>Ga0137308_101464_pt1 | contig 22839 bp, 12 predicted proteins | sample Inofrocosms_June_FD_97181 | JGI IMG/M metagenome (GOLD analysis project Ga0137308, IMG submission 97181) | Mouse cecal microbial communities from Vienna, Austria - N-Acetylneuraminic and N-Acetylglucosamine D2O microcosms_June | ecosystem: Host-associated > Mammals > Digestive system > Large... | reverse complement strand
GTCTCACCGTCGAATACCAGATAAGCGGTATGGGTTCCGTCCGCCAGGGCTCTTTTGTAGTACGCCCTGGATTCGGCTTCTACCTCTGACATATCGGCGGAATCGTTCAGCCGGTTTGCAGCCCGCAGTACCTGGATCCTGGTTTTTGTCAGCAGTTCCAGATCATCGAGGGAGGCTTTTTTGTATCTCAGATCTATAGCTGGCGCGTTGTTCCATGCTTTTGTGTGTTTATGGTTCATATGTGCTGTCCCTTTCCTTTATAGAGTATTCTCATAATATAATGATACTATGGTAGCAAAATTCCTGTAACAGCGCAATGTATTTCTGATTCGTTATTGACTGCAATTCAAAACCTGTTACTGGCGGCATCTCCATCATCCGTGCCCAGTAACTCCAGCCGCAGCAGTAGACGTCCTGAGCGCCAACTTTTATGTGCATCCTCCCGGCAGATATTCCCGATTCGGCAAAATGACATCATAAAATGTGAAGGGGCGTGTTGAGGTATTGAAGGTTTAGTCTTTTCTGCCTGAATATCGTTCATATTTTACAGTTTCAAGCCGGCTGCTCCCTGATACGAACAGCCGGCTTGAAATAGGTCCTCTGATTCAACTTTCACATGCTTCTCTCAGCACTTCTACCTTACACCTGTGCTTTTTCCGCTTCTTCTCATATCCAATCCCTACCGCCAAAATTCTTCCGGTATATCTTGGACGCTCTCCGAGTTTTGCCCGGAAGCGGAGATCATATTTCTTTTTTATGATCTGCCGGATTGCTTCCTCCGGGGTATGGTCCACCTTCAATTCCAGAATCACACTTATACTGCATAAGCGGTGTTTCCGTATTGTGGACCAATTCCAGTATTTCTGCCATCGTATCGGTATCTCCCCGCAAAGTTGCTTCCAGCATCCGACCGGATTCCCTGGCAAGACGGTACACATATCCAAAAGATGCTTCTTTCTGCAGCATCTCATCAAACCGGTCCATCAATTCCTTATTCGGAATCGCCACTTTTCCATTCTCATAACTCAGGAATCCGTACACCACCATAGCGGATAAAATCTCATCTTTTGTCCGAAGGCTCATGGAAGCCGCCGCATATTCCCGAACCTTTGCAGGAACCGGCACACCGGAAACCATCAGCGCGAGATCGTCTCTCACTTCCGCCACATTATTTTCGATATAATAATAAATCTCATCATACGGACCTGAACTTGTCCAATAGCTTGCCAGTTCATTATACCGCAGAGCCATCACAACCGACCGCGGATTATAGACGCGCTCCCGCGAAGCCGTATGATAACCGTTGTACCAAAACTTAAGCCCTTCCGGCGTGATCTGCGGGATACTGCAATTTTTCAGATATCTTTGATATAAATCGTTGACCTCTTCCTGTGTAAATCCAAAATATTCGCTGAACGCCTGTGTCCCCGCCATCGTAAATTCCGTAAACATATTCAATTCCGAACCGCTTGAGTATTTTGCGATCGGAAGGATTCCCGTCATATATGCAAGCAGTACATAAGGGCGATCCTTTAAAAGGCTGCGCAAAAACATCAAGTACGCCTTCTTTTCTTCCTCTGTTGCAAAAGGCTGATGGAACAGGAAATCCCATTCATCCAGCACAAAAATAAAACGCGCTGAGCTGTCTTCCTCATAAATCTCTAAAAGAGCATCCACTGCGGAATCTTCCTGAGTCAGTTCCACTTCCGGATATTCCTTTTTCAAATCTCTGATCAGCCGTCTTTCAATTCGGTCAATGTATTGTTCATAAGTTGTGCATTGCCTTGAAATATCATTGAAAGAAATATGGATGACTCCAAACTGGTTCCGAAAGCTTTGGCAATGCTCATTTCTGCTGATCTTCAATGTATCGAAAATATCTGCCGCATCCCGTGCTTTCGAAAAAAAAGCGGTGATCATATTTGCCATAACGGTTTTGCCAAACCGGCGAGGCCGCGTGATACAGACATAGTTTGTCCCCTCTTTTACCAGAGGGAATAATTCCTCAAGCAGCAGGGTTTTATCTACAAAATATGGCTTTTCTGCTTCATTTTTATATAATCTGTACGCGGCTTCGCTGTTCAGATAAATCCCCATGTAGTTGTGCTCCTTTCTACCACTAAACATACAGCCCACTGATTGGAACATGTTCTTTTATACTATGGACAATCTGGTCTGTATTCTTCTGTTCCTTGAAAGTCCAGAAATAAAGTGGAACAGCTTAATTGCAGTATAACATATCTTCTGCGTTCTTTCCATATAGAAAACCGGCAGCTTTTCTGCATACGATGATAAAACCGGCTCCCGCAGATTTCCCGCTGGAGCCGGTTGGCTGATATATCACTCTATTCCCGCAAAGCGCCAGGCAGTCATACTTGCACGGCTATTTTGCGGCTGCCGCAAGGGGCAAAGCTCTCATCATTTTATTGCATTTTTTTGACTTTGCATTTGCATCCGCAATCTCCTGCTGATTCAGCGCCCCGATCACCGCCTCATACAGCGGCTTCGCCTCCGCCGCCTGCGCGCACAGCTCCGCCATGGTCATCTGATGCGCCATGGCAAGCATCGGATTCTCCAGCATGCCCGGCGCCATCTGGTTGAACATCTCTACCGCCAGCGGCTCTGCCAGGATTTCTCCCAGCGTGCTGTCCATGCTGAACCGTTCAAAGGCAAGGCTGGTCTCTGTCTCATATTCGTATTCATGGATCCCGGAGCCGGCCTTGATCGCTCCGTCCTTTTCCGGAAGCCAGATCTCCGCCGAGGTATTGGCCGGAACCTCCACATGTACCCGGATCTTTCCATCCCTGCAGCTCCATTGACTCAAGATCTTCCCGTAGACGGATTCAAATTCGATCCCGGCCTCTTCAATCCCTTTCACAAACATGGGCTGCACCCGGAACCGTTTGTAGCCCGGTTCCAGCTGGCTGACTCCTGCCACCTTCCGGTACATCCAGTCCCCGATGGAGCCGTAGGCATAGTGGTTCAGGGAATTCATTCCCGACACGTCAAAGCTGCCGTCCGGCAGGATGGAATTCCAGCGTTCCCAGATGGTGGTCGCCCCTTTGTTGACCGCATACAGCCAGGACGGATAATCTTCCTTCATAAATAATGCCGCCGCAAGGTCATGAGCCCCGTTCTCGGACAATGCATGGCACAGGTACGGCGTACCCACAAAACCGGTTGCCAGGTGGTTCTTATGATTTTCGATATTGGTTCGCAGGGTCTGCAGGATCCGTTCCCGGTCCTTCTCGCGGGCCAGGTCAAAATACAGGGACAGCACCGCCCCGGTCTGGGTCTCGCTGACAATCCTTCCCGTATTGGTATAGTATTCCTGGCGGAATGCTTCCAGGGTGTTGTCATACAGCTCCTGATATACCTTCGCAGCCTCCCCAAGGCCCAGCACCTCCGCAGTCCGCTTCACCAGGTCGGTCACATACAGATAATAGGCGTTTGCGATGAAATATTTATCCGTTGCCCCGGTCCGATCTGCGCTCTCCTCCTTGTCCAGCGCCAGCCAGTCCCCGTACTGGAAGCCGCTCTGCCAGAGCCCGTTTTCGCCGCACTGGCTTCGGATATAGTCTACCCACTCGTGCATGCATTTCCAGGATTCCTCCAGAATCCCCTTATCGCCGTAGATCTGATACACGACCCAGGGAACGATCACCGCCACGTCGCTCCACGCCGAAGAGCTGTACTGCCCCAGGATGTCCGGCACCACATGAGGGACTCCTTTTTCCAGGGAGGATTCCGCCGCCACATCCCGCATCCATTTGCTGAAAAATAAAGCCGTATTTCGGTGAAATGCTGCCGTCCAGGAGAAGATCTGGGCATCCCCGGTCCATCCCAGCCGTTCGTCCCGCTGAGGGCAGTCTGTCGGAATATCCAGAAAATTGCCCCTCTGTCCCCAGGAAATATTGCTCTGGAGCTGATTGACCTTCGGGTTGGAACAGAAAAACGTTCCGGTTTTCTCCATATCGGAATGCATCACGCAGGCCGTAAACTGATCTGTGGACAGCTCGTCAAGCCCTTCCACACAGAGATAACGGAATCCGTGAAATGTAAAATGAGGCAGGAACGTCTGCTCTTCTCCGCTGCAGATATAGGTGTCAATGGATTTTGCCTGGCGCAGGGTATCGGGATAAAAGTTGCCGTCCTTGTCCAGAACCTCCGCATGGCGGATGACAATTTTCTGTCCCTTTTTTCCGTGCACCCGGATCTCTGCGGCACCGGTCAGGTTCTGTCCGAAATCCACCAGCTTTTCTCCCTTCGGCGTGACGATCAGTTCCTTTGCCGGGATCCGCTCCGTGATGCGCACCGGTTCATTTTCCTGGGCGGTCAGTATTGATTTGTCGAACTCAGCCACGGATACATGACCCTCCCTGATCTCGGGCTGATCCGTATCTATGGTTTCTCCCATATAGATCTCGCTGTATCGGATCTCTCCGGTTCTCACCTTCCAGGCCTCATCCGTACAGATCACTTCCCGGCTGCCGTCCTCATAGAGAAGATGGAGCTCCGCAAAGACACCGGCCCGGCTGCCGTAAAGACTGCTCTGCAGCATGAAACCGAAAATGCCTTTATACCAGCCGTTTCCGACGATCATCTCCAATGCCGCCTGGTTTGGTACTTCATTTTGAGTGTCCAGCCGGTCCTGCTCCGGATTTTTATTTTGGGACACATTTCCACATCCGTTCCGCAGCAGCTCCGTAACATCGTGGATCTGGTATTGCAGGCGGTGATGGTAGCTGGTCCACCCGGGCGCCATGCGCTCGTCCCCGATACGCGCTCCATTCAGGTACGCCTCATAGACTCCCCATGCCGTAGAATAGAGCCTGGCCTGCTTCACCGCTCCCTTTAAAGGAAATGTCCTGTAAAAGACCGGACATGCCGTTTCCTCCTCCGGAAAATCATGGGTGATCATCTTCGCCTGAAATTCCTCCGGCCGGAAGATCCCAGTTTCAAAGGTCATGGTTTCCGACGCCGTATTTCCGTGGTTGTCCGTCACCTCCACAGTCACATGATATCGGGTTTCCGGTTCCAGCTCTGTTCCGGCGTAGGGGATCAGTACGGAAGTCTCGCTTTCCTCCCTGTGATCCCAAACCATTTTTTCCCCGGTCCTGACCTGGACGCGGCAGGATTTCTGCACCGTATCTGCCTGCTTGGACTCCATTTTCCATGAGAATCTCGGGTGTATCCTGCCGATCCCGATCGGGTTTACTCTGTATTCTGTCCTCAGATCATATAATTTCATATCTTTCTCCTTTTTCTTTTTTACGAAACTTCCACAAGCCTGCTGTGATAAGACAATACCGCCAGTTCTCGGAGGAAGCTTTCAATCTGTCAATGATTCTACCTGATTTCCGCCTCTAATTCTTTCAGATTTGTTCGATATATTATAAATTTATTTGATATCCTGTCCTGTTTCTGCTATCATATCCATAAATCACAGCAGTTCCATACAGGAGGCCGCCCCATGAACCGAATCGATGATCTGAAAACCCTTTGCCAGATGTTTTATCAGGATACGAATATCCCCTTTTACCTGTATCAAAATACGGAGCTTCTCTTTGCGTTTCCCGATACGCAGCTGGCCTGCGTATATCCCCCTGCCCGATACCGGGACGCTCTTTTCGAAAATGCAGAGGCCATTTCCTACCTTTTCACGGACTACGGGATCTTATATGCCTCTGTACACGCAAGCACCCCCCCTGGGCTTTGGATCCTTGCCGGCCCGGTCAACCACATTCCTTTTACGGACTCGGATTTCCACCATATGTATGCCGATTATATCGTGGCGCAGGAGGACCGCGCGTTTTTTCAGGGCTTCTTTCAGTTCATCCCTCCGGTATCGCTGACCTCCTTCCTCACAAAAATGCTTCTGGTAAACTATATTGTCAATCACAAAAAGCTGGAGCTCTCCGATATTTTAAAACCTGATTCCGGGGAGATTTCCGCACAGCATGTAGAAAAAACATACGAACAGAAGGAGACCTTTACCCACAATAATTCTTATGAGGTAGAATCGCTGATCTTACATTATATAGAGACAGGAAATATAGACGGGTTAAAGAACATGACTTTCACAGACGCGGTCATTCAGGCGGGAGTGGTTGCTCCCACGCAGCTGCGGCAGATCAAAAACACATTCATCGTTATGACCACCCTGGCCACCAGATCCGCGATCAAAAGCGGAGTGGATACGGATACCGCATTTCAGATCTCCGACCTGTATATCCGGACGGCCGAACAGACCAATGATCCGGCCACCCTGAATGCACTGAGTTTTCAGATGCTGCTGGACTTTGCCGGGAAGGTGCAGGAGTGTTTCCTGCCGGGCACCTCCGACGAACTCCTCCTGCGCGCGCTCCGGTTTGTCCAGCAGAATACGAACAGGCCGATCACGGTCAGCGACGTGGCGGAATATGTAGGATTCAGCCGTTCCTATTTTTCCACCTACTTCAAGGAACAGATGGGCTTTTCCCTGAGCGCGTATATTCTCCGGTGCAGGCTGGAAGAAAGCAGGCAGCTGCTGCAGTTTACGGACAAGCCTTTAAGTGTCATCAGCAGCTATCTCTGCTTCTCCAGCCAGAGCCATTTTCAGACAGCCTTTAAAAAGCAGTACAAGATCACGCCCCTGCAGTACCGGAAAAATCCCGCGCCGCACGGCAAGGATCTGCTGCCGGAGGAACGCTGAGGTCACATATCCATGCTGCCGGTCGTAATGATAGTGTCTCAGTTCTCCTTCCGTCACCGCAGGATAGGCCCGTTTACACGTCCGATCCCGTCCTCTGCAGGGTCATTCTTCCAAAAATGGTCCTCTGCGTTGATGATCGCTTCGCTGCGCAGGTATGCTTCATGCCACATGCCGCAGTCCGCCGGATGCTCCGCTCCGGGCAAACCAGGAAAACAATCTCCTGTGATCGGGCCACAAATAGCCCAGCTTCTTTTCCTTGCAGACAAAATTGATTCCCTGCAGCAGCACTTCCCTGCCGGATCCGTCTACAAACCTTGTTCCTTTTACCGTTAATTTTTCCATAAATCCTCCTGCTCCTGATTCATTTTACAGCTTCCCTCTTCCGTACATACCTGCGGCGCTCACAGCAGACAATCCGCCCCATTTAAAGCCGCTTTACTCCGCGCTGCCTGCTGCCTTGCGCTCCGCGATCTTTGCATGGATCTCCGGCATCCGCTTTTCCAGATCGAATTTCAGCGATACGAAGAACATCACCGCAAACAGTATGATCGGAATATAAATGTTGAATGTGAAGATCGCGTATTTTGTTCCTGCCGTCAAAGCCGCCGCATTGGGGTCGTAGCTGGCAATGCCTAAGCACCAGCCTACCAGGGAGGCTCCGACACCGGTCCCCACCTTGCATCCGAAGCTTGCCGCGCTCTGGGAGCGTGCCACCATGCGCTGCCCGAATTGATACTCATTATAGTCAATGGACATCGCCGTCAGTACCCCCAGCAGACACATCATCGGAATATTGGAAAATGTCCCGAAGCATCCCAGGATCGTGTTCATCCAGAAGTGGTACGGATTCAGCAGACGGAGCACATTGGCCGCCATTCCCAGGAAGAAGGATACCCGCAGTGTCTTTGTAACTCCCATCTTCTTGATCATGGGACCTACCAGTATGAATCCCAGCAGTGTGGGGATCATTCCGATCGCTCCCTGGATCCCGATCAGGTTGTCATTTCCATAGATCCATTTCGCATAATAGGTTCCCGCGGAATTGGCCAGGCCGTATGTCACATTGGCGCACAGGCTCAATACCAGCACCATCACCCAGTATTTATTCCGGAACAGCTTTCCTACCGCTTCCCCAAATGGGATCTGCTCCTCCTCGTCCTCCTCCGGCTTCACCTCTGCGGCCGGATTCGTTTCCTTGCTTCTTGCATAGCACAAAAGCAGGCATAGCAGAGCCGCCAGTCCGAACCCAAATCCGTATTTGATCCATGCGCCCTGATCGCCGCCTAAGATATTGGTCAAAGGTATGGTCAGTACCGCGATGATCATTCCGGACACATAGCCTGCCGCCGCGCGGAAGGTTCCCATCGTCCCGCGCTCCTCCTGGCTTGCGGTCCGCACAACCTGGATCGCGCTGTAGGGAACCGCGATCGCCGTATAGATCACTGCGGTCAGAAGGAAATTGGTAAGAAACATATAGATGATCTGAAGCATTGGGCTTACATTTGCCGGAACCGTAAACAGCAGTATGATCAGCAGGGCTGCCGGGACCGCCATCTTTAAAAGCCAGGGCCGGTATTTTTCTTTTCCCGGTTTGGTGTGGTCGATGATATTTCCCATGATCAGATCCGTAAACGCGTCCAGGATCTTGGTGAGCATGAACGCAGTCGCCACCGCGCCTGCCGCCAGCCCCACCTTGTCTGTATAGAAGTAGGTGAGCTGGCCTACCAGGCCGGAGATCGCATTCAGCGAAAACTGCCCCAGCGAGTCCCCGAAATAATCGCCTACACGCATGACCTTCTGGATTCCGAATTTGTCTTTTCCTAACGGTTTCTTTGCCATTTTTTCTCTCTCCTTTTTCTGTTTTTCAGGCGTTCAATGCCGCCACCAGCTGTTCCAGTGATTCCTTCGTCACCCCCGGCACAAAGCTCAATAGCTGTCTCAGCGGCATAGCCTCCATCATCGCCGCCATCATTTCCGCATTGATTGCGTCATCCTTGTCCGCGCTCTTTGCCATCTCCGCCGCACCGGCCCCCATGGCGCCGCCCATAGCCTGCTCCATGATCATTTTCCCCTTCGGATCCGCCAGGATCTCGCCCAGAGTGGAGTTGAGATGGAAGGTCTTGGGGATCGCCTTTTCCGACTCTACATGCACCGCCTCGCGCAGCAGGATCTCATGGGCGGACTTCCCGATCTGGATCTCATAATCCCCGGACTCTGCATACCAATCATGGATCTCTGTATTCCAGTACGAAAATGCCCGGCTGTCCAGTGTAAAGCTGACCGTTTTCGTCTCTCCCGGCTGCAGTTCGATCTTTTCAAACCCGCGGAGCTCTCTGACCGGACGGATCGCTTTGCTGTCTTTCGGGGATACATAGAGCTGCACCACTTCTTTTCCGGCCCGGTCTCCCTTGTTTGTCACATCCACCGTAACCTTCAGCCCCTCGGATTCTTTGATGCTGTCCTTTTCCACATGCAGATTCTGATAGTCAAATGTGGTGTAGGACAGTCCGTATCCAAATGGGAAGAGCACCGGCATCTCCTTGGAGGTATAGTACCGATAGCCTGCGAATACGCCTTCCCGGTATTCGGACCGGTCGTTTTCCCCTCCGTATGTCAGGAAGCAGGGCGTATCCTGCAGACGCAGCGGGAAGGTCTCCGGAAGACGTCCTCCGGGATTCACCTTTCCGTACAGGACATTTGCCGCGGCGCTGCCTACGGCCTGGCCTCCGAGATAGACCTCCAGGACTGCTTTTACCTTCGAAAGCCAGGGCATTTCCACGGGGGCGCCATTGTGCAGGACCACCGCTACATTGGGCTGGACCTCTGCCACAGCCTCAATGAGGCGGTTCTGGCAGTCCGGCATCCGGAGATGTTTCCTGTCATACCCTTCGGATTCAAAGTCATCCGGCAGTCCGGCAAAGATCACCGCGGCTTTTGCATGCTTCGCCGCCTCCACCGCTTCCGAGAGCAAGGCTTCATCCGTGACATCTGCCGCGTCATCATAGCCCTGCGCATAGACCACATCCGCAAAGTTTTCTGCCTGCTCCAGCGCGGATTCCACCCGGAAGCTGTTGATGTGGGAGCTGCCGCCGCCCTGGTATCTGGGAGCCGCCGCATATTTACCGATAAAGGCGGTCTTTGTTTTCGGGGATAACGGCAGGAGTTGTTCCTCATTTTTCAGGAGCACGATGCATTCCTCCGCAATCCTTCTTGCTGTCTCATGATCCTTTTCCAGATCCAGCCGGGCAGAAGGATCTCTGTTTTCCACATAGCGGAACATGATGTTCAAAAGCTCTTCACAGGAGTCATCCAGCAGCTCCTCCGAAAGGGTTCCTTCCCGGACTGCCGCCGCGATCTCCGCGTCGGTGGCTCCGCCGGATGAGGGCATTTCCAGATTGCAGCCTGCCTGCAAAGCCTCGACCCGGTTGTTCATAGCGCCCCAGTCCGTCATCACATAGCCGTCGAAGCCCCATTCCTTCCGTAGGATGTCAGTCAGGATCTCTTTGTTTTCACAGAGATAGGTTCCGTTCAGCTTATTATAGGAATTCATGATGGTCCATGGCCGGGCCTGTTTCACCATGCCCTCAAAGGACGCCAGATAGATTTCCCGCATGGTCCGCTCATCCATCCGGGAATCGCTGGTCATCCGGTGGTATTCCTGGTTGTTTGCCATAAAATGTTTGGGGCTGGTTCCTACGTTTTTGCTCTGAACGCCCTTTACATAAGCAGCGCCCAGCTCAGCAGATAAAAGCGGATCCTCGGAATAATACTCAAAATTCCGTCCGCACAGGGGGGAGCGCTTGATGTTCATGGCCGGCCCCAGGATGGTGCTGATGTCCTCCGCCTGACACTCTTCTCCCAGGGTCTCTCCCAGTGTTTTCGCCAGCTCCCGGTCGAAGCTTGCCGCTACGGCGCAGCCTGCCGGGAAGCAGACTGCCCGGATGCTCTCATTGAGCCCCAGGTGGTCCGCCTCGCCGCTCTGCTTGCGCAGTCCGTGAGGGCCGTCGGAGACGGACACGGCGGGAATCCCCAGACGTTCCACGCCCTTCGTGCTCCAAAAGTCTGCCCCGGAGCAGAGTCCCGCTTTTTCCTCCAGTGTCATTTGTGAAATGAGATGCCTGATTTTTTCCTTGTTCATGAAGTCTCTTCCTTTCTTAGATCGTGCTTGTGCACGGTTGTCTGTCTTGATACCTGTATTCTAAGGAATCCGAGGCAAAAAATATTTTATTTTTGTTCGCAATATTATATTTTTGTTATCACTTTTTAAAATCACTTCGATTTTCTAACTGTACAGCCAGAATTTTTTTCACATAAGAAAAGAGACTGCCGGAAACCATTCATTTTCCGACAGCCTCCTTCTTATGACAGAGAGCTCCATTCCATTCCCTGCCCTGCAGTCTTACAGCCCCAATTTTTCTTTCAATTCCTTCGAAATCTCATATCCGCTGAATTCCATCGGAATCACATAATCATCATTTTCCCCATGAATCGGGAACCATACCTGCGCATAGAATGGATTTTTCTTTGCAATCTCTCCGTATCTCCATTCATGCGCCAGACACTGCGGGCACCAGTGTCCGCCCTGCAGAACCGCATTGACCGACATCATAAATTCATGCCCGTCCGCACATTTCCACCGGATCGGTGTATAGATATCCGGCACGGATTCCGCCAGACACTCCCCGCCCCGGTATTCGGCTGCTTTTTTCAGATCTTCCAGGGTCAGGTTCTCAATCCCCTTCTCTTCATCATATCCGTGATTCAGATACGTCACCTCTTCACTCGGATGATACAGTTCATATTCGTCCCATCCCTTGATCTGCTGCTGTTTTTCCCTGGAACCAAAGAATGCCCTGATCCAGTTTTCTTCGTTATTTTCAAACATCCAGTAGGTGCCCATGCGCTTGTGGCCGATCTCTATATTATGTGCCTTCATCTGTTCTGCCGTCGGGAACATGGCCGCGATCATCGGGTTAGACGCCATCCTGCGCATCTCGTCTCTCACACCGCCCCAGTACTGCTCCGCCGGGATGCAGCGGAAATGAAGGATCTCATCAAGCTGATCCGCATCAGAAAAATAATGACCGTGGAAATTGTACTGCGCCATCATATTGGAATCAAACAGATCCTTTAGTGTAATACCGAACGCACTCAGATTGATGTCCATCAGCTCCCAGGTTGCAGTACGGTATCCGGCGCCGCTGCTTAAGTTGTAGCCTTTTCTCCAGAAGGACTCCGGAACCCAGTCTTCACAGAGATTTGCCATACAGATCCCGGACTCGATGGACGTGCTCCATTCCAGTACGTTGTTGGGCGGCTGATGGAAGATGATCGGCTCCTCCCCCGCGCCCTCTGCGCTGGGATGCTGCCCGGTCTGCCGGATGGATACCCAGTGTTTCAGTCCGGATTCAAATACTGCCATTTCGGAATAGACCTTCGACAGCGCATAATAATCAAAGATGGACGGATTGATGGGATCTCCCACTCTTCCCCAGTGGATCGGGTCCGTACGTCCTCCGGTCATTGCCACTGTCCCCACATATGCAAAATGCACCTTATCCGGATCCGGCTGTTCTTTGATCGCCTTGATGATATTCAGCGTAGAGCCGATATTCGTATACAGCGTTTTCTCCGGATACTGGTCGGCCGCCGGGGATACCATGGCCCCGATATGCAGTACATAATCCGCTCCGTCTACGCCTCGTTTCACCGTATCATAATCCGCCATATCTCCCCAAAGGACTTCCAGAGACGGGCAGGCATATTTCTTCATCAGCGCTTTGTTCTTCTCGGACGGCCTGGCAAGTGCCCGCACCTGAAAACGATTGCTCCTGGAAAGAAGCTGCTTCATCGTTTCCTGTCCCATGATCCCGGTCGCACCGGTTACAAGAACCACTTTTTTCGGTTTTGTCACATCCGCATGCACCTGCGGATCGTCAAAGGTCAGGGCAGCATCCATTGCCTCTCTGGTGGCATTTAACGCACGCCGCGCCATTCCGGCATCCCCGATCACCATGTAGCCTGCGCCGACGGAACGTGCGCCGCTTTCCAGGTCACTTCCATCCCTGGATCTGGAACCGATTGCCAGAACCGCATGGTCGCAGGGATACTCTACCTTTTCCCCGTCTTTCTGTCCGATAACTTTTCCGTCCTCGATCGCGGTCACTGTCACCTCGGTCACCGGAACGATTCCGGCCGCATATACGCTTTCCAGCACACAGCTCTTCCTTGCGGAGCCCATATCAATACAAATTTCTTTGAGCATTTCCAATGTGGTCACCTTACAACCTTTTTCGGCCAGGTACTCGGACACTTCCATGCCCACCAGTCCTCCGCCGATCACAACCACATTGCCTTCCGGTGTAATCTTTCCATTCAATACATCATGGGAATTGGATACAAATGCTTTGTCTGCTCCCGGGATACGCGGGATCAGCGGCACTGCTCCGATCGCATTGAATACCGTATGGGGCCTGATATCTTCAATCAGTTCTTTTGTGACCGTGGTATTCAGGCGGATATCCACGCCCAGCCTCCGGGCCTTTTCGCCCATAGCCTCCACTGCCTGCTTCATCTCCGCTTTCCGCGGCGCCATACCTGCGGTCAAAAACTGACCGCCAAGCCGATCGGAAGACTCGCAGAGGATCGGCTGATGCCCGCGCTGCTTCAATATGACAGCAGCTTCCAGCCCGGCGATTCCTCCGCCCGCGATCAGCACGGTCTCCGGTTGATCTGTTTTTACAATGGCACATTCCTTTTCCCGTCCCACCGCCGGATTCCTCAGGCAGGTGATATGCGGACAGTCTGTGTCTGCAAATCCGTCCAGGCATCCCTGGTCGCAGCCCACACAGTAATCGATGTCTTCTGTTTTTCCTTCCCGCACCTTATTCACAAATTCCGGATCCGCAAGCTGTGCACGCCCCATGACCACCAGATCCACCTGGCCCTCTTCCAGAACACGCTCTGCAATCCCCGGCTCATTCAGACGTCCGACACCAATTGTCAACATTCCGGTCTCTTTCCGGATGCGCGCCGCATTTTCGATATTAAAGCCCCTCGGAAGGTCGATCGGCGGCACTTCGTACTTATTGCCTGCGGAGATCACATTTCCCCTTGAAACATCCAGCACATCTACTCCGGCTTCCTTTGCCATCTTACAGAACTCGATCACTTCCTCGATAGTCAGTCCGCCTTCCAGATAATCGTCCTGCGCGTCCACACGCATAAAGATCGGCATTTCCTCGGGAAGCTTTGCGCGCATCGCACGGATCGCCTCCAGCGGAAAACGCGCCCGGTTTTCCAGGCTGCCGCCATATTCGTCGGTGCGGTGGTTGATTCCGCCTGACAGGAAGGAATGGGGCAGATAATTGTGGGCGCAGTGAAATTCGATACAGTCGAACCCAGCTTCCGCCGCCCTGCGCGCCGCCTCTCCATAGCAGTGAACAATTTCCTGAATCTGCTCCCTGCTGATTCCCGGCAGAGTCATCCCGGGTCCTACGGGCATATCGCTTGCTACCAGAATCTGTGCCGTCTGGTCCATCCCCACACAGATACTGCCCTGCCAGAGCTGGATTCCGGCCTTTCCTCCGGCTTCATGAATGGCATCCGCCAGACGCTTCAGCCCAGGGATATATTCATCCTCTGAAATCGACAAAAATCCTCTCGGCGCGCTGGGAGTATGTACGCTGGATACCTCTACGATATTCAACGTACTGCCGCCTTTTACCCTTGCCACATGATAATCGATCAGCTGGTCTGTTACAAAACTCGTCTTTCCGGAAAATTTTGTTCCCATTGCCGGAAGCACAATACGGCTTTTCAGCTCCATACCGCGGATCTTGATCGGCGCAAACAGCTTTTCATACATTGAATGTTCCTCCTTTTCATTTGCCTGATTTGCTTGTTTTAGCATATTTTATAAAAGGATAAATAATACGTATTTTATATTTGTTCGTTTATTTATATTTTTGTTCTATCTTTCCTGTTTTCTGATCACATCCGTAGAAATAAATTCAAAGCTCCCGCTCTCCAGCTTTTTCTCCGTTTTGTCCGGCATCACAAGAACTGCTTCCGTATTCGCCGGAACGGTCCCGCTGACCAGAATCCCGTCCTTTGTCTTTTCCCATCTCAGACGGATCTCCCCGCGGACACTGTGAAAGCTTCCTTCCGCCCATTCCAGCCCGAAGTCACAGCCCGGCTCCAGACGGATCCTGTCATATCCGATGCCCGCGTTTGCGATTCCCAGCACCCTCCGGTACAGGAAATCTCCCACACAGCCGAATGCGTAATGGTTAAAGGAACAGCCGTCCACCTGTCCGTCCGGACGGACTGCGTCCCAGTTTTCCCACATGGTGGTCGCCCCGTGCTCCACCTCGTAGATCCACCCCGGACAGCCATTCTGGTTGAGCACCTTCCAGGCCAGGTCCCGGTAGCCATAGTCGCAGAGTACGTCCAGTATATGCGCCACCGACATGAACCCGGTATCCGGACGGTTCTCATTTTGTCTGATCAGCTCTGCCAGACGTTCCGCCAGTTTTGTCTCCAATGCTTCCGGCACCATATGGTGCTTCAATGCCAGAATATAATTTCCCTGCATTTCCTGCGTCAGTGTTCCGTTTTCATCACACAGTTCTTCGTAAAATGCTTCCCGCACTCTTGCGGCATACCGCCGGTAAGCTTCCGCTTTTTCTGATCTTCCCAGAAGCTCGGATACCTCGGAGAGCATGTCTGCGTCGGCCGCGAGCAGCGCCGTGTCTACCGTCTGCATGGTCAGAAAGGAGGAAGCCGGACCGTCGGAAAAGCCTGCCTCGTTTTTCACGCTGGGCACAAGCCAGTCTCCAAAATGAAAGCCTGTGTTGATCAGGTAATGCTGGTTTTCCAGACTCCGGCCCGTAAGCCCGGCCGCGGTCTCCGGAAGCTCTTCTGCCACCTTCTGCATGGCCTGGACCCATCGCTCCATTGCCCCGTAATTTTCCTCCAGCACCTTCCGGTTTCCGTAAGCCCGATAGAGCTGCAACGGCAGCGTCAGGATCACATCGCCCCAGCCAAGAGAGCCTGCCATGGTCTGCTGCACATAGTTTTTGATCAGGGGAACCGTGTTCATCACATGCCCCTGGGGATTCTGCTCGATCCGGATGCTTTCCAGCCAGTCCTCGAAAAACGCCGTCATTTCCTGATTATAAAGGGCCGTCGCGCCGTATACCACCACGTCTCCTGTCCATCCTGCTTTTTCCCTGGTGGGACAGTCCGTGGGCGTCCCGATGGTGTTGGAGCGCTGGCTCCAGCAGATGTTGCTCTGAAGCCGGTTTAATTTTTCATCCGAACAGCGAAAGCTTCCGGTGACCGGATTGGCGCTGCTGAGTGCCTTTGCCGTGAACTGCTCCGGCTTCCAGTCCCCTCCTCCGGTGACCCGGACATAGCGGAATCCGTGATAGGTAAATTCCGGTTCAAAGACCTCTTTCGGCCTGCCCGCACTGATATACACGTCCCGCTGGGCACGGGCGGTTCCCGTAAATGCATAGGTAAAATTGCCGTTCTGATCCAAAACCTCCCCGTGGTCAAAGGCGATCTCTTCGCCTGCCTCCGCACAGACCTCCACCCGGATCGTGCCTGCCATGTTCTGCCCGAAATCCACCACCGTCTCACCATTGGGCGTGACGAAGATCTGCTTTGCCGGAAGTTCTGCATACACTTCGATCTGCGGCGCGTTCTGGGCGGTCAGAACTGCAATCTCTTTCTCATCCCGCGCTTCTTTCTGCGCTGTTTCTTTCTGTACCGATTCTTTTTGCGCCGATTCTTTTTGCGCCGATTCTTCTTGTGCTGATTCCTCCTGTGCTGTTTCTTTTGATATCGTGTTTGACTGTTTTTCCTTGAGGATCACCGGCTTCCAGTTCTCCGCCCGGAAAGAAACCGCCGACGGATCCCCGTCATCTCTCCGCGCGTCCACGCATTCTCCAAGAAACAGATCTGCATACCGGATGGGTCCGTCATAGGAAAAGGCAAATGCCGCATCCGAGCAGAGCTGCCCTCTCGTACCGTCCGGATTCCAGAGCTCCAGCTGCATCAGGAGTCCTGGGATTTCCCCGTATTCACAGCCTTTTCCCAGAGCGATCTTTCCCTTATACCAGCCGTCCGCCACGGTAATTGCCAATGCATTTTTTCCCGCCTGCAGATATTTTGTCACCTCATACGCCTGATATCTCAGACGTTTGTCATAGGTGGTAAAGCCCGGCGCCAGAAGGGTTCCCGGCACCTTCCTCCCGTTGATGGAAAGGCTGTAGATCCCATGCGCCGTAACGAAGATTTTGGCGTATTCCGGCTTTTGTTCCAGTTCAAATACTCTGCGGAACCGTACCGGCGGGTCGTAGGGTTCCGTGGGCAGCGTTTCCCAGATCTGGTCGTCTGTATAGTATAACGGCTGCTCCCCTTTCATCATCGCCGTCAGGCTTTCCGTCCACATTTCCTGCGCTTTGATGAGCGGATTTTCCGGAAGCTGGGGCAAAGGCTCCGGCTCGATCCACGTTGCCTTCCAGCCCTCTTTGTTCAGGTATGCGGTCTCAAAAATCTGTTCTTCACCTGTGCAGGAATTGCCTCGGTCATCCCATACCTGAATCCTGTAAACGTAGCGTGCGGCAGGCTTTAAGTCCTCCCCCGTATATTCCATATCCAGCGTATTGCCGGTCTCCGTGCGTCCGCTGTCCCATACCTCACGGCCGTTTTTTTCGGATACCGTGATCCGGCATGCCGTCTGAAACACGCCCGGCTCATCGGAGCAGAGCTCCCAGGAAAAGCGGGGATTCGGAGTTTCAATCGCCAGCGGATGGGTCTGATGTTCGCAGGTTATATGCGTAATGTTCAGCATGTTGGTTCTCCTCTCGTTCTGAAATGTTGTCATTTTTCTATATTTTATAGAGAGAGGAGCGAAATGTATTATATATTTGTTTGTTTTATTATATTTTTGCAATCTATCAAAGCTCTAATCTCGTTTCGTTTTTGACAGATCCTTAGGTTGATTTTTAAATTCTAATTGCGTATACTATAAGTCAAGGGTGAGCGCAAAATTCAATCAGGAGGATGTCATGATCAAATCATTTAGCTGTACAAATTTCAGAAATGTGAATGTATCGGATTTAAAATTCAGCAGGATCAATATATTGATCGGTCCGAACAATTCAGGAAAAACAAATTTTATCAAAGCCTTATCTTTTTGCGCGGATATGATGAATTGCTCAGGCAGCCTGATCGGTGACTCCGCTTTTCAGACTATGATCAGTAAGCTCGGAATGGGAGATCTATTCAATAAATACTCTGATGATCCGACCAAATCTATCTGCATGAAATGGAATATTGATCTGACGGGATCGAAAAAAGTCAGTTATACATTCGATTTTCATACCGGCAATGAAATGAAGGATTTTTTTATTACAAGAGAGAAGCTGGATGACCGCTATCGGAATAAAAGAGAAAAGCACCCCTTTAATTATTTTACATGCCATGAAAAACAAGGTGAGGGATACATTTCACAGGCCGTAAATCCTGGAGAAGCAAACAGGAGGATTTCATTCCGTATTCCGTACAATGACACTGTTTTGAGACAATTCGACAAGATTCGTCTGGAAAACAAAGAAATTTATGAGGCATCTGACAGGCAGGTCGGCCTGATCCAGAAATTACAGGAATATTTTGGAAAATATTACTTTTATTCCAGTTCTCAATTCGATTTAGTAAAAATCAGAGAACCGCAGGGCATACAGATGGACGGGAGAATATTAGCAAAGGATGGCTCAAATTTTGTAAATGTAGTAAATTACTATAAAAATAAGGATATCAGCCATATTTTTACTTATCTGGAAAAGCTGAAAGAATTAATGCCCTCTTTAGAACTGGCCGATGTAATGGCAGAATTTAATAAACTGGTTTTTAAAATCCGTTATGACGGCCGGCAGTTCAGTCTGGAGGATCTCTCAGATGGAACGATCAAGGCATTTTTGCTGACTATGCTGATTCAGATTCCCATCAATGACGGACTTGCCATGCTTGCCATTGATGAGCCGGAGATGAATATTCATCCCGCCTGGCAGCAGATCATAGGCCGGTGGATCCAGCAGTCAGACAATTTTAAACAATGCTTTATCAGTACTCATTCGCCTGATTTTTTGGATACGTTTACCGAAGGATTTAAAAGAGGGGACGTCAATGTTTTCGTTTTCGATCCGAGGGAGGAAATTATCGTAAGGAAGCTGGATCATGCACAGATGGCTCAGGAACTGGAGGATTGGGAATTGGGGGATCTGTATCGTGTAAATGATCCGTCGATAGGAGGATGGCCGTGGTGAAGCCTCAAATTGCCTGCTATATCACAGGCGGCTGGACAGAGTGCGGATATATGACACACTTTTTAGAAAAGATAAACAACACTTTTGATTATCGGCAGCGCTTTCCGCAGAAAAATATTGGAAAAAAGGGAAAGGCACGTACTCATTTTAAGGTTGACGGAAAAACAGGCGCCGATTTGATCAAATGGATTTATGACGATATACGTAATCATAAAGAGGCATTCCAAAAATATCATGGAATTCTGATCGAAGATGACATGGACGACCAGTTTTTCCTGCCTTCAAAGACAGGGCGGGATTATGCGGAGATTGAAGCTCGAAAGCAGAAAATAACAGCGAACATAAGGGAGCTTCTGCAAAATCAGGAAATGCCGGTATTTTTTCTTTATGCGTTACCGGAGATCGAATCCTGGTTTCTTGCCGACTGGGATCATACTTTTGCTGTTGAACATAAAAGTGTATTGCATGAAATGAATTTATATTTTGCCATGACATTTCGAAAATACATTATAAAGCAGGTTCTTACAGAGAAGTATCCGGTTACAGAGTTAGAGGATTTTGGATACATACATTCTAGCTATTTAAAATTGAGTGATCTGTTAAAGGATGCATACCAGGAGTATTCCTGTGCAGATGAAGCGTATAAAAATAATCGGATCTATAATGGAAAAATCAATGAACTGATTAAGAATAACCGGCTTGGATATTCGAAAAAAGTAGAAGGAATCAATATGCTGCAAAGGTTAAATCCCGAAAATGTAGCTGCCATCTGCACTCATTATTTCTCCAAAAACTATATGGCTCTAAAAACCTTTCAGGTTTAGGCATATATATATATATCACTTTATCATTTTTCAGGAGGTTACTATGAAGGTTGAAGAAAGATTTCTAAAATACGTCTCTTATTGGACTACGTCCTGCGACGGCCAGGAACAGATCCCCAGCACGGACCGGCAGTTTGAGCTTGGACACGCCCTGGCGGACGAGTTGAGAGAATTGGGGCTCTCCCGGGTAAAATGCGATGAGCACTGCTATGTATACGGCCTGCTCCCGGCCACAGAGGGCTATGAAGACAAGAAGTCCATCGGTTTTATCGCACATATGGATACCGCGCCGGATTTTTCCGGAAAGGATGTACATCCCACGCTCATCCCGGATTATGACGGGAAGGATGTGACACTGCAGGCTACCGGAGCTGTGCTGAAGGTTTCGGATTTTCCGAGACTGGCTTCCCGGAAAGGGCAGACTTTGATCGTAACGGACGGCTCCACCCTGCTGGGCGCGGATGACAAGGCCGGAGCTGCGGAGATCATAACCGCAGTGGAGCAGATTGTCCGGGAACAGATTCCCCACGGCGACATCTGGGTGGGGATCACGCCGGACGAGGAAGTGGGACGGGGCTTCGAAGCCTTTGACCTGGAACACTTCCAGGCGGATTACGCATATACCGTGGACGGGGATTATGAGGGCGAGATCTCCTATGAGAACTTTAACGCCGCGGCTGCCCTGTTCCAGATCCGTGGTGTCAACGTCCATCCCGGAAGCGCCAAGGATATCATGGTCAATGCGGGCTCCATTGCCTGTGAGCTGCACCGCATGCTTCCTCCCGAAGAAGTTCCGGAGCATACGGAGGACCGACAGGGCTTCTACCACCTGACCGACATGGAGGGAAATGTAGCTCACGCAAAGCTGCAGTATATCGTCCGGGATCACGATCAGCAGATTTTTGAAAAGCGGCTTGCTTTTCTGCGTGAACTGGAAGCCTCATTCAATGAAAAATATGGGAAAGGCACGGTAGTGCTCACCATAACCTACAACTATCGGAATATGCTGGAAGTGGTGAAGGAGCATTTTTATATCGTAGAAAAAGCAGAAGCGGCCATGAAGGCTGTGGGGGTCACGCCGGTATCTCCTGCCATCCGGGGAGGCACTGACGGCGCAGAGCTTTCCTTCCGGGGACTTCCCTGCCCCAACCTTGGCACCGGAGGGGAGGGATTCCACGGGCCCTTTGAGCATATCACCGTGGAGGCCATGGAGCATGTTGTACAGATTCTGATCGAAATCACAAAAAATCCGGTTTAACAGCCGGATTTTTTGTATTCTCACGCACTTATTAATGAGCAAAAAGAGGCTGCGTTAGCAGACGTAAGAGTGCGTCAGCACGATTTTTTCGAATGGTTAAGTGGGTTGGAAATATTTCCACCCGCATTGTGCTTTTCCGGTTATCCGGGTCAGGAATTCAGCAGATAAATCCGAAATTCCGCGCCCTCTCCCACCTCTGACTTGACTTCGATATACCCCTTCTGCAGTTCAATGATCTTCCGGGCAAGGTACAGGCCGATCCCGATGCCTTCCTGCTCGTGGACCTCCGGTTCCCGGTAGAATCTGGTAAAGATCTCCGCCTGACGTTCCGGCGCGATCCCCTTTCCGGTATCCCGGATGCAGATCTGAGTGAACATTTCCTGTGCCTTCACTTCGATATGAATCGAGCCTCCGGCATCGGTATATTTCACTCCGTTGTCCAGAAGATTGAAGATCGCTTCCTCCGTCCATTTCCCGTCATGCCGGATTTGGACCTCCCGGTCACAATCCACATACAGCCGGATCTGCTTCTCCTCCGCCTTGGGAACAATAGCCGCTACTGCCCGCCCGATGGTCGCCCGCAGGTCGGATTCCTGATCCCGGATCGTGATCACGCCTGTTTCCAGCCGGGAGATCTTGACCATGCCCTGGATCAGGAAATCCAGCTTTTCAATCTGCCCTTCCATGCTGTTCAAAAATTCCTCCGCCCGCTCCGACATGGGCTCATCCTGGAGGATCTCCATACACAATTTCAGATTGGCCACCGGTGTTTTGGTCTGGTGGGAAATGTCGGAGATCAATTCCTTCATTTTATTTTTTTCAGACAGGCTTTCCTCCTCTTTCCTCTGCCAGATATGGTCCGCCCGCCGCAGCTTTTCGTAGATCTTCCCCCACAGCGTGTCCTCATCCTCGCAATCCCCGCAGGCCACATCCCCGCAAACCTCATCCTCACAGTCCTCCCCAGGCTCCTTTCCGGAAATGATCCCGTCCAGGCTCTTTTCCAGCTGATCTGCGAACCGGTAGACATCCTGTTTCAGAAGATACAGCTTCCGCCCCAAAAACGCCGCCAGAAGCAGCGCGCATACCGTCAATACGATCAACCCAGCCATTGATACCCCATCCCATATACATTTGAAATATACCTGTGCTCCTCGTCCTCGATCTTCCTCCGAAGCCGGTTCACATTCACGGCCAGGGTGTGCTTGTCCACAAACTGCCCGTTCACATCCCACAGCCGTTCCAGCAGAACCTCATAGGTCAGAAGCTTCCCCCGGTTCGCCACGAACTGCTTCAGCAGCCGGAATTCCGTAGGCGTAAGCACACACTCCTGCCCTCCCGCCCGGGTTTTGGCCGCCTCAAAGTCCACCTTCAAAAATCCGTCGTCAAAGCACTGATGCCCGTCCGATCCTTTTCGTTTCAGGATCACATCAATCTTTTTCAGCAAGATTTTCATGGAAAAGGGCTTCGTCACATAATCCTCCGCCCCCAGCTCATACCCGTTCAGCGCGTCCTCCTCCAGATCCCGCGCCGTCAAGAACAAGACCGGGACCGCCGCCTGCTCTTTGACCCATTTGCAAAATACAAACCCTTCCCCGTCCGGCAGGTTCACATCCAAAAGGATCAGTTCCACCCCGCCTTGCAGCCAGACCGCCTTCGCCTCCTCTATACAATAGGAAGAAACCACGCCATACCCTTCCTTCTCCAACGCATAACATACAGCACGGTTCA
>Ga0137308_101463_pt1 | contig 22859 bp, 19 predicted proteins | sample Inofrocosms_June_FD_97181 | JGI IMG/M metagenome (GOLD analysis project Ga0137308, IMG submission 97181) | Mouse cecal microbial communities from Vienna, Austria - N-Acetylneuraminic and N-Acetylglucosamine D2O microcosms_June | ecosystem: Host-associated > Mammals > Digestive system > Large... | reverse complement strand
GAACAGTAACTGTTACTATTCACAGTAACATTATAATCCCAAAAAGCATTTACATTCACAGCCTTGTCTGCTATACTGAACAGGTGAATACAAATCGGATCGTGCTTTTCTGGCTGTCCGGCAATTCTGGCGTCTCGCCATATTTCACAGTAATTGTAGCCCATTGATTTCTATATTTACAGAAGAAAGGATTTTTATTTATGGTAAAAAACTTTAGACCTGAAGACAAAAATTTATGGGATGCGATCTTCAATACGATTGTGGATGTCATGCCGGAGCAGTTGTTTCCGCTCTTCAAAGAGGTGTATGGAAAGGAATATCCAAAAGGAACGCCTGTCATCCGGCTTTCTACCGTGTCCTCCACCTATCTTGAAGACCCTGACGCGCCGCCCAGTTCCCGGCGTTCCGATACGGCGATTCTGGTAAACGGAACCGACTATTATCATCTGGAATGCCAGATGCACAATGATGAGTATATGGTCATACGCATGATTACATATGACATACATTTTGCAATGCAGCATTCGACTTCCAAAGATGAACAGGAAGGCGGGTTCATTATGCGCTTCCCGAGTTCCGCAGTGATTTATCCGGAAAAGAACCGGGAGCTTCCGGAAACCCTCCGGTGCCGGATCATTTTCCAGGATGGCAGCCAACACATCTACCAGGTTCCTACCGTCAGGATTCAGTCTTATTCCATGCAGGAAATCTGTGACAAACATCTGCTGATCTTTATCCCTTACGTTCTGCTTCGGCTGCGTCCCAAGCTGAACCCGAACCGAAAGAATCCGCTGACCGAAAAGGAATTGACAGACCTGGTAAATGAAGCTATAGTTATATTACAAAAGGAACTGGAACAGGGAAATCTGACGCGGCAGGAGTACAGCGATTATCTCAATCTCTTCCGATTTGCTGCCGATAAGATTTTTAAGGATAAAAAGCACTCCAAATTCCGAAAGGAGGTACACCAAATGACGAGCTTATATGACCAACTGCCCAGTGTGCGTGAAAAGAGACTTCGCGCCAAGCTGGAAGGGATGCTGGAAGAGATGCGTCTCGAAAAGGAGAACGCGCTTGACGCTCTTGCAAGAAAGGAAGCCGAACTTGCAGAAAAAGAAGCCGAACGCGCAAAGAATGAAGCCGAACTTGTACGGCTGAAAGAAATACTGGATCAACACCATATTGTACTGACCCCATAAAAACGGATTATATGCCCCGCAGCGAGCTGATCAATCACAGCCGGCTGCGGGGTCTTTGACTTTACCTACGTTGGGTTTCAGGCATTTCCGGACAAGTACCGCTGACACTTTGCGGACCTTTCGGCAGTTACACACCCTGCCGCGGCCCCTTTTCCTCTGCCCATTCTAATCCGTCAGCCCGTAGAGTTCTCCATATTTCTTTTTAAAATGCCGGATCAGCGGTTCTGCCGACACCTCCCTGCCGCAGACTGCCTGGATGACTTCTTTCGGTTTCCGCGTGTTTCCGTACCGGTGAATCTTTTCGTTGAGCCACTTTGTGATCTCGGAAATTTTTCCTGCTGCCAGCAGTTCATCCACAGACCCAAGCTCCTGCTCAATCGTATCCAGGTACATTCCGTCGTAAATGCTCCCCAGAAGGTAAGACGGAAAATATCCGAAGGACGCGTCCGACCAGTGCACGTCCTGAAGAATCCCCTGGCTGTCATTTTCAGGGGTAATCTGCAGATATTCCTTCATTTTCTGATTCCAGAGCGCCGGAAGCTCCTCCACCGGAACCTGGTCACGGAAGATGGCCTGCTCCATCTCATAGCGCAGTATAATATGGAAGCAGTAGGTCAGCTCATCGGCTTCAATACGAATATAGCTATTTTTTACATGGTTGATCTCACGGTAAAAATCATCCAGAGAAATCTCCCGGAATTGGGGAAGCAGCTCTCCCAGCCTGTCATAAATGGGAAGCCAGAAGTTTTTATTCCGGCCCAGGATGTTTTCATAAAACCGAGACTGGCTCTCGTGGATTCCCATATAATTGCAGCTTCCCGCTACCGTCTTGTCGTATTCGGGATTGACGTTCTGGTCAAAGATCGCGTGGCCGCCCTCATGGATCGCGGAAAAGATGGCGGACAGCGGATCGTGCTCATAGTAATGGTTGGTCACCCGCACGTCCTTTGAGGAAAAGCTGGTAGTAAAGGGATGCTCCGTCTCGTCCACGGCCCCGGCGTCCCTGCGGAATCCGATATAATCCAACAGCATCCACTGTACCTTTTTCTGGGCGTCCGGGTCGGAGTACACATGAAATCTCGGGTCCTCCGGCTGGTTTTTTGCGGCAATCTTCTGAACCAGCGGGATCAGTTCCTGCTTCAGGTCTTGGAACAGCCGGTCGATGGTGGCGGAATCCATGCCTTCCTCAAATTCATCCAGCATGGCGTCGTACAGTTCTTTGCCCGGGTCGGTATAGCCCGTGATCTCCCTGCGCATGTCGATCATTTTCTTCAGATGGGGAGCATAGATGGAAAAATCCGAAGACCGCTTTGCCTCCTCCCAGGCCGTCCCGGATTCCGCCTGGGCCCGGACAAACGCCTCGTACACGTCCGCCGGAATCCGACGGTTCCGGTCAAAATCCCGTTTCATACGGCCAACGATGAACTTCCAGGTGTCGTCCAGAGCATCGTATTCCCCGGGCTCTGCCAGCTTGTCCAGCATCTCTCCCAGCTCCCCGGACGTGGACAGCACGAAACTCTCTGCCGAAAAATGTGTCAGCGCCTCAATGTGCGCGGCCTGTCCCAGCTTCGGCGCCTTCGTCCTCATATCCCAATACAACAGGTTTGTCACATGGTCATATTGCTGCATTTTTGATAAATACTGTCTGAACTCCTCAAATAATCTGCTCATCATTTTTTCATCCTTTCTTTTTTTGATTCAAACTACGGCATAATAGAATCATAACACAGTCAAAGCGCATTTGCATCAGATAAACGCTCATTTTTTGCATCCTTCAATATTTAGAAATTTCAGAATATTTTCGTTGAACGGCTGGATATCGTTGTACAAAAATCCGATTTCCCGGGGCGGAATTGGATTTGACAACGCAATTTCCATCAGCGTTCCGGCTTCTAATTCCTGTTCCACGAATTGTTTTACAACGCAGGATACCCCTATGCTCATTTTGGCAAATTCAATCAGCATATCCATTTCATTCACTTCCAGGATATGCAATGGAATGATGTTGTTTTTGGCGTAGTATCGATTGATGTGTTTACGGGATACATTATCTTGATCAAGAAGCATAATATTCGCGCATTCAAATATTTCATCATTCTTACAATTCAGCTTTTCCCTGTATGCCGGAGCGCAGACAAATGTATAGTCGATCACACCCAGGGAATGATAGACTGCCGCTCCCGCATTCTCCGGTTTTACCACCAGCGCCAGGTCAATGCCGCACGCTTCTATCATGGAATACGCCTCCGCAGAAGAGGTACAGGTGACCGCCAATTCCGTGTTCGGATATGAGCCGGAAAATGCTTTTAAATAAGGCATAAGAAAATGCTTGCACAGTACGCTGCTGGAAGCGATCCGCAAATATCCTGTATAAAGCGGAAATCTGAGGCTTTTTTCTGTATCCGAAAGCATACCAAGCGCTTTTTTGGCCTGGTCGTAGAGCAGCCTTCCTTTTTCCGTAAGCTCGACGCCCTTTGATTTTCTGATGAAAAGTGTGGTGTTCAGGTTTTCTTCAAGCTTTCTGATCGTAATACTAACCGCCGGCTGGGAAATATAAAGCTGCGCGGCGGCTTTGGATATGCTTTTGTTTTCAGCGACAGAGAGAAAAATTTTATACTTTGTGAGATTCTCAAATGTATCCATATCCTATCCCCATCCCATAAGTTAAATTTATGCTTTTTATAAAAATCATATATTTGAATTATATTACCACAAACCCTATAATGCAATCAAATATATGCCCAAAAGCCGAATGTACATACAGCATAGGCATCTTGCAGCGAGGGGCTGGATGCCCGCCCCATCGCCGCATTGGCCGGATCTCTCCTGCATTCCTTACAGGTTCATGGCCGTTTCATAAGCCGCCCAGATCGCGTCCATAATGTTGGTCGGCTGTTTCGCGTCGCCGATCAGATGCACATGGCCGCCCTTGATCTTTTCATACAGTCTGTTTTCCGGGATGTAGCCAACCGATACCACCACGTGATCCGCCGGAATCTCGTGCTTTACCTTCATTCCCTGGGGCCCCAGCGCAAACATCCGCTTCGCCCGGTTCGCCGTATTGGGGTAATTCTTTTCCGTCTCAAGCACAACGGCAGTCCCGTTTTCATAGCTCTCGACCACTGCGTTTTTGATCACCTTTACCTGGTAATGATCCAGCAGTTCCATCAGCATATTGTAGTTTGCCGCAGACAGGCCGAATGCATTGAGAATGGTTTCCGTCATTTCCACAAGGGTGACTTTCTTGCCTTCCCTGCCCAGCATATAGGCGATCTCGCGTCCGGTCATAGCTGTGAGCTGGATAAATATTTTCGAACCCTGCTCGTGGATCCCCTCTGTCAGGTACTTCATCTCCGCCACATATTCCTCCGGAAAATTCACCGGATTCATGTAAGCTGCTCGGAGGCGATATCCCCACCCGGGAGGCACTCATCGTCAACACGCCGAAGAAGTATTCCGGATTGACCGGCGCGGAGATCTTTACCGGCTGTGAAGCGGTCTCCATCGACAGTGCGTCGAAGACAGTCTCATTGAAAAATGCTTCCGGAGAGGCATTTGCGGAAAGCTATGACAAGCTGATCATTGCCACCGGCGCGGTTCCCTTTGTACCTCCGGTGGAGGGTGTCGGCCTTCCCGGCGTTTTCTGTGTGCGCACCCCCGACGACGCGGTGTCCGCGCGAGCCTATGCGGAAGAGCAGAAATGCCGCAAAGCGGTGGTCTGCGGCGCAGGCTTTATCGGACTGGAGGTGGCGGAAAATCTGATGGCGCTTGGACTGGAGGTCACCGTCATTGACGCAGCTCCCCAGATCATGCCCAATGCCTACGATCCGGAGATGGCGGATTACGCAAAAAAGCAGCTGAAAGCGGCTGGTATGCGTGTGCTGACCTCCACCAGCCTGAACGGGATTGAAGGCAATGAAAAAGCGGAAAAGGTCCTGACCGACAACGGCCCGCTGGCGGCGGATCTCGTGATCCTGGCCATCGGTGTGCGCCCGGCCACTGCATTTCTGGCGGATTCCGGTCTGGAGATGTTCAAGGGAACCATTTTAGTAGATTCCCATATGAAGACCAATCTGCCGGATGTCTATGCGGCAGGCGACTGTGCCATGGTAAAAAATGCACTGACCGGTCAGCCCCAGTGGTCCGCCATGGGCTCCACCGCCAATCTGGCAGCCCGGGCAATGGCAAAATCGATGAACGGAACCGGACACGGCTACGGCGGCTGCCTTGGGACCGGTGTGGTCCGCCTGCTTCCTTCTCTGAACGGAGGACGCACCGGCCTGACGGAAGCCCAGGCAAAGGAGGCCGGCTATGAGGTCACTTCCGTGATCTGCGTCGTGGACGATAAGGCCCACTACTATCCGGGCGCGTCCTCATTTCTCATCAAGCTGACAGCGGAAACTGCCACGAGAAAGCTGCTGGGCCTGCAGGTTCTTGGAGCGGGCGCTGTGGATAAGCTGACAGATATCGCGGTTGTAGGAACCTCCCAGGGCATGAAGCTGGATGATTTTGATACACTGGATTTCGCGTATGCGCCTCCGTTTTCCACTGCCATCCATCCCTTTGTCACCGCATGCTATATTCTGGAAAATAAGATCGACGGGATCTTTGATTCCATGACTCCTGCCGAGTTCATCGCCGGCGCGGCCAAGGGATACACGGTCCTGGATGTGCAGCCTGCTCCGGCAATTCCGAACGCGCGCTGGATCGACCTTTCCTCCGTAAACGGGCCCATCGAAGGGCTGGAAAAGGATGCTCCGCTGCTGCTCGTATGTGCCAAGGGCAAGAGAGGATATTTCCTGCAGAACCGTCTGAAAGCTTTCGGCTACACGAACACGAAGGTTCTCGAAGGCGGCGCCTTCTTCAATGAGGTAAAGGTTCCCCGCAGCGGGAGCAAGCTCTCCGCAGAAGAGATCAAGCGTGTGAAAGGACTGGGCTGCCTGCAGGATAAGCGGTATGACGATGTATTCAATGTCCGTGTCATCACCCGGAACGGGAAGCTCACGTCCGAGGAGCAGGTAAAAGTCGCGGAGGCGGCGGAAAAATTCGGCTCCGGTGAAGTCACCATGACCACCCGCCTGACGCTGGAAATCCAGGGCGTAAACTATGACAACCTGAACGCCCTCTTTGATTTCCTGGCAGAAGCCGGGCTGAAAACCGGCGGTACCGGCTCCAAGGTGCGCCCGGTGGTATCCTGCAAGGGAACGACCTGCCAGTACGGGCTGATCGATACCTTTGCGCTCTCCGAAAAGCTGCATGAGCTGTATTACATCGGATACCACGACGTATCCCTGCCTCACAAATTCAAGATTGCGGTGGGCGGATGTCCCAATAACTGCGTCAAGCCGGATCTCAATGACTTAGGCATCATCGGCCAGCGCCAGCCCGAGATCGACCTGTCCAAATGCAAGGGCTGCAAGAACTGTCAGGTTCAGAACAGCTGCCCGATCAAAGTGGCGGAACTGGACGGCGGGAAGATCCGGATCACCCCGGACAGCTGCAACCACTGCGGACGCTGTATCGGAAAATGTCCTTTCGGCGCCGTAACCGAATCCCTGACCGGCTATAAAGTCTATATCGGCGGACGCTGGGGCAAGAAGGTGGCGGAAGGCCGCTCGCTGGACAGGATCTTCACTTCCGAGGAGGAGGTCATCGACGTGGTGGAGCGGGCCATTCTGTTTTTCCGGGACGAAGGCCAGTCCGGGGAACGTTTTGCGGATACCATCGCAAGGCTGGGCTTTGAATATGTACAGGATAAGCTGCTGAACAGCAAGATTGATAAAAAACAGATATTGGAAAAGCATGTAGTGGGCGGGGCGACCTGCTGATCTGAAGCCGCGGGATCCCCTAAGTGAAGGAACCGCGATCCCTGCGCCGCAGTGGGATCGCTATACATTTATTCTCTACATAGAAGGAGCTGCCCGAAAATGACCGCATACCCGCAATAGATGGTATGCAGATGTCATTTTCGGACAGCTCTTTATTTGCTCATTTCTCTTCTGAGGTATATTCTTTTATAATCGGCGGGATCTGCGCCATCAGATTATCAATATCCTCAAACATGGCGCTCTTGGTCGTTCCCAGCCGCGACGCCTGTCGGATATGCTTCACCACGTCCTGATTCAGGCTCTTGATCTGTTCAAAGAAACCGCACAGCATATCCAGCGCATTCTTGGAATCATCAATGACACCGGAAATCTCGTTATGTACTTTCGTAGCGCCTTCCGCAGACTGGGTGATCTCATCAAACATCTCATAGGTCTCATTGACCTTCTCCAGGCTCTCTCCCAATGCCTCCTGGGAAGCGTTGATGTTCGTGTTGAGGTGTTCTGTCCCCTGCTCCACATCCTGGATGCCGGAATCCACCTCGCCGGTCAGCTCCTTGATCTCATCCGCCAGCTTTTTCACCTCGACCGCAACCACCGCAAATCCCTTCCCCTGCTCTCCAGCACGGGCCGCCTCAATGGACGCATTGAGCGCCAGAAGGTTGGTCTGCTCGGCGATAGACACGATCTTGCCCATGCACCGCTTGATCGTCTCCACCGCGGTCTGCAGATCCTCGAACGTAGTCTCCATTTCTTTAAAGTAAGAGTCCACCTGCATGGAACTGGTTTTTAACTCCTCCACGCCGCCCTGGGCGCGGACGACCGACTGGGAGATGCTCTCCTTCACTTCTGAAAATTCACCAGACACCTGTTCAATACTCATGAAGTTCTGCCCGAACTCCTGCAGCCGCCCCTGAAAGCTCTCAGCCTCCGAGAGTACATGCCCGAAGGACTGGCCGATCCGGTCCAGCTCCCACAGAGAATCCACCTCCTTCTGCACCAGCTCTGAGTGATAGTCCTTCAGGGTCTTCATCACATGCAGCACCGGATTCAGGCTTTTATCGTGTACAGGCATATTCTTTGTCTCCTGCCTGTTCTTTTTCCAAAATGCCATATTCTTTTCCCTCCTATTCAAATGCTGAAAGCGTCAAAAGGTATTTTGGCGCTTATAATACTCTTTTGACACTTGTATCATTCAAATACCACGCAGGTCATGGACTGGTTTACGAAACGGTTGTTATAATGCTCCCCGTATCCTACAAACCCCGCGTGTCTGCCCAACGCGCTCATCTCGTTCAGATATTCCTGCATGTAATGTTCCTGCGTGAACAGCAGATAACGGAACAGGCAGTTCACGGAAAATACGGCTGAAATATTTGGAAAGTCGTGTTTGATCTTGCCGATCGTATTTTTTACAATGGCCCTGTAATCCCCCAGTTCCAGCAACAGCAGGACATCCGAGTCGTTGACCTGCCTGAAGCAGCAAAGCGCGTCACCTTGCACCTCCTTGATCGATACGATGCAGGTGTCGTCCCCGTTCAGCTTTCCAAAGGGATTTTTAAACGTCTGTGTAGTGATATCCTTCTCCGAGATCTTGAGGATGTCCTGGTAAACCTGTCTGGCCGGACGGCCATTGAGGGTTCCCAGTATGTATTTTGTCTTATCTGTTCCGGAGGCGATAAAGCGGTGGTTCTGCATCTGGTGATAGATATTTTCCTTATATGCTTTGACCCTGCCGTTCTGGTTCTTAATGATCCCATAGACCACGGCATCTTCATAGACTCTGCCGTTTGCAGAAACCTTGCCCGCGTCGCCGGTCCCGCCTACCAGGGAAATGTTCCTGCGCTTTAAGACGCTGTAGATGGTGGTCAGAACGCAGGCATCGTTGCCGGTGCAGAAATCGATACAAACCGTATCGCGCTCCGTACCGCTCACCGCCTTCACATCCCGCTCCAGCCGGTCGATGTATTTTACCGGCATGGCCGAAACCTCTTCGAGTACATTAGCCACGGCGCTGACCCCTTCGGAAAACGCAATGACGCCGACCCCCTTTTCTACCACTCTGGTATCATAGCTCATGCCGATACACCCGATACTCGGCACGCCCGGGAAAAGCGCCTCCAGTTCCTTCACATGCGTTTCAAACTGATCTCCGTTTGAAAGCAACATAATAAACTGCGGCCTGGTCACCCCGCGGGCCGCTTCCTTCAAGTCTCCGTGCTGGCTCATTCCAAAAAACTGTTTCATTATGCAGCATCCCTCTTTCCTGAAATAGTGATGTCCGACTCGTCAGACATATATGTGATTTATATCTTTTTATTGTGCATCCGTATTCCAGTTACACCGTACTGCAATCTCACCTGACCTTTATTGCGGGACGCTGCCTGACCGCCCGCAGATTGCAGCGGACATCTTCCGCGCAATGGCATATCCTGTCGAAATACCGGATTCTATAATCTATTATAGTTGAAATACCTATAGAACGTCAATTAAAATTTTTTTCACCTGCGCGGTTGCAATCCAATAAGTTACTGTTCACCCCCTGATCGGGCGCTCACAGTAGCGGCATCTGCCCAGTAACCATAAGGCTCCATGAGCCGCAAGCGCCGATTCACCTGCGGCTTCATGGAGCCAGAGCTTCTATCACTATTTTATTATCACTAAGGAGCAGTAGAAAAATATTCCAACTGTACGGCAGATTTATCTGGCGCTTAGTATAATATCTCCCGATTCCACCTTAACCGTGATCGTACCCTTCGACTTTCCTTCCAACGTATAAGCCGCCTCACCATCTCCCGAAATCTGATGTCCCGGGGCGCCGTCGGGAAGATGGATACTGCCGTACTCGCTGCGGGCATTCACGGAATATTCCGACAAATCCCGGGGGAGCCGAATCTCAACGTCACCATATTCATTTTTGCAGGACAGATCCGCCAGTTCCTCGGCATCCAGCTCCAGGTTCCCGGATTCCAGCACAAACTCCGCCTTTTCCGCGGAAAATCCGTCCAGTTCAACGTTGCCGTAATCCACTTTCGCTGTCAGGGAATTACATGTGAAAGCGTCTGCTTTCAGGCTGCCGGATTCCAGCTCTGCCTCTGTATTTTCGACCTTGATCTGCTTCAATGTAACATTTCCATATTCATTTTTCAGGATTAAGTCCTCTGCGGTCACGGACTCCGCCTTGAGATCGCCGGATTCCATATCCAGCTCCAGATCCTGAAAGCTCACATTGCGGAGCTCCGCGTCCCCATAGCTGATCTCCAGCTTCGCGTCCCCGAAGGCCATATCCTCTGCGGAAAAGTCTCCCGAATCGTTATACACATTCAGCTGTCCCATCTCCTCTCCCTCCGGGATATACAGGTTCACCTCCGCATTCTTGATCCCGTCCTGAATGCCGAAAGTCCCGAGGTAAAAGAAATTCACAGCAAAACCGAATTGCTTCTGTCTGCCCGTATGCGTCAGGGTCAGCGTATCATCCCTCACTTCCCAGAAGGGTTCGCCGTACTCACCGTCCAGCTTATATTCCAGATAAAACTGATCATCCCGGGAAGGCAGGATCCGGATATCCGCATAGGATCCGATCCGGATATCCGTGTCGGCAAATGAATCAATCTTTGTTTTCTTCAAGGTGTACGATTTCTGTTTTGCATATGGGGATGTCACTCCATTTCCGGAAAAGGCAACGCCCGCCCGTCCGCCGAGCAGGTGGCCGACCGCCAGAAGTGCGGCGCCTACGACGATCAGGATGAGAGATACCTTGATTAGTTTATTCGTGTTTATTTTCATGTCTGCGTCCTCCTTTTATAATATTTCCCAGGGATTGTGACATCTTCCTCAGCGCCCAGCGGCACAGACGGAAGGAGCCGTATACGCACAGGATCCCGATTCCCAGCGTGACAAAACTCAACCCGATCGTCGCGATCCCATCCGTAAAGGTACGGAATGTCAGAGCAAATCCGCCTGCCAGGCCAACCGCGGCTCCCCCGACCAGGCAGACCGCCGTCAGGAAAAGGCTCCCCAATACGGCTGCTACGGTGATAACCAGCGCGAATATCACACAGAACAAAGCCAAAAGCAGAGGAAGCGCGATGGGCGCGGCGCACACGCCCAGAATTCCCACCCAGACTGCGTGGAATCCGCGCCTGACGGTCCTTGGCGGTTCCCCGATGTTCTTCTCGGCCAGATTCATGATCAGCTCCCGGGAAGCGTCCTCCGGCGCGCCCAGATCCTGGATGGCCTCCTGCTCATGTGCCGGCCCCGCTTCATTAAAGTATTCTTCAAAATATTCTATAGCCCTGTCGTAGTCCTCCTTCGGCAGGCGCCGCAGATTGTGGGAAAGTATCGTCATGTAGTCTGCTCTGGTCATTTTTCAGTTCCTCCCTTCACAATGTCATCAATAATCGTCTTGTAACGGTCCCATTCCTTCGACAGTTCTTCCTGATAATATCTGCCAGAATCCGTAATGGTATAGTACTTCCGGTTACGGCCCTGATACTGCTCGTCATAAGTCTCAACGAAATGCTGTTCCTGGAGACGGCGCAGGATCGGATAGAGCGTGGAATCCTTGGTGTTGGCTGCCCGCTTGATGATCTGGCTGATCTGGTAGCCGTAGGCGTCAGACTCCGCGATGACCGACAGGACAAGCAGGTCGAACATAGGCGCATTCAACGGAAATGTCATGATATCAGTCCTTTCTATACATTGATTTAAAATATATGTTTTTTTGAACTATATATTTTATTTGTTTATATTATATAAAGTATAATATATTTTGTCAAGAGGGATATTCTAAAGAAAATCAAAAGAAAAAAGTATCGTTGCCGCGAACAATAAAAAAGCATCTGGGCTTTTGGGCTCAGATGCTATAAGTCGGATATCCAAAATTCATTTTTTAAGCTTATCATAGAGGATCTCTTCTTTTCCTGTTGATAGAGTTACTTTTTTCTTAAAAAGTAAAGTCCACGATGCCTGATTTTTTGCATAATCCATTTTATCCTGCGGAAAAAAAGAGCGGCAGCATATCTACTCTGTCTGCTATTTTATGATACAAGTCTGACGACTGGAGCTGTTCGGCTGTTATCCGACGGCTTCTGATCGAATCAAATATTTTTTCTCTGTCACGAAACAATCCCGGTCTGTCAGTTAGATATTGAAGCCCCATTAGAATGAAAGCATTCTTTTTTACCAAAATTTATTTGCAATGAGACAGCTATTCCTTTTCTTCCCAGTATCAAATGGTATTCTTTATTCAGCAGCTTCTCAAAAGCCACCACACAATCATATACATTACGCATCCTGCTCTCTGGCACAACACCTTATTTCAACACTTTGACCGACACTCAAGTTGCCTGTCTATATTATTATACTACAACAGCCCCTATAATAGGTCAATCGCAAGTTTCATGGTTTAAACAAGGAGGTTGCTTCCTAATCTGTCTGGATTTCCAGGATCGTATCTGTTCCGGCTACATAATAGGGCGTCATCCCTGGGATATGTTTCTGAAAGGATTCCCCCTGGACATGCGCCTGAAAGTCTTCTTTCGCCTCCCACTTGGATACAAAAACGACTTCATCCACTGTCGCCGGATCCACGCATACATCCATCATAAGGCATCCCCTGTCATGCGACGCGTCTGATGTAAATGCCTTTGCCAGAGGCAGATACGCATCTCTGTCCTTTACCGTATTTTTTGTGATTACAAGTACCATGCTTCATCCTTCTTTCTTTTTATTTGTTTGCGAGCCCCTTGCATTCTCTCTGTAAATGCTATTGAAAAGACCTGCAGATTCCGGGGTTCCTTTACATTCATGCTTTTGTATGATACAAGTATAATCCGATTTCTGAATAAAGGATTCTCCAATTCTGTCCTTTTTCAGCGTCAAAAAATAACTTTCGTGGATTCAGAATTTCACTTGTGAAATGGTATGGTTCTAAAGCATATACACTTTTCTGACCTGCATGCTGCCTGATAGAATATTACCGTGAACAATAATAATATCCTATCAAAAATTTCACCTTGATTCATCTCATCCAGTAATTTATAATATTACTTAGAAACAAATGTCAATAAAGTATATGATTTTTAATATTGATAATTTTTAGGCACTTAACAACAATTTCTTGCGCAAAATGGCAAAATTTTTCCACCTGTACGGTTGCAATCCGAAGTCACATTTTTATGCAATTTATTGCAATGAAAATGCGACTTCGGATTAGCAACCGTACAGGTAGAATTTTTGTATTGTGCTTTTCCGGTTTATCCGGGTTAGGAAAAACAAAAGAGATGTATGCTTGAGAAAATTAAAAGTATATCTGGACACTTCTGTAATCAGTCATCTTCAGCAGGAAGATGTTCCTGAGAAAATGCATGAAACGCAAGAACTCTGGAGACAGTTGAAAGAAAGACCGGATGTTGATATCATCATTTCTGATTTAGTTATCAGAGAAATATCAAAATGCAGTGAACCAAAACTTTCATTCCTATTGGGAGAACTGGCTCAGATAGATTACAAAATAGTACAGGTCACAGAAGAAGAGCGCGGGCTTGCAGATATTTATCTCAAGAATGGAGTATTAAAAGAAAAAAGTCTTGATGACTTAACACATATTGCAATTGCAACGCTAAATGAATGCCGCTACATTGTCAGTTGGAATTTCAAGCATTTTGTTAATCCGAAAACAATCAAGGCAGTCAATGCAATTAACCTGTCGCTGAATCTTTCTCATGTAGACATATTTCCACCCAGCATGATGTTAGGAGGATTTTAATAATGGAAAATAATATTACACTTACAATTGACGAAATACACGCGATCAGAGAAGACCATTGCCTGAAAACCCGTGGCTTGTCCTTTGAAGAATATAAAAGACTTTTAGATGCCGAGATCGCTCCTGTGCTCCGTTTACTTTGCCAGGCGAAAAAAGCATCTGAAAAACAATGTGTATGAGTTTCTTTTGGGGCTGTTCCGTTCAGCCCCATCTTTTTCTTTATTCCCGGGTCAGCTTCCGGATCCACTTCCACGACCTGCACCGCAGAAATGCCGGCACGCACTTAAAAAACTGGTCCGCGTTGAGGCACCACACCACCACTGCCGGCGATGCCTTCACCACGAATGCCATAAAAAATGACAGCGGCAGCACGATCAGCCAGATGCTGATCAGGTCCATCTTTACCACGAACATGGCGTCCCCGCCGCCCCGGATGATCCCGGTATTGGTGGGCATCTGGTAGGACATCCCCACATCCACGGCGCTTAGGATCATGAGAAACGTATTTGCCATGGCCTTGGTCTCCGGCCGCAGGTCGTACAGGCCCAGCACCGGGACGCGCAGGAAAAACAGGGCGATCCCGGAGCAGATCCCGATTCCGAGAAATAATTTCTGAAGGCGCCTGGCATACTGCTTCACCTGCTCCATATCCCCGCCGCCGATGGCCTTTCCGATCATCACTCCCGCCGCGGAAGCAGCGCCGACCGCGGTAGATTTTACCAGAAGGAACAGATTGGAGGCGGCGCTGTTTGCCGCGATCGCCGCCGCGGTCATGTGTCCCAGGATGGCCGTCTGCAAAGCCGTGTTCACCCCCCACAGACCATTTGTCACCAGGATCGGCAGAGTCACCTTGATATAATCCTTCCAGAGCAGACGGTCAAACTGGAAGAAATCCCGCACCCGCAGGCACAGATTTTTTTCGGTCTTTGCAATATAAATGATCAGCACGGCAGTCTCCAGGATCCGGGCGGTCAGTGTCCCCACCGCCGCTCCTGCCGTCCCCATCTCGGGCATGCCAAAGCGTCCGAAGATGAGCATATAATTGATGCCGCAGTTGACAAAAAATGTCATGGCCGAGAGGTACAGCGCGATCTTCACGATCTGCATGCTCCGCAGTACGGCCAGTAAAAGCTGGGTTACCGCGAAGAACAGATATGTAAACCGGATCAGCCGAAGATATCCTGCCCCTTCCGCAATGATAGGCCCGTCCGTGGTAAACAGCCCGATTGCCCATTCCGGAAGCAGGCTGATCAGCACAAACAGCACCGCCATGACCGCCAGCCCGAGCCGCATCATCATGGCCACGATTTTTTTCATGGGCTTTGTCTGCTGTTTTCCCCAGTACTGGCTTCCGAGGATGACCATGCCCTCCCCAAAAGCGGCCAGCAGCATCTGATACACGAACTGGATCTGATTTGCTGCCGCCACTCCCGCAAGGGAGGTCTCACTGTATGCGCCCAGCATGACATTATCCGCCAGATTAACGCTCAATGTCACCACATTCTGCAGCACCAGGGCAATATATAATGTAAAAAACCGCTTATAAAAGGAAAGTTCCTTTTGATTCATTGCTTTTTGGCTCATTGCTTCAGTATTCCTTATCAGCTTCTCACATAGAAATAATAGTTTGTAACGCTTTTCTCCCTATTATATCGTTAATTCCTTATGCTGACAACCAAAAAAATCAAAATATCGTATATATTGCATAAAATAATGTAAGTATTTCCCACAAAAGTATATTATAATATAATTATTGTAAATAAATCAGCAGCACAATATATCATAGAAGGAGGACACATGATGATTCGAAAGTATGTGTATGGAACACCATTTTCTACAGATGCTGTGACAGCGGAGGTGCCAGCCGGGGAAGGGACACCGGCCTACGGTAAAATTGATACCGGGAATGGATTTTGTTTTACTTATAAGATGGAAGAAACGGATATCGTATACGGGCTTGGGGAGGCCAGCCGGGGGCTGAACAAGCGGGGCTACTGCTATATCAGCGACTGCACGGATGACCCCAACCACACGGAGGACAAGCGTTCCCTCTACGGAGCCCACAATTTTATCGTGGTGTCCGGAAAGGAAACCTTCGGGCTGTTCTTCGACTATCCCTCCGCCATGACATTTGACATCGGATATACCAGGATGGATACGATGCAGGTGTCCTGCGCGGAGGCAGACTTGAACCTGTTCGTGATCGAAGGCGATACACCCTACGACATCGTAAAGCAGTTCCGGAAGATCATCGGCAGAAGCTATATCCCGCCGAAATACGCTTTCGGTTTTGGACAGAGCCGATGGGGCTACAAGACCAAGGAGGATTTCCGTAAGGTCGCGGACGGCTATCGGGAAAATAACATCCCGTTGGATATGGTCTATATGGATATCGACTATATGCAGGATTTTAAGGATTTCACACTGAATGAGAAAAATTTCCCGGATTTTCCGGAATTTGTACAGGAAATGAAGGACAAAAACCTTCGGCTCATCCCCATCATCGATGCGGGCGTCAAGGTGGAGGACGGCTACGACGTGTATGAGGAGGGCGTGAAGAACCGCTACTTCTGCCAGCGTGAGGACGGCAGCGACTTCGTGGCGGCGGTTTGGCCGGGGAATACCCATTTCCCGGATGTGCTCAATGGCGAGGCCCGCGCGTGGTTCGGAGATAAGTACCGGATTCTAATAGATCAGGGGATTGAGGGCTTCTGGAATGATATGAATGAGCCTGCGATCTTCTACACCCCGGAGGGCATCGAAGAGCTGAAAGGGATGCTCAAAGCATTTCTGGAAAATGAAGATCATAACAGCGGGGTCAATGCGGGGACACTGGCTGTTGCTCCTACATCGGATACCAACGACAGCGCGGAAAATGAAATCGCCGGCGCTTCCATCTGGCCGCTGATGGGAAAGATCGGAGGGCTGGCAAACAGCAAGGAGGATTACCGCCGTTTTTATCATACGGTGAACGGGCAACGGATTCGCCACGACAAGGCGCACAACCTGTTTGGGTACTATATGACCCGCGCTGCGGGCGAGGCGTTTGAACGAATTGACCCGTCGAAACGTTTCCTCATGTTCTCCCGTTCCTCCTATATTGGAATGCACCGCTACGGCGGAATCTGGATGGGTGACAACAAGTCCTGGTGGTCCCACATCCTGCTGAACCTGAAAATGCTGCCGTCTCTGAACATGTGCGGATTTTTGTATACCGGAGCGGACCTGGGCGGCTTCGGAGCGGACACCACGAGAGATCTGCTGCTGCGCTGGCTGGCGCTTGGCGTATTTACCCCGCTGATGCGGGACCATGCCGCCGCGGGAACCAGAGATCAGGAATGCTATCAGTTCGAGGATCTTGACGACTTCCGCCATGTGGTCGGAGTACGTTACCGCCTGATTCCTTATTTATACAGCGAGTATATGAAGGCCGCGCTGAATGACGATCTGTATTTCAAGCCGCTGGCGTTTGTGTATCCGGAGGATTCCATGGCCGCACAGGTGGAGGACCAGATGATGCTCGGAAATGAGGTCATGATCGCGCCGGTCTACACTCAGAACGCGCGGGGGCGTTATGTGTACCTGCCGGAGGAAATGAAGTTCGTCAAGTTCCTGCCGGGCGGATCCATTTCGGAGGAAGTCCTGGCAAAAGGGCATCATTATGTGGAGATCGCGTTGAATGAAGTGCCGCTTTTCATCCGCGGCGGGAAGTGCGTCCCGGTCGCAGATGCCGCGGAGTATGTGGACGCGCTGGATACGGAGCATCTGACCATGCTGGGATATGCAGGAGCGGAGTACACGCTTTACGAGGATGACGGTGTGGGGAAGGAGTATGAGAAGGAAGAGAATTACCGGACGCTGAGGAATGGAAATTGAAAAACTCATTTTAAGGATTGAATCAATTACAATACCTTACTTCTTGAATGTAAGACAGATCAGGATATGATTTTATACCGCAGAAAAGCTGCCGCGTCAGAGGTCATGCTCTGGCGCGGCAGTTCATTTAATTGAAACACGAAATCACTGCATTCACGCAAAAGGTATTGTATCGGCTTCATATATGAATTAAAATAAAATCAACAAACATCGTATCATATATGCCGTTTCCAACGCGGCGGAAAGGAGGCTCATATGTTAAGTTTAAGAAGGCACAAGAAAACCAGGATCATTCAGAAAAAAGGGAACTTTGTAAATTTGCTTCGGTATATCCTTCCGGTCATTCTGATCCTTGTAATCGCTGTCTCGGCTGTCGGATGCAGGCAGAAGGACGGCGGTCCTGAGCAGCGGTCGCAGGCGGCCCTGGAGCTTCTCCTCTCCTGCACCATGGAGCAGGCAGAAGATTTTGACGCGGCGATGTCCGCGGCTCTTACGGAACCAGCGGAAAGCAGCGGCATTGGACTGATATCCGGCAATGATAGCGAACTGATGAGGCATCTCACAGACCGTTTTGGCGGATTCATGACGAATGCCTGTATCGAAGACCTTACAATGAGCCGAACGATTTACCGCAGTGCTGCTTTGGCTAAAGATTTCGGTTCTGATATCAGCGCCGATGATGTGGAACTCACAAAACGCCCCGGTGAAGAGGAATGCTATGATTTCTCTGCGGAGATCACAACCTCTGCGGGGGATCCTGCCGCAAAAGCATCCGGGACCGTATTAATGGAAAAGGACGGCGCAGAGTGGAAAGCGTCTCACATCACTCTGACGTTGGATGGAATATAAGCATGAAAAAATTCATTCGTATATTATTATGCACAGCACTTTTATCCGGAGCTATGCTCCTGTCACAGGGCTGCGGAACTCGCGGGGAACACGAAGCCGCGCCGGAGGACACACGATCGGATGCCTCCCGGCAGAGCGAACTGGATTCTGACGTGTCAGACAGCAATACGGAGGATTCTGATACGACAACTGCTTACAAAAAAGAGAGTGCCTCTGATGCCGAGTCTTCGGACCATGCTGCTGGCGGCGCCGCGGATTCTTCGGCTGACCGTACATCCAGCGGGCAGTCACAGGAAGAAACCAAAGTCCCCGGTCCTGCCTGCCCTTCCTTAAACGGCGCTCTCCGTGTCGATAGCACACAGCTTGTGGACAAAAACGGCCATCCGGTACAGCTGCGTGGAATCAGCACCCACGGTCTGGCCTGGTTTCCAGATTATGTGAATGAGGACTGCTTCCGGCAGCTTCGTGAGGATTGGCAGGCAAATGTAATCCGCCTTGCCATGTATACCGCTGAGTACGGCGGCTATTGTACGGGCGGAGACCGGGAAGCTCTGAAAAAATTGATCCATGACGGAGTATCCTTTGCCGAGCGGCAGGATCTGTATGCGATCATTGACTGGCACATCCTGTCTGATTCCAACCCCAATATGTACCTGGAGGAAGCGAAAGCATTTTTCGGGGAAATGGCGGAAAAATATGCAGAATCAGACCATGTCCTGTACGAGATCTGCAATGAGCCGAACGGCGGCACCTCCTGGGGAGAGATCAAAGCGTATGCCGAGCAGGTGATTTCCGTCATCCGCGCTCAGGATGAGGATGCAGTGATCCTGGTCGGAACTCCGAACTGGTCACAGTATATAGACCAGGCGGCTGCGGATCCCATAGCAAGCTATGAAAATATCATGTATACGCTTCACTTTTATGCCGCAACCCACACCGATGACCTGCGCGGGAAGCTGATCGGATCTGTAGAAAGCGGACTTCCGGTCTTTGTATCGGAGTATGGGATCTGTGACGCAAGCGGAAACGGCGCCATTGACACAGCGCAGGCAGATCTGTGGATAGAAACTTTAGATAAATATGGGATAAGTTACATCGCATGGAATCTTTCTAATAAGGATGAAACTTCGGCAATGCTGAAAAGCGGCTGCGGGAAAACCAGCGGGTTTACCCAGGAGGATCTCAGCGAATCCGGGAGATGGGTGTATCGGATGCTGAGGAAATAGTTGAAAAGGGAGCACATGTGATGTATGCCGTGCCTTTGCAACCTACGGGATTTCAAGAAGCGCCTGTTTTTTCTTCATTATACATAATCTTTCCTGTCGTACGTCACATCAAACCGCAACTTACTTTATAAACCTTTCTGTTTTCTAAATCGAAAACCGTTTACGGATATAAGTATCTTAGAATTTTTGCCACCTGTACGGTTGCAATCCGAAGTCACATTTTTATGCAATTTATTGCAATGAAAATGCGACTGCGGATTAGCAACCGTACAGGTGGAATTTTTGTGATAATTTGTCAATCATTCTTTTCAGCAGTCAAAGTTAATCCTCCGGTAAAACAGTTCTCTGATCTTTTCCAGCTCCTTCGTCTGCCCCAGAGCCCACATCAGCTTTGCGCTGATGGCCTCCAGCGTCATGTTGCCCGCTTCCAGGATCAGCGGGTGGTTGTGGTAGATGTGGCCCACCTCATATACGCTGAAATCGCATCCTTCCTCCGGAACCTGCGTAGTGATGACCAGGATCTTTCCGGAATGAATCCAGTCGAAGATCGCCTCCTCGTAGGAACGGTCAAAATTGGGAATCCCTCCCAGCCCGTATGCTTCCAGAATGATGCCCTGGTACTGCTCCTTGAGCAGCCTGAAAAAGTCCGGCGTCATGCCTGGAATCAGTTTTATGGATAAAATATTTCCTTCCAGATGATCGTAGAAGCGAACTGGCCCGAAAGGCTTATCCGCAGGAAATACACGGATGATCTCCTCGTCCTGAAACCGCGCCAGAAGCGGAAAGTTCATACTGGTGAACCCGTCAAAGCTCCGGGTTTTCTGCTTGCGGCTTCTTGTGCCGGCTATGACCCTGCCGCCGAACACGACGCTGACATCACAAGACCCGCTGTCCAGGGCATACAAAATACTTTGATAAAGGTTGATCTTTGCGTCCGTATAAGGGTGGGACATGGGCTTTTGCGAGCCGGTGATCACGATCGGCTTCGGGCTGTTCTGAATCAGATAGGACAGGGCCGCCGCTGTATAATCCAGGGTATCTGTGCCGTGGAGCACGACAAAGCCGTCATATGTATCATAATTTTCCGCAATCGCCTTTTGAATCGCCATCCATCCGTCAGGCTTCATGTTGGTGCTGTCAATGTTCATGAGCTGCAGGACATGAAGCCTGCAGTCCTCCGGCAGACCTGCGATCTGAGAGATCAGATCATCTCCGGTGGAAGTCGGGGAAAGCCCCTTCTTTGTCTTATTGGAAGCGATAGTTCCGCCGGTGGCGATTATGAGTAAATTCTTCTGCATTTGTGTGGTTAACCTCTTTTCCATGCTGCAATTACATCCAGGCCGTCATCATATTTTTACTTCTGTGCAGCCGCGTCTTGTAAGCGGCGCAGTATCCGCGTCTGAATCTTTCCTGTAGTCTCCGCAGACACAGGAACCGTACAAAAAGCTGTGCTGATGCAATTTTACGTCTGCTGACGCATCTGCACAGATCGAATCATTTTCGTTATCAGTATACTCTTTATTCCTTACTTTAACAACCGTCTAATCCGCTTCTTCATGAATAAAATTTTGCTATCTAATAAATGAGGAGGTTTTGTTATGAATATTCGTCCATGCGCAGCAATCCGCCAGAACTACAACGAGATTGCCGATCTGTGCAGAAAGACTGCAGAGCCGATTTCCCTTACCAAGAACGGCGGGGGAGATTTAGTCGTTATGGATATTGAAACTTATAACCGCAGAGAGAAATCACGACCTCCATACGTTCTCTCTGTCAAATGCCGCAGCGTTTTCCGTTTTTTGAAGAATTGTATACAATTGACTCTTGATGTGATTCAAATCAAATACCTGTCTTTCGCCAACTCCTGAAGCGCTTCATAATCTTTGATCCTATATCCTTCTTCATTTTTTTCCAGTACGCCCATATCCACAAACCCGCTTAATATCATCAGAAAATGCCTGTAGCCGATTCCGAGAAAAAGCGGAACTTCCCTTAATTCCCGAAGAGTTTCATTTTTGCTTTTCAAGGATAAGATGTACTATACGCCGAAACAACGGCACTAAGAATAATGATACACCAACCTAGTTTTTTCTTATCCATTTTCAATCACCTCCCCTAGCAAATTTCATCTATATTTACCTCACAATTACTATTTCCCAAGCAAAAACTTAATTATATTCTTGTTGCAGAATCCAATAAATCTTCTTTCCCTTTATACTTCCAAATATAATGAAAACAGCAGTAATGATCAGAACCCCAAATAACTGTTTATCAAATTTTTCATAGATAATCCCATACAACCACACACCAATGGGAAGGGCACAATTATTAATAGTCGCAAAAATTGCCATTACCCGCCCCAGCATATTCTGTGGACTGACTTTTTGAATTCCTGAAACAATATATGTTCCTGCTATACTCGCCAGAAAAATAATCGCTCCTGCTGATAGACTTAATATAAAATAAGTTTTCTTAGCAGAATTATGTTTTAAAATCATTAGTGAAACTGGAATCATTGCTAAGCCCATACCAATAAATAATTTATATATATTCTTAATTTGAAATTTTCCTGTAATAGCTGTCGCTACAAATCCCCCAGCTATACCCAATATTCCAAGAAACACCTGCACGCCTCCGTTCCAAACAGAATCAAGTTCCAATTTCACACTTATAATATATGGGACTCCTATGGACAAAAAAGGCTGAATCAAGAACATGAAAAATGCATTTAACAGCATAACCGCCCCTATATGTTGCTTTTCTTTCAAAATCAACCTTAAAGTATCCTTAAAATCATATTTAAAAACATCTACCATACTATCATAACAATGTTGAATCTGTAATGGTATAGTTAAGTGCAATTCAACACTAGCAGCTAATAAAAAACATACCGTACACAGGAACATGATATAATGAAAATATTCTTTTCCAAATATGCTATAAAAAATCCCTGCCAAAAATGGTGCTAAAAGCCCTGATAATGAAGTTATTTGATTCACTATTGCATTTGCCTTTGTAAGATTCTCATTGGTTTGAATCAATGGTACACTAGATTGAACAACTGGTGCCTCGAAAGCCGATACTATAGATAACAGTATTAGAAGTCCTGCTACAA
>Ga0137308_101459_pt1 | contig 22906 bp, 20 predicted proteins | sample Inofrocosms_June_FD_97181 | JGI IMG/M metagenome (GOLD analysis project Ga0137308, IMG submission 97181) | Mouse cecal microbial communities from Vienna, Austria - N-Acetylneuraminic and N-Acetylglucosamine D2O microcosms_June | ecosystem: Host-associated > Mammals > Digestive system > Large... | reverse complement strand
TAAATCCCGGTTCTACGGAAAAATCAAAGGTTACGAGCCCTTTGAGCTCTTTTAATTTTGCGATCTCACTTTCCACGGCAGCATAGCATCCGCTGTGGACCAGGTCAAATGTATCCAGATAACGCAGATCCTTTTCCGTCAGAAGCGGAGGCGCCGCTTTCGTCTCTCTCAGATCGTCCGCAATAAATACGCGGTCCCCTTCTACCAGGTTCACATCGCACCGTTCCGTAGTTGCCCCGAACTCCCTGCGGCATCCGGTCAGGCCGATCCCCATCTCTTTCATAGAATCTATGATGTGATCCGCTTCCCTGTCATCCGCAAAATTCAGAAGCAATGACGCGTCCAAGCCGCTTTCCTTTGCATATACCGCGAAGTTCACGGCATTTCCCCCCGGAAACATGATCTTCTTATTGACATAACGATCCACCACATTATCCCCATATCCAATAACTTTCATTTTTCTTTCCGTTCCTTTCTTTTCCTGAAATCTTCTTTTTCCTTCTCTGCCTCATATTCCGCTTTTTCATATTCCGCGGCTTTAGTATTCCACAACCTTATAGTATCTCCGGAAGCTCAGGCTGTGCCCTGTCGCATATTCCATATGGGGATTGATACGCCCCAGCGCCGCGCAGATGACAAGCGGCGAAAACATACTTCTGTACTCCTGATCGATTCCCTCCAGCGCATAATCCTTTGTATCATATACGGTTACCTTTTTCGAATAGCTGCCGCAAAAAGCTTCGATCCGGTCTGTTACGGCACGGGACTCATCTTCTCCCTTGATGATGACCACATGTACGTCTTCATCCACCAGCTCCAGTGTTCCATGGAAAAAATCGGATGCTGTCACGGATTTTGTACGGATCCACTGCATTTCCTCCAGTACACACATGGCGTAGCAGTAAACCTCTCCCCATGTATTTCCGCCGGCAGTAAAAATATGATAGTCCTCTTTGTGATACTTCTTCGCAAATTCGCGTCCCTGCACATCTGCCTTACGCTTCACTTCTGTCATTGCCTTCGGAAGCCGCTCCAGGTTCTTGACAAATTTCTGGTAATCCGGAAATTCCCCTCTTTTCTCCAGGTAATACGCAAAAAATAAATACTGTAAGATATAATCCGCGTCTGCCGAGAACGGATCCTTGTGGAGGTAAAGGACAGAATGGTCTACCAGCTTCTCGATCGCCGAATTTTCACTTCCGATCCCGCAGATCGTGGTCGCGCCGATCTCTCTGCAAAGCTTGATGGCAGCAATGATCTCTTTTGTATTTCCTGAATCTGACATAAAAAACACGACCGAGTCTTTGCAAAGATTCCGGTTTCCCGTAGCCAGAAGCTCCGCCGCGTTCTCCGCGTATACCGGCGCGTCTGACATCTTTTTGAACATATGTACAAATGGAAGCATGACTGCCAGCGTGCCGCCGATTCCGACTAAAAACAGATTCTTCTTATCCGGCGTCATCACCTCATCAATGATGTTTTCCACCTGCGGGCGCAGACCCACGATCTTTCTCATCTTTTCCTCATACTCCTTCACAAATGCATCCGTTAAAAAATTCATTTTCCTGATCCTCTCTTTCTTATTCTTGATTTTCTCATTGTATAACTGGTTTTAAAGCTTAAAAAAGGGTACACAAAACACAGCTTTTGAAGAATCCTTCAAAAACAGCTTTTTCCTTATGCAATTGTCCGCATATTCTATGCGGTCACTGCCGGCTGATCATCAATACTGATGGTATAGGAAACTCTTTTGGCATCTACAATCGTCTTTGTATATTCCATCACTTCATCTCCAGAATATGCGATTGCTTTTTCCACAAACACCTGGTCGCCTGGTTCAATGTCCAGATGGCGCGCCTCTTCTTTTGTCGCCTTCGACAGACGCACGGTAATGTCCTGGTTGCTCATATAAATCCCATAGTGGATCTCCAGAACATTGTATAGAGATGCCTTTTCAAATTGGAACTTCTCGAGTCCCCTGCATTTTGCCTCCGCAATATGCGAGGTCTCCAGGAGAAGCTCCTCTCCGTCTACCTCCCGGATCCTTGTCAGCACATGGACGTTGTCTCCTTCAGAAATCTGCAGCGCCTCCGCGGCTTCTTTTCCAGCCGGTTCAATCGTCTGGCTGATCACGCGGCTTCCCGGAGTCTTTCCCTGGGAACGGAAGGCCCCGGAAAAAGAGATCATATCTTTCATATCAATCTTTTCCTTTTCCGGTGACACAAAGCTTCCCTTGCCTTGAACCGTATAGAGAGTGCCTTCTCTGCACATCCGCGCGATCGCGTCCCGGATGGTTCCCCGGCTGACCTGCCAGAGCTCGGAAAGCTTTCTCTCAGATGGTAATGGCTCGTAGGCCTTGAGACCGTTCACATCAATGTACTCCTGAATTGCGTCAATGACTCTGTCGGAACGTAAATTATTATACTTTTCCATGCTTGCATCCTTTCTTTTTTGTTCCCCCTATTTGCTTTTTAGCATACCAGTTGCATTTTTGCATGTCAACACTTTTTTCATTTAATATTTCACAAAATCAAATCCCACTTTTTGTCTATTTTTGACAAAATCATATTTTTATATCCATATTTATTGACATATTTTTTCTAAATGGTATATTTAAAATAACTTTTGGTGTACTATATCGCTTTTTTTATTATATGGTTTTTGCGGTATTTGTTTTTAAATAATTGGGGTATTTTTTCACGAATTGGGGTATTATTCCAGGAATTGGAGGAATCAGGATGGAACAGGGGCTTATTGCGATCATTATTACAATACTGATCATTGTCAGCGCGGTAAAAACAAAAAAATGTGTGGAGTGCATGACTGCCGGCTCGCTGGTCGCTGCCGTATTTGCTTATAAAAGTCATTTTTTAACCGGATGGCACGGTGTACTCCAGAAAACAATGTCGGACAATATCTGGGTCATTCTCGTCTGCCTTCTCTTTGGAGGACTCATTTCTTTATTGACCGCTTCCAAAGGCAGCTTTGGGTTCTCTAAATATCTGTCCAGGCTTTGTACAAACCAGAAGAGAACCCTGCTGGTCACTTATCTTATGGGGATCCTGATCTTTGTAGATGATTATCTGAATGTATTGTCGATCGGAGCCTGTATGAAAAAAATCAGCGATGACAAAAAGATCCCCCGGGAAACCCTGGCATATATGCTGGATTCCACGGGAGCTCCGGTATGCGTCTTGATCCCCATCTCCACATGGGCTGTTTTTTATGCAAACCTGTTCTACGGCCAGGACAGCATCCAGGCATTGAACTGCGCTACCCCGATCAGCGCCTATATCAAGGCAATTCCATTTTGCTTTTATCCGATCATCACGCTGATCATCGTTTTTCTTTTTTCAATGGGATGGATGCCCAGACTGGGGGCAATGAAGAAAGCGTATCAAAGAGTGGAAAAAACAGGGCAGGTCTTTTCTGAGTACAGCGCGAAATATAACCATAACACGGCTGTCTCAGAGGATGGAAGCGGAAATATATGGAATTTTATGATCCCCATGGGAATCCTGATCCTTTTAGCAGTAGTTACCGGTGATATCCTGACGGCAGTGATCGTCGCGCTGGCCGTATGCTTTCTCTTATATGTCCCCACAAAGACCATGAGCATGGATGAGTATATGAATGATTTGCTTCTGGGTTTCAGTGATATGCTGCCGACCCTGACCATGCTTGTGATCGCCTTCGTCCTGAAAGAAGTGTCGTCGGACATGGGCATGGCTGTGTATATCGTGGAACGGGCAGAGCCGTTTCTGATCCCTGCCGCTTTTCCGGCCATGGTATTCCTGCTGGGCGCTCTGCTCGCTTTTACGACCGGGTCCGACTGGGGAATGAGTTCCATCATTACCCCCATTGTCTTTCCGCTGGGCGCAACCATCGGGGCCTCCCCGATCCTGATCATGGCTGCCATCATATCCGGCGGGGCCTTTGGCAGCCACGCCTGTTTCTATGCGGATGCAACGCTTCTCGCCGCCCAGAGCTCCGGCATCGACAGCATGGAGCATGCCCTGACCCAGCTGCCCTATGTCATCATTGCCTGCGTTTTGTCCATTGCCGCCTTTTTGGCTGCCGGATTTATCCTGTAGTACAGATGCGGCATTGCCATGCCAATTCAGTTTGAAGAGGTATGATAGCTGATTGCGTACCGGTCGGCCCTGGTGATCGAGATACTTCTTTCCACCGCCTTTCCGTCAGCACAGATCCCCACGGAGGTGACATAGAACGCATTGATATCCGGCTCCGAGCAGAAAATTTCCGCCTCTTCCTTTGTAACCTTTGTGGCGCGGATATTCTGCTGCTGTCTCGTGATATGGATGCCGTATTCTTTGTCCAGCGTCTCATACAGAGAACGATTCCTGTTAAAATCAAACCGCATCAGTCCCGGGCAGCTGGACACCTGAATATAGGAGGATTCAATAGAAACCGGAATATCCTCCAGCAGACGGAGCCTGCGCAGTTCATATACCTTTGCCCCCAGAGGCACTCCCAGCATCTGGGAGGTTTTCAGATTTGCCTCCACCTCTGAAAAGCTCAGCACCTTGCTGGAGGTCCGTTTTCCGGATGTATTCCAGGAGGAGGTAAAGGAAATAAACCCGGACGTATTTTCAAAAAACTTTGGCTGTGAGAGAAACGTCCCCTGACCCGGGATCGAATAGATCACGCCTTCTCCCGCCATCTGGTTCAGCGCTCTTCGCAGTGTCATCCGGTTTGCCTGCAGCATCTCGGACAGCTTCCTCTCAGAGGGCAGAGCTTCTCCCGCCTTGAGATCATTGCGTATAATATATTCTTCAATCGACTCTCTTAACTCATCACTTACGAGTTGCGTATACCTGCTCATACTTGACATCCGCCCTTCTTTTCTTGTGATACAGAAAGCCTGCCACTGGCAGCCTTTCTGCATACGATGGTATTCAAAACGGCAGGCCTAAGACCTGTCTGCTGACGTTCTGAAGCGTTACTCTCAGATCGTGGAAGCATAAAATACAATCCGGTTCGTATTATCATAAATTTTCGTCCATTCGATGACACGCTTCCGGGCATCATAAGATAACGCGCTGAGCATAAAAACATCTGCCCCGTCTTCCAGGTTCAAAAGATCCGCCTGCGGATTATAAATCTTGACGATTTCCAGCATCTGCTGCTCCTCCACAATATTCAGTCCGTTTTTTTCATATACCTCCCGCAGTGAGTACATGCTGTAATCATAGTCCGCGATATCCGGAAAATATCTCTTCGGCGCCACATTATACTCGATTGCCAGCGGGCAGTCTTCGCTCAGACGAAGCCGGATACATTCAAATACTTCCTCCTCCGGGGCTATGTCAAATATCCGGCTGTATTTGAATTTTGCAGGACGCAGGCCGCTGTAGAGCACCCGGTTCACAATGGAAATTCCCGGCTGCCTGATCGAACCGGAAAATCCTTCCAGTCTCTGCATATCAATAGAAGCCTTCGGGGTGCGGACAAAGGTTCCCTTTCCCTGGGCACGCAGCAAAAGCCCCTCCTCCTCCAGGATGGTAAACGCCTTTCTTACTGTCAGATGGCTGATACCGAACTTCTCAGCCATACTTCTCTCCGATGGTAATTTATCACCGAAAGAATACTCTCCTTCATATATTTTATCACGTAAAGAATCCGCCAATTGCTGATAGAGTGCATAATTCCCCGCCATCATTTCTCCCTCTGTTTCCGAATGCCTGACCTGCGCCACTCAGGTCCATTCATTCTCTTCTGTTAAGAAAAGCACCCCCGCAGGCCTGAAAATCTGCGGGAGTGCCCTTGCTGTATTGAGTATTATATCATCAATTGGACAAATTCTCAATTTTTTTTGCTGTTTCTTTTGCTTCTTCTTCGTTTAAAAGCGCCATCTTATATTTCAAATAAATTTTTGTTGTCATTTTTTCCTTTCCACTCTTCTCCTAGAAAATAAATCCCGCGGCCAGATATGCAATTGCTGCCAATACCCATGCAATGATCATATATGGATATTGTGTCGTATTCTGCTCATAAATATCGATCTTCCCGCAGGATGCGCAGGTCAGCATACCTCCGTCCGAAGAGAACGCCAGCAGATATCCAAATACACCTGTGGATACCAGCGCCGCGATGCTCAGAGGCACATTGGCCCCGCATGTCTGTGCCAGCGCGACTACGATCGGCATTGCGATCAGATAGAGTGTATAGTTAAATGTAACCAGCATTTCTGTCGCTGAAAATACGATGAAGATAATGATCGGAAGCGTCTTTGCTGTGACCAGCCCGCTGACCGCTCCGACTACATAATCCACAAATCCAAGGGAATCCAGTCCATTGCAGAGGATCAGTCCGAATCCCATCATGATGCACATTTCACTCATGTATCCGAATCCGCCGGTCACGACGTCTTTTGCGTCATCTGTATTGAACACGCCTGTAATACAATAGTAAACAAAGGTGATCAGCATTCCCCATGTAATCCCGTAAGCCATATCCCACTCGAAAATATATCCGAAAAAGATGATCGCGCAGATCGGCACCAGGAAATGGGAGAGATTTACTTTCTTTCTGGGCTCCGGAGCCTCTTCGCTTTCTTCCTCAATCGCATTGCCTTCTTCATCATATTTTGTCTCTTTCACTGGACCCGGAGATCCGCCGGACTCCACTCTCTCAAATGCCCTTTTCATCTTTCCAAACTTGGGAAGAATCCCTGCGATCACAAGCCAGCTTACCAGCATTGCCGTAACCGGGAAAAATAAAAATGGAAGGACCTTTGAAAAATAGTAGCCGTATCCGCTTGTATTTGCAATAATATCCAGATCCCACATTTCCAATACAGCCCCAACGTAGATCGCCCATGCTCCGATCGGAAGCAATGTAGCTGTCGGCGCGGCGGATGCCCGGATAATATATGCCGTCATTTCTCTTGGAACCTTATACGTATCCAGCAGCGGGCTGAACACACTTCCGGTTACGAGCGCGCTCATATAGTCATCAATACACAGAGGCCATAGAACCAGCGACGTCACAAACATCGCGATTTTCTTATTCTTGATCCTTTTTGCGATCCAACGCGCAAAATAGGTTCCCGCGCCGCTGATCTTAAACAGATATGTGATAGAGCCCGCAAGCAGGAACAGGTAGATTACCCACCAGTTGTCCCAATTTGTCACATTTTCAAACATATCGTCTACAAAACCGCCCATAAATCCCCATCGGTAGCGGATAAATACGGTCAAAAGACTGGACCAGAAAAAGCCTTCCAGGATCTTCTTTGTGAGAAGGATAAACGCGAAAATGGAAAGCGGCGGTACCAACGTCCATATCCCATAATTTTCTCCTTCCGCAAGCTGCGGGGCAAAAAGCGCCACCAGAATATAGCACAGGAACATCAGCGCATAACCCAGATATTCTTTTTTACGATCAATTGACCAGTCCTTGATTGCTGTCATAAAAACACCTCCCTCACGTAATCAATTCGCGCAGCAAATTGATTGCCTCCTTGCCCGCCATCCGCAAAGCAGATTTTTAATGCGGGCAATTCCCGTATCGCTTTTTCATACAATATTTTTCCCTTGCTCAAGACCTACATTTTGAAGCGCTGTCCGGATAGCCCGGATGGCTTTCAGATTGTAGAGGATCGGATCTGTCCTGTATTCATCAAAAAGCTCTACGGAGCAGTAGCCGTCATATCCATAAGAGTCGATCATCGTAAGGACCTCCTCCACAGGCAGCTCACCATCCCCCAAGATCAGATGATCCTCAATGTCTTTCTTGCAGTCCACCAGGTGAATGTGCACCAGTTCTTTTCCCAGTTTATCAAAATACTGGGAAGCCGGTTCTCCCACCGTAAGAGGCGCTGCCAGATCCAGCATTGCTTTTACCTTCGGTGAATGGATCTCTTTCATTGCCCGGACTACGTCATCGGATCGGATCAGAATATTCCCTTCCCATGGAGTCACGGTTTCCAGGATCATGGTCACGCCGTCGATGGATTCCGAGTAATCTGCCAGTTCCTTTACATATTTGATAAACTGTGCCCAGTCCTCATCCGTTGAATATTCATAGCTGGCCTGAAGGGCGGCCATGACCATATAGGGACAGTGGATCGCCTTGCACAGATCAATACACTGCTTAAAATATTCCATGCTTTCATCAATCCACCTCTGGTCTCTCCAGAGCAGATTGGCCATATCCGGCTCGAAGGAAACAATCGGAAGGTGATATTTTTCGGAAAGAAGGTTGATCTTTTCAATGTCCTCCGGACGCATATCCGGCGCGTAAGCGTGGGGCCTTCCTCCCCAGATCTCCATACCGTCATAACCGAATTTGGAAGCGATCTCAAAAGATTTTTCAATCGGATATCTATGCATGCTTGCAGTAAAAAAAGAAATTTTCATATATGTTATTCTCCTTCCTGACTCCTTAAAGCGTTCCTTTGCCGCCCCACTCCAGTACCTCCTTCATCTCATCCAGCCAGAGATATTTGCCGAGGCATCCTTCCGTTCCTTCTTTTTGTACGAGCCATGCGCAATACTGATTTGCGTACTCCAGCGCTTCCTGAATCTTCTTTCCCCAGACCAGATTCTGCACGACCACTGCCAGAAACGCGTCTCCTGCCCCGGATTCATCTACAAGCTTTACTGGGATCCCCAGGACTTTGCCGGAGCCTCGTTCTCCCCATGCACAGGCGCCGTCTCCGCCCAGTGTTATGATCGTATTTTTTACTTTGTATTTCTCACATAATAATTTTGCAGTCTCCAGCCAGTCCTCTGTTTCTTCCGCGCCGGACAACAGAGCCGCCTCTGTTTCATTGACGCACATGGTATCCACATATGGAATCTCCGGGAGCTCCTCCGCGGATTCAATGGGGCTTGGATTCAGAAATACCTTCATCCCGAGCCTCTGCCCGGTCTCCGCACTTTTCAATGCCACATCAATGGGAATCTCAAAACCAGTGATCAGATATTCCGCGCCCTGGAGCGCTTCCACATGGGGAATCGCCTCCTCCATGGTCAGGTCGCTTCCGGGCGAATCAAAATTGATGATCATATTTTCCCCGGACTCTGCCAGAAGAATGAGCCCCAAGCTTGTCTGGATCCCTTCCTGAAGCCAGAAATGCTCCGTATTGACTCCAGAGGCTTTCAGCCAGCTTTCATTGAGAGCGCCGCCTTCATCCTTTCCCGCTTTTCCGATGTAAGCCACATCTCCGCCCAGCCTGCCGATTACGATCGCATTGTTCACGCCTTTGCCGGAGTCCTGCGCATAACGCAGATTCTTGGGGATTGCGGTCTCCCCCTTTCTTGGGATCCGCGCCACATCACAATACTGACCGATCCCGTTTCCATTGATACAAACTATTTTTGGAATATGTCCCATATCCTTCCTCCATCACTGCCTTTTGGTAATGCCGAAATCTTCTACCATCTGATCAAACCTTCTCAGCTCTTCCTCCGGAATATAAAGCATATCCTCCGGATGCCTGGTTCCCTTTACAGGAATGCCTGCTGTATATTTCATCGCATAGATATATGCCGCCGAATCTGGGAACTGCTGCATAAAGGAACGCAGCTTCAATACAATTCTCTGTGACTGCCATGCTTTTTCATACTCTCCAGCCTTAAAATAATCATAAATGTCTTTCATCTGATCCAGGAACGGAACGCTCAGGAAGCTGACTGACGCGGATGCCCCCATCGCCATATGTGTAAATAATGTCGCGTCTGATCCGGAAATAATGCTGAAATCCTCTTTCAGGTCGTCCAGCGCGTCAATGCACTGATTCAAATGAATGATATCTCTGGTTGCATCCTTGTATCCTCTGAAATTCGGATATTCATGGGCAAGGTGTCCCAGCATCTCCGGTGTCACAAGCTCGTCCATTTCCCGGCAGTTGAATACGATCATCGGAATATCCGTCGCCGCAAGCTGGTCTGCCAGATATTGATGCGCGGCCTCCTGCGTCATGGTATAGAACGGCGGCAGAGATATGGACATTGCCTTCACATCCAGCTTCTCATATTCCCTGACAAGCCACATCGCGTCCCGCAGGCAGGTCGCCAGCACCACTGCGACTACCATGCAGTCTGTTCCCTTTACTGCTTCCTGCGCACATTTTACGATTTCAATCCGCTCTTCCAGGGAAAGAGAATAGGTCTCATCCCCAAATCCATTGACGAAAAGTCCGGAAGCGCCTCTTTGCGCAAGATTTCTGAATATCTGTGCAGTTGTCTCAAAATCAATTGTCTGGTCCTCATTGTATGAAATCATTGGTTCGGAAATAATTCCGTTAAAATATTTCGCCATTTTCTTCTCCATTCTGCCATGATTCATAACTGGCTTTTCTCATATATCATTTAAAAAACAAGGTCTTCTCTTCCAAGCTTCCGGAAGATTTCCGGTATTTCTTTTTTCCATGGATAAAATTCCAGAGAACCGGATTTTGTTACCGTATACGCGGCATAGACATTGGCCCATTCCATTGCCTCTTTCAAGGTCTTTTTACAGCTCAGGCAATAGGTCACGGCCGCGAGAAATCCGTCCCCCGCGCCTGTCTCATCCACCATATTTACTTTTACAGGCGGACAGATCCAGGCATCGTCCGCTGTAATCCCCGCAGAGCCAAAAGCCCCTAGTGTCATGACGACTGCTTTGCATTGATACTGCTCCAGAAGCTTCCTGCCGAGTGCTTCCCAGCCAATGTTTTCATCTGGATCTGTTCCTGACAATTCATAGGATTCTCCTTCGTTTACACACAGGACATCCACATAGGGCATCTCCGGAAGCTTTAATCCATCTCTCAGCGGGCTTGGATTCAGAAGGGTGAACATCCCAAGCTCTTTCCCTGTCTTGCACGCCGTCAGGCCGGATTCCACGGACTGGGCAAATCCGGATGCCAGATATTTCGCGCCTTTGAGTTTCCTAATCACACGGTCCACCTCATCCGGCTGGATCGCGTGAAGGTCATCATCAAAATCAAGCAGAAGATTTTCCCCGTTTTCCGCAATGACGCAAAGTCCCAGGCAGGATTCGATAGAAGGGTCCAGCCAATAGTAGGAAGTATCTACATTCGAGTCTCCAAGCCATTGGAATCCAAGCTCTCCGCACTGGTCCGCACCGCATTTGGCGACGAATGCCACGCTACCTCCCAGACGGCCGATCGCGCAAGCGACATTTGTGCCCTTTCCCGCATCCATGGCCGCTCTTCTGTTATAGGCTGTACAGGTTTCTCCGGGCTTTGGAATCCGTTTTACATCACAGTATTCCCCGAGTCCATGTCCGTTTACAACAACGATTTCTGGTATTTTACTCATCTTACTCCTCCCAATCTATTTGCCGTCCTCCGCATAAATCTCATCTGTCAGCGGGGGCTGTGTGGTATTCGTATCTGCCAGGACGATCACTTTCGGAACATATTTCGGAAAAAGGGTTGCCGGATATTCTACCGTAGGTTCACTGAACATCAATACTCTGACCGAGGTCTGCTTCCAGCTTCCGGTTGTTACCATGAACACCGCTTTCTTTGCCGACAGCATAGACTTAAAGCCGATTGTAACCGCCATTGGCGGAACGATCTGTACAAACCCTCCGATATCCCGCTCGCTCAGGGAAATCAGCGTGTCCGCATTCAGATGTACGATCCTGGTCTTTGAATTTGCATATTCTTCTACTGTAATATCGTAATAAGAGGAATCGGGTGCTTCACAGAAAGCGACAAGTCCTCTGTATCCCAGACCTCCGTATACTGTATCTACCCCTCCAAGTTCTTCAATTTTTTTATCGATCGCATCAATGTCATAAATACTCGGGAAAAATCTGTTTTCTTCCGGTATGTTCAGTTCCTCATCGATCAGTCCATAAAAACCATTTATCATGTTTGCTTTCAGGCTGTAATAATTGTCTATTTCTGGAAATGGCCTCCCCTGCCAGTCCAGAAAGTCGTCCATGTGAAATACATACACATTTTTCAGGCTGATCCGTTCCGTGTTCACACGATCCGCAAAATAACGATACTGTCCCATCGGACCTGCCGGTAATATCCATTTTGTCGGTTTTCCGGCTTTGTTATTCTCAATCACCTCCTCTGCCATCATATTTCCCGTCACGACAGAAACCTCATTCTTGTCATCATAGACTTTTAATTGAATCTTTGACTCCGGATGATTTACCAGCTGTTCCGCTGGGATGCGGCACCATCTGCACATCTCTTCCCTGTTCATTCGATCACTCCTTTTCTCTTTTTCAGTGTACACCTTTTAAATCATACATCTCTTTAATATGTTATATATCTTATATATGATTTATTGTTTTAAATATACCGCTATTATTAAATAATGTCAACATCTTTTTTTTGTATTCACTATATTTTGTGCAATATCTACAAATCTTATCAAAAAACCACTTTCTAATCTTTTTCTGTTTTATCCACAACTTTTTTGTTATTTTCCAGCTTCTCTAAAAACAGTTGACAAACGTTCTTTTTCACTTTAAAGTATAGAAGTACGCAGTTCTGCACCAAAAGGGATTTTCAAATATATGTTCTGCGGACTTCTTTCTATTATAAAATATCAGAAACAGGGATCATAATTTCAAAAAAGGAGTACAGGATCATGAAACAGATCACAGGACACACCGGATTGACCGGGCTTCTGGGAAGCCCGGTCGCACACAGCATCTCTCCGATGATGCACAATGAAGCATTTGAACAGCTCGGGCTGGATTATGTCTATCTTGCCTTTGACGTAGGCACGGACAAGCTGGAAACCGCAGTCGAAGGGCTGCGCGCCCTGAATGTCCGCGGTTTCAACCTGACCATGCCGGACAAAAACCTGATGTGTACGCTCTGCGACAGGCTGTCCCCTGCCGCTGAGATCTCCGGAGCGGTGAATACCGTGGTCAATGAGGACGGTATACTCACCGGTCATACCACAGACGGGATCGGATATATGCAGGCGGCCCGAGATGCCGGCCACGACCTGGCCGGAAAAAAAATGACCTTGATGGGAGCAGGCGGCGCCGCCACTGCCATTCTGGTGCAGGCAGCGCTGGACGGACTTTCCGAGATTTCCGTGTTCAGCATCCACGATGCATTTTATCCCAGGGCAGAAAAAATCGTAGATCAGTTAAACGAGCGCACAGACTGTAAAGTCCGTCTCTATGATTTTGACGACGAATCCATTCTGCGCCGTGAGATCGGCGACAGTTACATCCTGACCAACGGAACCTCCGTCGGCATGGCTCCGGCCACAGACCGGTCCATTATCACAGATCCGACCATGTTCCGCAAAGATCTGGTGGTGTCCGACGTCATCTACAATCCCAGGGAGACCCTGCTGCTTCGAACCGCCCGTGAAGCCGGATGCCGGACCTTCAACGGGCTGTATATGCTGATGTACCAGGGTGCGGAATCCTTCCGCTTGTGGACCGGACAGGAGATGCCCATCCCCCTCATCAAAGAAAAATACTTTTCGTAAGCCCTGAGAACGGCAGACGGTCTGAGGTCTGCCATTCTCTTCCCCCTATGCACATACTTTTCTCCGCCCGAGAATAGAATAGAGTAAAAATGAATACAGGAACTATTTATGAATATCAGAAATGAGGATGCCCTTGATCCGAACACCAAAGCATTGATCCTCTACATCGGAAAGCTGTTCCTGCTCTTTGCCGCAGCGTTCCTTGCCGGACATTTTACGGCCCGGCTGCAGGAGCATTTTACACAGAAAGACGCTCTGGAAACCATCGCCCAAAGCCATATAGCCGAGGCCTCCGAGGGGAACTGGGGCTTAAGCTTCCAGCAGGACGGGCAGCCGCCTGTGGCCAACGCCAGCGCGGAGGAATTGAAAAAATACAATGCTTATTATGCGGACATTACCCAGGATAAGGTCCTCTATCTCACCTTCGATGCCGGATTTGAAAACGGAAATACTCCGGCCATACTGAACGCCCTGAAAAAGCACAGCGCTCCGGCCACTTTTTTTGTGGTGGGAACCTATATCACCTCCAACCAGGACCTGATCAAGCGGATGGTCCAGGAGGGGCATACCGTCGGAAACCATACATATCATCATCCCGATATGTCGCAGATCGCGTCCAAGGAGGCCTTTGAAAAGGAGTTAAAAGACGTGGAGGATGCCTACCAGGAGGTCACAGGAGAACTGATGGTAAAATTCTACCGTCCGCCCCAGGGGAAATACAGCGAGAGCAATCTGCAGATGGCAAAGGATCTAGGATATCAGACCTTTTTCTGGAGCCTGGCCTATGTAGACTGGTATCAGGATCAGCAGCCGTCTAAGGAAGAAGCCTTCGAAAAGCTGCTCGGCCGAATCCATCCGGGCGCCGTCGTGCTGCTCCACAGCACCTCTTCGACGAACGCCCAGATCCTGGATGAGCTTCTCACCAAATGGGAAGAGATGGGATATACCTTCCGTTCGCTGGATCAGATAGGGACATAGCCGCGGCTGGCGTAATACTCACAGCAGATTTCATCGGCCGTAAATATCATAGAAAAGCTGCCGCGGCAGAGAGCCATATCTCCCTGCCGCGGCAGCCTTTCTAATAGCATACGGGCAGCTTCCTGCCCTTTTTCTGTTTCCTGTGCTTTTTCACTTCCGTCTGCTCTTCCTCCCGCTGTGGATGCAATGCCATGAACTTCTTCATATCATGCTTCATGATATACCAGTACATCCCGATCAGCAGCAAGCCCGCGCTCACCCAGGCTGCCGGTCCCGCGAAGCAGACTCCCGCGTAACTCCTCTGCCCGGAAGCGATCCAGGCGGTGATCCCTCTTGCGGCAAGCTCTACGATCCCTGCCGTCATGGGCAGCAGGCCATATCCCATGCCCTGGATTCCGTTCCGGTAAATATTGACCACCGCCAGCGGAATGAAAAAGATCCCGGCACATCTCAGATAGATTCCCACCAGCCCCAGCACCTCTGTCACATTTTCCGACAGGAACAGATAGGTCATATACTTTCCTCCGGTCAGGATCCATGCCCCGACCACCACGGAATACACAGCGGAGATCAGCGTCGCCGCCCGGAAGCCCTGGCGGATCCGGAGCACCTTGCCTGCGCCTATGTTCTGCGCGCAGTAGGTCGCCATCGTCGTTCCCAGAGCCACATAAGCCTGGGTCACCACCTGCTCGATCTTGCTTGCCGCGGTAAATGCCGCTACCGCAGTGGAACCCAGCATATTCAGCGAAGTCTGTACCATCATGGTCCCTACTGCCGTAATGGAATACTGCAGCGCCATGGGAAATCCTACACCCAGCTGCATTTTCAGCAAGGAGGACCTGGGTCTCCAGTCCTCCTTCTCCAGATGCAGAAGCGGAACCTTCTTCACAATATAAAGCAGACAGAGCAGCCCGGATACGCCCTGGGCCGCCACCGTCGCATAAGCTGCCCCGGCTGCTCCCAGCCCGAAGCCCACGATCAGCAGCAGATCCAGCCCGATATTCAGGATTGCGGACAGGATCAGGAAATACAGTGGGATCCGGCTGTTTCCAAGGGCACGCAGAACACATGCCAGAAGGTTATACAGCATCTGCGCGAAAATCCCCCCGCAGATGATCATGATATAGGCATATGCATCCGCAAAAATATCGGAGGGTGTCTGCATGAACCTGAGCAGCGGCTTCATAAATGCCATGCTCAGCACTGTCAGCACGACCGACACCAGTACGGAAAGAACCGCCGCGCCGCCTACCGTCTGGCGCATGGCCTTCATATCCCCGGCGCCGAACTTCTGGGCCGTCAGCACCGTAAACCCTGCGGTCATGCCCAGCACGAACCCAATGATCAAAAACATGATCGTACCTGTGCTTCCCACCGCCGCCAGGGCCTTCGTCCCTACGAACTTTCCTACGATAATCGTGTCCGCCATATTATAAAACTGCTGAAATACATTTCCGATAAAAATAGGAAATGTAAAGTTCAAAATCGTTTTTGCCGGATTTCCTGTCGTCATGTCTTGCTGCAATGTTTTCATAGCCATCCTCCTTTTCATATAACGCGCGGAATCCCTTTGTTGTTCAGACATTAGACTCTGCACATCTTTTTTCCTTCAAAAAAATTGCACGGGTTCTATTATATGAAAGAAGAAACGGATATTCAATAAGGAAAACTCACAAAATTACAAAACATTTCAGACAAAAATCTGAAAAAATCACCATAGTCAGAACCGCATCCATCCCCCCCTGAACAAAAGCTGACAGCACCGGTCCTTCCATATGCCTGAAACATGGAAGTGACTGCTGCTGACAGCTTTTTTTAGATGATTATGCCTGTTGTTATTTCCGATATGCCAGTGCGTTCCACCGCAGTTCATTCTTGAACTGGCGGATTGTCGTATCCTTGTCAATAAAGACCGCTTCGATTCCCATGGCATCCGCCCAGTCGCCCATCTGCTCCGCCGTCAGGTCGAAGGAGAATGCTGTATGGTGCGCACCTCCCGCCAGGATCCACGCCTCCGCCCCGGTCTTAAGATCCGGCTGGGGTGTCCAGAACGCAGTCGCTACCGGAAGCTTAGGCATCGGTTTTTCCACCTTTTTACAATCCACATCATTGATGATGAGACGGAACCGATCTCCCAGGTCGATCAGCGAGACTGCCACCGCAGGGCCTGTCTTTGCGGTAAATACCAGACGCGCCGGGTCTTCCCTGTCTCCCATGGACAGCGGCTGTTCCTTGATGCTGATGGGTCCCTCCGCAATACTGGGGCAGACCTCCAGCATATGGGCCTGCAGGATGCCTTCCTTTCCTGGAACCAGGTTGTAGGTATAATCCTCCATGAAGGAGGTTCCCTTGGCGTCCTTCATGCCCTGGGTCATGATCTTCATGACGCGCACCATAGCAGCCGTCTTCCAGTCTCCCTCTCCGCCGAAGCCGTAGCCCTTTTCCATCAGCCGCTGGATAGCCAGACCGGGAAGCTGACGGAGTCCGCCCAGATCCCCGAAATGAGTCACGATGGCCTGGTAATTCTTTTCTCTCAGAAAGCGTTCAAATCCGATCTCGATCCCAGCCTGGACTGCCACATGCTCACGGAATTCCTTTTCATCCCTGCCCTCCAGAAGAATCTCATATCTGCTGTAATATTCCTCTACAAGCGCATGGATGTCCGCCTGGGAAACCGCATTCACCGCTTCCACGATCTCATTGACCGGATACGCGTCCACTTCCCAGCCGAATTTGATCTGCGCCTCTACCTTGTCTCCCTCGGTAACCGCCACGTTACGCATATTGTCCGCGATCCGCATGACCCGCACATGGCTGCTCTCAATCACGCCCACTGCCGTGCGCATCCAGGAGCCGATCTTCTTCTGAACCTCTTCCTCGTCCCAGAATCCGACCACCACCTTCCGCTCCATGCCCAGGCGGCTGAAAATGTGGCCGTACTCCCGGTCTCCGTGGGCGGACTGGTTCTCGTTCATAAAATCCATATCAATGGTGTCATAGGGGATCTCCCGGTTAAACTGGGTATGCAGGTGCAGCAACGGCTTCCGGTATTCCTGGAGTCCCAGGATCCAGGATTTGGCCGGCGAAAAGGTGTGCATCCAGGTAATGACCCCAGCGCAGTTTTCATCCGTATTGGCCTCGTTGAAGGTCTTGCGGATCAGTTCATTTGTGATCAGGGTCGGCTTCCACACCACCTCATACGGCAGCCGGCCGGATGCATTGAGGGCATCTACGATGACGCGGGAATGCTCCGCCACATTGGCAAGGCATTCATCCCCGTAAAGATCCTGTGAACCGGTGCAAAACCAAAATTGATACGCTTTCTGTTCCATGATAAAATTCCCTCCTGAATGATCATGATCTGCTATACTGTGAGTTCTATGTTTTAATTCTGCCGCGCGCTCTGTCCGTAATACGCATTCGCCCCGTGCTTCCGGTAATAATGCTTGTCCTGCAGCTCCTGGGGCGCCGGAGCGATGTCCGGGTTGAGATGCTCGCAGCGGAACGCCATCTTCGCCACTTCCTCCAGCACCACCGCATTGTGGACCGCCTCATGGGCATCCTTCCCCCAGGTAAATGGCCCGTGATTCTTGCAGAGCACCGCCGGAACCGCCAGATAGTCCTTATTCCTGCGTTCAAACTCATCGGCGATCAGAATCCCGGTATTCAGCTCGTAGGCTTCCTCAATCTCTTCCTTTGTCAGATTGCGGACACAGGGAACCTCCCCGTAAATGTAGTCCGCATGGGTCGTCCCGTAGCAGGGAATGTCCCGCCCCGCCTGGGCCCAGCTTGTCGCCCAGGACGAATGGGTATGTACGATCCCGCCCACATCCGGAAAACGGTTATACAGAATCCGGTGCGTCGGGGTATCGGAGGACGGATTATATTTTCCCTCCACCTTATTTCCTTCCAGGTCCACCACCACCATATCCTCCGGGGTAAGCCGGTCATACTCCACACCGCTGGGCTTGATAACAAACAGCCCGGATTCCCGGTCAATGGCGCTGACATTTCCCCACGTAAACGTGACAAGCCCGTATTTCGGCAGAAGCATATTCGCCTCATAGACCTGTTCCTTTAACTGCTCCAACATCTTATTTTTGTCTCCTTCCTTTTTTCTGCCGGCACTCAGAGCCCTTCCGCCGTGCCCTGAAATACACATCCTCTCCACGCAGGCGGCACAGCACTGTACCGATCTGCCCCGAACGCCGCAACTATGCGTCTCCTGTCACCGCAGGCTCTCTACCGCCGCCCGTTCAATGGGAAGCCCTGCTTTATAGCGCGCCATGAACTCCTCGAATCCGGCCGCGTCTCCCGCATCCGGGGAAATGCTTTCGCCCTCTTCTCCGTGGAATACCTTCTGCGCCAGATAGTCCGCAAGAGTCTCGCCCTCTTCCTTGTTCTTCATATAGGACGCCAGAAGCGCCATCCCCCACGCGCCGCCTTCTCCGGCTGTCTCCATCACAAAAACCGGGGTGTTGATGGCCGCTGCCATGATACTCTGTCCCACGCCTCTGGTCTTGAACAGCCCGCCGTGTCCAAGCATTTTATCCAGCTGCACATGCTCCTCCTTGGTCAGGATGTCCATGCCCGTCTTCAAAGCTCCCAGGGAAGTAAAGAGATGTACCCGCATAAAATTCGGCAGATTGAACTTGCTGTCCGGCCTGCGCGCAAAAAGCGGCCGCCCCTCTTCGAACCCGGTGATGTGCTCCCCTGAAAAATAGTTGTATGCCAGCAGTCCACCGCAGTCCGGGTCTCCTTCCAGAGCCTTATTGTAAAGTGTTCCGAACAGGGTATTCATGTCCACCCCCGCGCCAAACGCTTCCAGACATTCCTGAAACAGGTTCACCCAGGCATTCAGGTCCGAAGTACAGTTGTTGCAGTGGACCATGGCTACCGGGTCGCCTGTCGGCGTGGTCACCATGTCGATCTCCTCATAAGGTCTGGACAGCGCTTTTTCCAGAACCGCCATTGCAAATACGCTGGTTCCTGCGGATACATTTCCGGTACGGACCGCCACACTGTTGGTGGCTGCCATTCCGGTTCCCGCGTCTCCCTCCGGCGGGCACAGAGGAATCCCTGCCTCCAGCTCTCCGCTGGGATCCAGGAGGCGCGCTCCCTCCTCTGTCAAGGTCCCTGCACGGTCTCCTGCCACCAGCACCTTGGGAAGAATTTCCCCGGCCTTCCATGGGAATGCCTTATCACGAACCAGCTCATCAAACTGCCCCAGCATCCCTGCGTGAAAATCCTTTGCGTCGGAATCAATGGGGAACATGCCGGCAGCCTCTCCGATCCCGATCACCTTTTCCCCGGTCAGTTTCCAGTGGATATAGCCTGCCAGCGTCGTCAGGAAGCGGATATCCTTCACATGCTCCTCCCCATTCAGGATCGCCTGATACAAATGGGCGATACTCCAGCGCTGGGGGATGTGGAAGCGGAACACTTCGGAAAGCCTGTCCGAAGCCTCTCCGGTAATGGTATTTCTCCAGGTCCGAAATGGCGCCAGAAGCCTTCCCTCCCCGTCAAATGGAAGATAGCCGTGCATCATGCCGCTGAATCCGATGCTTCCCACCTTCGTCAGCGACACGCCGTACTGGCTTTTCACATCCTCTTTCAGCTTTCCGTAGCAGTCCTTCAGTCCTTCCCATATATCCTCCATGGAATAGGTCCAAATGTTGTCTTCAAACCGGTTCTCCCAGTCATGCCCTCCGGATGCGATGGGGGCATTGTCCGTATCCACCAGAACGGCCTTGATCCGTGTAGAACCAAATTCAATCCCCAAAATTGTCTGTCCCGCGCGGATGACCTCTGCTGTTTTCATTTTGTCCATAGTCTGATTTCTCCTTTCCCACAACAAAAATCATTACTGTTCACACCTACGGTATCCGTTGCAGAGAATCCCTGACGCTCTGAATACCATCGTATGCAGAAAGACTGCCGGCGGCAGGCTTTCTAAATTGTTTTGTTAGATATAGTATACTGTAAAATGGGAAATTTGGAAAGAAAATAGTTATCCAATTATGGACATTTATTAATCTTTGAGATAAAATATAATGAATTGCGCTGAAGCGCAGGCAGGTCATCAATTTCCTGCGGAAATTGGTGACAAATTATAAAAGGAAATGTTCGAAAGAAGGATCTCTTATGTTAGCAAATTTTGAAAAAAGAAATTATGAAGGCAGGGAACGGGTATGGACCGGCCGTTACCGGAACCTCCACAACCTCCCCCACTGGCACCTGGAAAGTGAACTGATCTACATAGAGCAGGGAACCATCACGGTCTCCAACAACCACCAGAAGTACCGTCTGGTTTCCGGAGACGCGGTCTTTCTGGGCAGCGGGGAGGTCCATTATATCAAAAGCGAAGAGGACAGCGTCGTGGAAATGGCACTGTTTGATTCCGCCATCATACAGGATCTGCTGGGCAGATACCAGCTCCGCCAGGCAAAGCTTGCACATCCGTATGACATTTCGGAGTGTCTGGAGGGAATTCGCCGGGAATTAGAAGAGCGGCGGCCCTTTTTTGAGCTCCAATGCTGTGAATCCATTGCTTCCCTGATGATCCGGATCTTCCGGGGAGAAGTGCTGACAGAAAAGACAGGAGCAGGCGAAGGCTCTTCCATTTCCCACTATAAACGCCTGCTGGATGAGATTGAAAATAAATACAGCTACATCACCTTTTCTGATGCAGCCGCATTTATGGGGCTCTCGGAACCCTATTTTTCAAAGTTCTTCCGTAAAATATCCGGCATGACCTTTTCCCAGTATCTAAATTCCGTCAAGTTAAAGCATGCGGTGGAACTGCTCCAGGATCAGAAGTCAGACCTCTCCATCACGGAGATTTCCGCACGGTGCGGATTCGACACCATACGGCATTTTAACCGGGTGTTCAAAAATATGACAGGAATGTCGCCCCGGCAGCTCCCTTTGAATTATGTCCTGGACGACCGGCCCATCCGCACCATCCAGGATGCCTTCAATCCTACCCTGCAGAATTCGGAATTATTATAAACCGTACATCCATCGCATGTATTACAGTATGCCCTCAAGTAGTAAGGATCGGGTAATGAATGCGGCGATATACCGTCCTGCTTAAAAATCAATCCGGATCTCCTGCTTCTCGATCTTGTGCCGCTCCACATATCCAGTCAGGAGCATGGTCAGCGCCCCGTCTCCAGTCACGTTGCAGGCAGTACCGAAGCTGTCCTGCAGCGCGAAGATTGTCAGCATCAGCGCAGTGCCTGTCTCGTCAAATCCAAGTACGCCTGTGATCAGCCCCAGGGATGCCATGACCGTTCCTCCCGGCACGCCGGGCGCCCCGATGGCGAATACCCCCAGCAGCAGGCAGAACAAAAGCATGGTCCCTACCGGCGGGATCGTGCCGTACAGAATCTTGGATACGGTCATGACGAAGAATACCTCGGTCAATACAGAACCGCAGAGATGGATATTGGCAAACAGCGGAATCCCAAAGTCCACCATGTCGTCCCGAAGGGTGGGCTCTGATTTTTTCGCGCAGTTCAACGCAACCGCCAGTGTGGCCGCAGAGGACATGGTTCCCACCGCAGTGATATAGGCCGGGCCGTAATTCCGGATCACATGGAATGGATTTTTTCCGGAATAAATCCCGCCCGCCGTATAGAGCACTGCCATCCAGATAAAATGTCCTGCCATTACGATCAGTACGACCTTGATGAATACCGGGAGCTGCTTCGTGATCGTCCCTTCATAGGACAGGGAGCAGAAGGTAAATGCGATAAATACGGGAAGCAGCGGAATCACGACCCGCTTTACGATCTCCAGCACGATCTTCTGAAATTCATCCAGCAGCCGGGTGGTCGCGGAAGCCTTCGTCCAGGTCGCGGCCAGCCCCACCAGAACGGAAAATACCAGAGCGCTCATGACTGGCATGATCTGCGGAATATCAAGCTGGAATACCACCTCCGGCAATTCCTTCAATCCCTCCACATCGGACGCGATGGAAAGGTACGGGATCAGGCCGTACCCAGCCGCCATGGACAGAAATGCCGCCAATATGGACGAAACATACGCACATACGACCGCAACTCCCAGGATCCGAGAGGCGTTATTTCCCAGCTTTGTAATGGACGGGGCAATAAAGCCGATCACGATCAGCGGAACGCAGAATGTGATCAGCTGTCCTAAAATATATTTGATGGTCACGACCACGTTCATTGCGGTCTCATTAGCAATCTGCCCGATGATGATTCCTGCCGCAACTCCCAGAAGAAGCCGAAACGGCAGACTTTTGAAAAAATTCTTCATGTGATAACCTCCCTTTTTCCCTCAAAAGCATTCTCGGAAACTCGCTGCACCCGGCCCCCGAAAGCCATTGGCGTTCCCGGATGATATCCTGCGCAGCCTTCCTTTATATTATGCGGGGAATCTCTAAAATGTGATATACCTAAAGGCATCCCATGATGAGATGCACTCTGCGGTATAGAACAAAG
>Ga0137308_101458_pt1 | contig 22910 bp, 24 predicted proteins | sample Inofrocosms_June_FD_97181 | JGI IMG/M metagenome (GOLD analysis project Ga0137308, IMG submission 97181) | Mouse cecal microbial communities from Vienna, Austria - N-Acetylneuraminic and N-Acetylglucosamine D2O microcosms_June | ecosystem: Host-associated > Mammals > Digestive system > Large... | reverse complement strand
TATTGTTCCTTTTCCTGTTTTCGCCTATGTCAGATTCCATAGGGGATTTGATTGGCGGTATGCTGCGGCAGATGCAGGAGATGTTACGGATGTTACAGTAAAAGGAAGTGAGAAAAAATGGCAGACGGTCCAGGCGGTGAAAAGACCGAGAAGGCCACACCTAAAAAGCGGAGGGATCAAAGGAAAAAGGGTAATGTTTTTACCAGCAAAGATGTGGCTGTACTGGTTTCATTTATGGTTGCGTTTTATGGTATCCGTTTCTATTTTCCCACGATATACCGATATTTAAAGAATTATATGCTCCGCTACCTGGAGAATCTGTCAGTCATAGATGAATTGTCTATGGGAACACTGCAGTCCATTGGTATGGAGACTATGATCAATATCGCTATATTGATTCTTCCGCTTTTACTGGTGATGGCCGCTGTTGGAATACTGGGCACTGGCATCCAGACCCGGTTTCTTTTTACCATGGAGACGGCCAAACCGAAATTTGGCAAGCTGAATCCCATTAAAGGGATTAAAAACTTGTTTTCGCTGAAAAAGGCTGTTGAACTGCTTAAAAATCTGGTGAAAATTTCTATTCTGCTTATTTTTCTATATACGATGATCCGCGATGACTTAACGGGAATTGCACGGACCATTGATATGGATCTGAAAGTTTCCACAGTGTATGTACTGAATACTATCATGAGAATTGTATTCCGTTTGGCACTGGCCTTTGCGGCTCTGGCGGGATTTGATTTCTTTTATCAGCGCTGGGATTTTGAGCGTGAGATGAAGATGACCAAGCAGGAAGTCAAAGAAGAATTTAAGCAGATGGAAGGGGATCCCAAGGTAAAGGGTAAGATCAGAGATATCCAGAGGCAGAGAGCCAGAAGCCGTATGATGCAGGCGGTGCCTCAGGCTGACGTGGTGATCAAAAACCCCACCCATTACGCGGTTGCTCTGCGGTACGATATCGACCGGGACCACGCTCCGGTTGTCATTGCGAAGGGACAGGATGAGCTGGCCCTGCGTATTATAAAGATTGCAGAGGAAAACGCGGTTCATGTTGTGGAAAATAAACCTTTGGCCAGAGGAATTTATGCGTCAACACCTCTGGATGGGGAAATCCCCCAGGAATATTATGGAATGGTTGCAGAAATTCTTGTATATGTATTCAAGGAAAATCACAAAGTAATTCTGTAAGAGGATAGGAAGAGACATGCAAAGATTGGTGAAGACATGAGAAGAATAATGAATTATGGGGTATCATTGTTTGTAGTAGTAATTGTACTGCTTTTGATTATCCCTTTAAGTCCATTCCTGCTGGACGTTATGATTATTTTGAATATATCGGCAGCCCTGATTATCCTTTTGATCAGTATGAATATCACAGAGTCCTTGGAATTTTCCATTTTCCCGGCATTGCTGCTGATTACCACTTTATTCCGGCTGGGTATCAACGTATCTTCCACCAGGAATATCTTGTCGAATTCCGGAAGTGCGGGCCAGGTCATTCAGGCTTTTGGTGATTTCGTCCTTCAGGGGAATGTGGTTGTTGGATTTGTTATCTTTTTCATTATCGTTCTGGTACAGTTTCTTGTAATTACCAAGGGTGCAGAACGTGTGGCTGAAGTTGCGGCGAGATTTACCCTGGATGCTATGCCGGGCAAGCAGATGGCCATTGACGCTGATTTAAGTTCCGGCCTGATCAATGAGCAGGAAGCGAAAATACGTCGGTATAAAATCCAGAAAGAAGCAGATTTTTACGGCTCCATGGACGGTGCCACCAAGATTGTAAAGGGAGATGCGGTCATGTCACTGATCATCACCGCGGTGAATTTTATCGGCGGTGTGGTTATCGGTATGGTACAGGGAACTATGTCCTTTACAGAGGTGCTGTCTGTGTACTCCATTGCCACAGTGGGTGACGGTCTGGTTTCTCAGATTCCGGCTCTTTTGATTTCTGTGGCCACTGGTATGATCGTGACCCGTGCGGTGGCGGAGGGAAGTCTGAATCAGGATGTTTCCAAACAGTTTCTGGCTCAGCCTCAATCTATGATGCTTGCCGGTATCGTGATGCTGGTGCTGATGCTGGTGCCGGGAATGCCTAAGCTGCAGATGATCATAGTAGGTGTGGGCTTAGTGGCCGGCGGAATGCTGTTGAGCAGAAGAATGGAAAATATGGCACAGCTTCAGGAACCGGAATTGGCTATGGTGGGCGGCGGACTGGCCGCAGATCCTATGGAGGAAGCCGAGCCGGTAAGCGAAGAAGAATATTACCGGGATATTAATAATATCTATTCTTTGATTAGTGTGGAGCCTGTGGAGATGGAATTCGGCTACAGCCTGATTCCTCTGGTGGATGAGGCCAGCGGCGGAAGGATGATCAACCGGATAGTTATTTTCCGGCGTCAGTACGCACAGGAAATGGGGCTGGTGATTCCCTCCATTCGTCTCAGGGACAGTTCCAGTCTGAATACCAACCAGTATGTGATTAAGATTAAAGGCGAGGAAGTGGCTAAAGGTGAAATCCTGGTGGATTATTATCTGGCACTGGAGCCGCCCAATCTGTCTGGGGAAGTGGACGGAATCGAGACAGTGGAGCCGGCTTACGGAATTCCCAGCCGGTGGATCACTCCGGAGAACAAGGAGATTGCTGAGATTTATGGATATACAGTCATCGACCCGCTGTCAGTTATGCTGACCCATCTCTCAGAGACACTGCGCAGGCATTCTTATGAGCTTGTCACCCGTCAGGAAGTGGTACAGCTGGTGGAAAATACGAAGAAGAATTCAGCCGAGCTGGTGGAAGAAGTGATTCCGGCCTTGATTTCTTATGGCGGTTTCCAGAAAGTGCTTGTAAACCTGCTTAGAGAGGGGATTCCCATTAAGGACATGGAGACCATTCTGGAGACCATTGCGGATACAGTTCCCAACAGCAGGGATATTGATACCATAACAGAAAATATCCGGATTGCCTTAAAGAGAACCATAACCAGGCGGTTCAGCGAAAATGGCAGTATGCGGGTTGTCACCTTGGATACGGAGCTGGAGAAGCATATGATCGCCAGTCTGACGAAAAGTGACCAGGGGACTTATATGGCCCTCAGTCCGGATACTATGCAGAGCATTATTGAACAGCTCAGCGAAGAGATACGGAAGTTCCATGAATTATCACAGGACGTGATTGTTCTTACCAGTCAGGTGATACGCCCTTACTTTTTCCGTCTGATTGAACAGTTCTACCCCAATGTTTATGTGTTGTCCTTTAATGAAATTGCTAACAATGTGCAGATACAGGCTTTAGGAAGTATCACCGAATAATGGGCAGACATGCCGAGGAGTTTGAGACATGAGCGTGCAGAATTCATACAGTGAAATGACAAATGAAGAGTTGTTGAAGAAATATCAGGACACCAGAGAGCTTGCTGTAAAGCAGGAGCTGGTGATGCGTTATGTCTATATTGTAAAAAGTATTGCCCTGCAGATGCGGGATGTGTATGTAAGTTTTGCCCAGATCGATGATATGGTTAATGAAGGCGTTCTGGTAATCATGAACGCGCTGGATAAATTTGATTTTGAAAAAAACGTAAAATTCGAGACTTATATTTTTAAACGGATACGGGGAATGATTATAGACCTGGCCAGAAGGCAGGACTGGATTCCCCGGAGCGTACGTAAAAGTGCAAAAGAAATCGACAACGCCACCATGGAGTTGTATAATGAACTGGGAAGGTATCCCACTGCTGAGGAGATTGCGGCCCATCTGCATGTGAGTCTGGATAAATATCACGATGCAGTGGGAAAGACCAATCTTTTCAACGTGCTGTCGCTGGACATGGTTCTGGAGGAGACAATGGAAAACAGGAAATCTGTCCAGCTTCCCTCCAGCAACATGCAGGAACAGCCGGAGGCGCACATGATGGAGCAGGAGCTGCACGGCAGGCTGGTGGAGGCCCTTCATAGTTTAAAAGAGAATGAGCAGATGGTGGTATCTCTTTATTATGTGGACGAATTGAATATGAAAGAAATTGCCAGGATCCTGGAGGTCAGTGAACCGAGGATTTCCCAGATACATGCCAATGCCTTGAGAAAGATGAGGCTGTTTCTAAAAAAGGACCTGGATATTTAATAAATAGAGGATTGAGAAGGAAGGAGTGAGGTTATGTTCCAGGGTTTTTACAATCTGACTTCCGGTATACTCACACAGACCCGGAATCAGAATGTGATCAGTAATAATATGACCAATGTTTCTACACCCGGGTATAAGAGTGATAAATATATGGCCACTACTTTTCGGGAAGAACTGATGTACCGCAGCGGGAATATTGACAAGAGCAATAAGACAGAGATTGGTACAATGGCCATGGTACGGGCTTCCGATGAGACGGTGACAGACTTTGAGCCAGGTGCGGTAGAGGAGACCAACGAAATTTTTGATGTGGCACTGCAGGATAATGGATTTTTCATGGTGCAGACAGAAAATGGCATTGGTTATACCAGGGACGGCTCTTTCATTCTTGACGACCAAGGTTACCTGGCTCTGCCGTCTGTGGGCAGAGTTGTGGGAAGAAACGGTCAGATCCGTATCGGTACAGATAAGATTGCCATTGACAGTTCCGGACGCATATTCAGTGAAGACGGCCGGACACAATATGGACAGATTGCAGTTGTGGACTTTAATAACTATGATAATCTGGAAAAAGGCGGGAATGGTGTGTTCTATACCAACCAGCAGGCTGTGGCTGCAGATGGGAAGATGCTTTGGAAATATCTGGAGCGGTCTAACGTAGACTCCGTACAGGAGATGGTTAATATGATGAGCAGCCAAAGAGCTCTGGATAGTGCGTCCCAGGTTCTGAAAATGTATGATCAGATTATGGGTAAAGTGGTTACGGAGATCGGGAAAGTGTAGCGTAATATGACAGCGGCAAAGGAGTATGCGTATGAATCAATCTTTTTACACAGCAGCGCTCGGGATGGGCAGTGAACAGTATAAGCTGGACATTTTGTCTAACAATACTGCAAATATTAATACATGGGGATATAAGACAAAAGTTCCCATTTTTTCCGAGTTGATGTATTATGAAATGAAGGGAAAAGTTGACCAAAATAATGAACTGCTGTCAGGAACCGGGATGCGGATTCAGAAAGCAGACACTGATTTTTCCCAGATGACCCTTGCAGAGACACCCGGAGATTATGATTATGCCATTGAGGGAGACGGCTTTTTTATGCTGAGAGATCCGGCTAGTAATGAGATTACTTATACCAGGGATGGAAGTTTCAGCTTATCTCTGCGGGGAGAGCAGTTCTATCTTATCTCCTCAACGGGAAAATTGGTACTGGATCAGAACAGAAATCCGATCATAGTCAACGAGAACAGCCCGGATACTCTGAATATCGGTATTTTTGATTTTGTCAACAAGAACGGTATGCTGAGTGTGGGGGATAACGAATTTACGCCAGTTGCGAAAAATGGCAATCCCTTTAATGCGCAGGATGCAACGCTGCGCAAAGGAATGCTGGAAATGTCCAATGTAGATTTTGCCGACCAGCTGACAAAAATTATTGAGGCGCAGAGAGCTTACAGTTACGCCTTGAAGATGGTACAGACATCAGATGAAGTAGAGAATAAGATTAATGGTCTGAGAGCGTAAACTGTCTGACCTTTGAGGAGAGGAGAATCTATGGGAATTGCGAACTATGAAGATATGAATGCTTTGGAACTGGATGTGATTAAAGAGATCGGAAGCATTGGAACAGGAAATGCAGCTACGGCTCTTTCACAAGTTTTGAAAAAGACAACAAAAATGTCTCTTCCAGCTGTCTATGTCCTGGGATACAATGAAGCCATTGAGATGGTGGGAAGTCCAGAGGAAATCGTTGCTGCCGTTCTGGTTAAAATGTCAGGTGAGATCAACGGTATTATGCTGTTTATCTTGAAAATTGACTTTATCAACGCAGTTTTGGACAGTGTGTTGTCAAAGGATATTGATGACTACATGGATTTGACAGAACTTGAGAAATCAGCTCTTGAGGAGATCGGAAATATTATTATTTCATCTTATGTGAATGCTATGTCCGGGCTTACAGGAGTTTCGATAAAGCTGTCAATTCCCAGCATTGCCATTAATATGCTGGGTGGGATTTTAAGCGTTCCTATGGTAGAGTTTGGATATGAGACAGACAAATTGATGATGATTAACGGCAAATTCATTGTAGATGACAAAGTACTGGACAGCAATCTGCTGATGATGCCAGATATTCAGTCTTTAAATTATTTAATGCAGAAACTGGGAGTTAATTAATCATGAATAAACAGATTACAGTGGGAATCGCGGATATGAAAATGGCCAGGCAGGAAGGGGTTCTGATTACCTATGCCTTAGGTTCTTGTATCGGTATCGCATTGTATGATCCAATGATAAAATTGGGGGCACTTGTTCACATTATGCTGCCTGAAATTGGGAGGATGTCCAATGCCAATCTTTATAAATACGCAGATACAGGATTGAATGAGACTCTGCGTAAAATGACTGCGTTTGGTGCAAGCAGAAACCGGATAAAAGCAAAGATTGCCGGCGGGGCCAAAATGTTTGAGATGAAGGGCGGTCAGGATCTGGGAAATATCGGACAGAGAAATGCTCAAAATGTAAAAAAAATCCTGCGTGACAATGGAATACGTCTTGTAGGTGAAGATACAGGTGCAAATTATGCGCGGACGATGCTCATGGATGTCAGCGATGGAAAGGTAACGATAAAGACCTTTGGCAGGCCGGAGAAAACCATGTAAAGGAGAGGATGATATGGCGCAGACAGAGATATTACTGGAATCAGGTACGAACGAGATTGAAATTATGCAGTTCATTATATATGGGGAGCTGTATGGGATTAATGTGGCGAAGGTGACGGAGATCATGATGTCCGATAAGGTGAAACCTGTTCCTCATGTACACCCCTCTGTGGAAGGTATTTTTAAGCCAAGAGATATCCTCTTGACTGTGGTGGATCTGCCTTTTTATCTTACAGGAAAGCCCACGGAAAAGAATCCCAGGGATTTATTTCTTGTAACGAATTTCAACAAGATGCACATTGCTTTCCGGGTACATAATGTGGTGGGAATCAGCAGAATATCCTGGACAGATATCCAGAAACCAGACAATACACTGAACCAGGGGGAGGAGAGTGTGGCCACAGGGATTGCGCAATGCGGGACGGATCTGGTTACCATATTGGATTTTGAAAAAATTGTCACAGAGATTGCTCCGGAGACAGGAATTCAGCAATCAGAGATTGACAAGCTGGGAGAGAGGGGCAGAAGTGACCGTCCGATTGTTTTAGCAGAGGATTCTATTTTGCTGACGAAAATGATTGAGCAGTCTCTGATAAAAGCCGGTTATGTGAATCTCAAAAAATTTAATAATGGCCAGGAAGCATGGAATTACCTGAAAAGCGTGCAGAATGACCCGGAACTTGACAATAAAGTCAGTCTGATCATTACAGATATTGAAATGCCTAAAATGGACGGGCACCGCCTTACAAAACTGGTTAAGGAAAATGAAAAACTGAAACATATTCCTTTGATTATTTTCTCATCCCTGATTAACCAGGAAATGGAAATTAAAGGAAAACAGCTTGGGGCAGATGAACAGCTTTCGAAGCCGGAAATCGGGCACCTGGTAGAAGTTATGGATCATTTGCTGGAGAGGGAAGGAATTAATGGATAAGTATATTGTTCGTCAGGCAATTAAGGAGCCTAAGAATGATGAAGTGGTTGGTTATGAGATTTTAATACAGAATGATAACGACAGTCTGTACAATGGCTCCGAACATGTGATCGCAGATGCGATCGCAGGGTTTCTTACACAGAATAACGATGTTATTTTCAGGGAAAAAATGACTTTTTTGTCTTTTCCGCCTACTTTGTTTTTCCGCAATACACCTAAGATGTTTGATAAGGAAAAAATGGTAATCCAGATTGAAGATAATATCGTGGTTCATCCCCTGACACCGAGTATCATGAAAAAATATCGGAAAGATGGGTATCGGTTTGCCATTAATAATTTTCAGTATTCGCCCAAGTATCTCAGTCTCCTGGATATGGTTGAATTTGTAAAGATTGATGTGGCGGGTGTTAAAGATGAAAAGGGCCGGGTATCTCTGGCAAATCTGGTGGAGATGCTTCACAGCTTTGAGAAAAAGTGCATTGCCGTAGGTGTCAATACAAAAGAAGAATACGACCTGGTTAAGATCATGGGTATGGATTATCTGGAAGGCAATTACATAGAGACGGCCATGATTACCAAGTCCAACAAAATGGATTATCTGGAGGGCAACTTCTTCCAGCTTGTGGTGGAAGTGACCAAGGATGAGCCGGATGTGGAGATGATTGAGACTATTATCAGCCGGGATGCCTCTCTGAGTTATTCTGTTTTGAAAATGGTCAATTCCGCCTATTTTGCTTTGAGAAAGAAGACATCTTCCATTCGTCAGGCATTGGTGACATTGGGAATCAGCCAGCTTCGCCAGTGGGTTTATCTGCTGAGCATTAAGGATGACGAGCGAAATGCGGCTTCCGACGAAGTCCTGAAGTTATCCTTCCTGAGAGCTACTTTTATGTCTGCGTTAGTGGAGTATATGAAAACCCGGGAAATTATCCGGTCTGAGGCATATCTGATTGGTATGTTCTCCACTATGGATTACATTATTGACGCTCCTTTGGAAGAATTACTGGAGGATATTCCCCTTCCCGATGTGGCCAGAGATGCTTTGGTGGATCATACGGGGATCGGCGGTGCATTGTTTGACATGGTTTTATGTTATGAGCAGGCAGACTGGAAACGATTAAGACAATATACATCACAGTTTAATATTCCGGCTAACGTGATCGCACAGGTCTACATGGACAGTGTAGAGGAGGTAAATGAAATCTGGGATAACTTAAGCAGTGACGTAGAACGGCCGGAAGAAGAAAACGAAGAAGAGGCCAGCGAAGAAAGTGAAGAATAAAAAAGAATCCGGCTCTGCCGGATTCTTGATGCCCCCGCCAGATTAATGGCGGGGGTTTTCATTTACCATGGTGCAGGCTCTGGTGAGAGCCACGGTCACATCACCCGTATACTTGCTGGCGTAATAGTTCAATAATGGAGATACGGTATGCTTATCCACCACAATATATTTTGCGGAACAGAAAGTCAATGTCAATGCGGTGGTGTCTACCACACAGCGTTCGCAGGTACACATACCAAACCTCTGCATATAGTCCAAAACCATATCCTTGACAACGTATTCCATTACGTTGATAAAACGGTAATGGACGGAATCGTCTTCCACGTCTTCTGGATAAAGAAGGGCGTTCAAATGGTCTGGGGATATAACCGGATGGTTTGGCAAAAGAGCTTCGCTGGCGGCTGCATCCACGTTGGCGTCTGTGATGGTGTCTGGGGCTGCGGAGAGTTCTTCTGGGGAAATATTGGTATCTATAGCAGAATCCTCTTCCTCAGTGGTATTGGAAGCCGAGGCAGAATCCTCTTCTTCAGTGATATTGGAAAGCAGGGCAGAATCTTTTTCCTCAGTGATATCGGAAGCCAAGGCAGAATCATCTTTAGCGGCGGCATTAGAAGCTGTGGCGGAATCTTCTTTAGCAACGGCATTGGTATCTATGGCAGTATCTGCCTCTGCATTGGTATCGGCTTCCGCAGGATTATCTGTGTCTGCGGTGGTATCAGTATTCAGAGTATTATCTGCGCTTGATTCTGTTTTTAAGGAAGAAAGTTCTCCTGTGTCCGTAGTTTGAGGAGAAGATGTATTCTGGTCAGATTCCATATTTTCGGGTACAGCTTCCTTTGATTTTTCGTCATAGCTGGCTTCTGGTATGGATTCTTCTGCAGCAGTTTCCTGATTTTCAGCCTGCTCAAGAGTCTCTTCCAGTTGGTCTCGGATGAGATCGGATAAAGGGTCATCGGTGCTGTTTCCGGCAGTCACAATAGATATTTCCGGGGAATCCGGGGCAGGCGCTTTTTTGTCAGCAGATTCCTCAGATTCAGCTTTTGCCTCTGTATTGTTTTTTTCTTTTTCCTCTTTTTTTTCTTCTGCTTCCGGTACAGATTCTTCACCGGCCAGAAGATTTAATACGTGTGATGTTTTATTGCTTTTTCGTGCCATTGGTATTTCTCCTTTGCGACAATTTAAGAAATAATCAGAGCGTCAAATGAGTTGATTTTGACGCTCTGATTATTGGGCTGCTTACATATAACGATTATTTTATGCAGTCCGGTTTTTATTGAAGGTGGATATCCGGAGCGATTTCTTCTACGAATTTTTTGTAATCCTGGGATGGATTGGACTGAGGTGCATAGTCAAATATGCTCTCCCCATGAGCGGGTGCTTCTGCCACCGATACGCTGGCCCTGATCTGGGTCTGGAATACTTTGGTCCCAATCTGCCGGGCAATATTTTCTGCCATTTCGCTGACTTCTCTTGCCAGGATGGTCCGCCCGTTATATTTAGTCAGCAAAATACCCAGCACATTCAGATCCGGGTTAAATGTGGACTTTACGGAATCGATGGTCTCCTTGATCTGGGTGACTGCAAGAAGGCTTAAAATCTCCGGAACCATGGGAATGATCAGATGGTTGGCAACTGTGTAGGCATTGACTGTCAGCACATTTAATGCCGGAGGCGTGTCGATGATAATATAATCGTAAAAATCTTTGACAGGTTCCAGGGCTTTCTTCAACAGGGATTCTCTGCCAGTTCCGGTGAATTCCAGTTCCGCCCGGCTCAGTAAAATGTTGGAGGTAATCACATCGCAGTACTCTGTGGGCTGTATAGCCTCCCGCAGCGGCACTTCACCATTTAATACTTCGTAGATGGTACTGCTGTTTTCTATATCTAATCCCAGGCTGAAGCCCAGGTTGCCCTGCGGGTCCAGGTCTATGGCCAGGACTTTGGTGTTCCTGCGCTCTACAAGGCTGCAGGCGATAGCGGAAGTTGTGGTAGTCTTACCAACACCGCCTTTTTGATTGGTAAGTACAATATTTGTTGACAAGATGAAACCTCCATTTCGTTAGTTTATTACTGTTTTCGCTTGTGTGTGGCTTTTAAATTCTCATTTTTACTATTATTTAAGTATACTATATGTCGATAAATAAGTATAGATGAAATTCAAGAAATTGTTGAATTTGAAGGTTGATTTCCTCTGTTTTGACTGTATTTGCAAATTGTTGTAAGGCACGCTTTATCCGCGGCGTTCAGAAAAGGCTTTGGGCCGGGCCTGCGTATGCAGTGGATTTCACCCCGGATGAAAATGCACCCTCCGAAGCCTGCCCAGGGGCAGATGCCCTTTCACAGCGGCTGTGTTTTGGAAAGTGGAGGATAAGGATCGAAGGGAATTCATGGAATTAGCGTATTGATTTCTCTTTGAAATAGAACTGCAGATGAAATTCAATCTGCTTTATGGATTGCTTAAGTTATTGGTTTATGCGTTTATTCGCATATTGTTATGAAAGGAGATGTATCATATGGCATCAATTGGAAGTTTATCAAGCAGTACCAGCAGTCTTGTAACCGGAGGCGGTGGATTACACGGATACGGAGGACTTGCCAGCGGGCTGGACAGGGATACATTAATCGAATCTATGACCTATGCCACCCGGGCGAAAATTGCGAAGAAACAGCAGAAGAAACAGTCATTGGAATGGAAACAGACATCATACCGCTCTGTGACTGATAAATTAGTAGCATTGTCTTCTAAATATATGGATTATACCAATCCTACCAGCAACTTGTCCAGTTCCGCTTTGTTTGCCAAGACTAATATTACGGCTTATGGGAAGAATAGTTCTAAGGTTAGTGTGACTTCGGCGGGGAGTAATTCTGCGGATTCTTTGACTATTCTGGGTGTGAAACAGATGGCGAAGAATGCTTCGTATACTACAGGGGCGGCTTCTGATAAGACGTTGGAGACAGGTGCGATTAGTAAGGATCAATTTGTCAGCACATTAAAAGGAGAGACATTTAGTGTTGAATATGCGGGTCATACTTATACCGTTCAGTTTGCGGGATTGAGTAAAGCCAGTACCCAGAATGAATCAGGCAAAGTAACAGAAGATACAGTGATGCAGGAACTGGCCGAAAAGATGAATGCATCTCTGAAAAATATTAAATTAGAAGGCCAGGAAGGTAAGACGCTGTCTGATGTGATAAGTATTGAAAAGAGTGGAACTTCTTTAAAAATAAACAATCAAAGCAGCGAATCAATTAAAATAACTGCAGGTTCTGAAACGGTCAGGACAGCTATGAAACTTGAAAAAGAAGGCCTAAATATGGGAGCAGGTACTTCTTTTGATCAGATTTCCCAAAGCGGCTTAGTTGAAAAGACAACTTTTGAAAAAAGAATTGTGGGACAGAGTTTAACGTTTACTTATAACGGCCAGTCAGCCGATATTAAGATATCAGAAAAAGATTTAGAGGCAGCAAAGCAAAAATATCCAGGCGATATTATGGCGGCTGTAAAGGATGTCCTGCAAAAAGGTCTTGACAAAGCGTTTGGTGAGGGCAGGATCAAAGCAGACTTAAATGCATCTGCCAATGGATTTACGTTTAAAACAACTCGTCCTGGCGGTGGAGATGACGACACATCTATTCTGTCATTAAGCTATGGCAGCGATGGGATGGTGGGCGAAGATGGAGCATTCAACGTGTATGGCGGTGAGAATAACCGTGTGAATTTGAATGTGGGAATAAATTCTGGCCTGACCGGTTTGGATAGCTTAAAGGATGGAAAAAAAGCGTTTACTGGAAGTGAGAAGCTGGTAATTAATGGCGTGGAAATTGAAGGGATCACAGAGAACAGTACGATTAATGAGATTATAAACAAAATTAACAGTTCCGATGCAGGTGTAACGGTTTCGTATCTGCAAAACTCAGATAAATTTACGATTTCTTCGAAAGTAGACGGGGCCAGCGGCAAGGTTAAATGGGAAGGTGATCTTGCGGATACTTTGTTTGGGAAATATGATGAAAATACAGTTCAAAAAGGCCAGGATGCCATTGTCACTGTGCAGTATGCGGGGTCTTCGGAGACTGTTGATTTGTACAGGGGTACTAATAGCTTCACTCAGGATGGGCTGAATATTTCCATTAAAGGTGAGTTTGGCTATGAAAAAGACGCTGATGGTAAAGCGACTACTCTGATTCAAGGAGAAGAAGTAACCTTCGAATCCAAAGCTAACGTAGACAATATTCTAAGCTCCATCAAAGACATGGTAAATGCCTACAACGAGATTGTAGACATGGTAAACGGCTTCTTAACTACGAAACCGAACCGTGATTATCAGCCTCTGACAGATGATCAGAAGGAAGAAATGACGGATGAGCAGATCGAGAAATGGGAGAAGAAAGCCAAGGAAGGTATATTGTTCGGGGATGATCTTCTCAGGGAGCTGTCCAGTGATCTGCGTTTTGTAACCATGGGTTCTCTCATGTCCAAGCTGGAATCTATTGGTATTTCTGAGGTTTCTGATTATACGGCCAATGGTAAGCTGACCATTGATGAGAACAAGCTGAAAAATGCTCTGGAGACAGATCCGGACAAAGTGGCTAAGATATTTACCAGCACAGATAAGTCTCAGCCGGGATTGATGACGAATATGAAGAAGATCACCGATTCTTATGCCAAGACTTTGGGAAGTCCCAAGGGAAGTCTGATTCAGAGAGCCGGTTCTGAGTCTTCTGCTCTTAGCTTGACGGATAATGAGATTTATAAAGAACTGAAGGATATTGATGATCTGATTTCCCAGCTGCAGACACGGCTGAAGAGTGAGCAGGATCGTTATATTTCCCAGTTTACCAGGTTGGAAACAGTAATCGCCCAGATGAACAGCCAGAGCAGTTACCTGAGTTCCATGTCAGGCGGTTATTAAGAACCACTGCTTTGAAGGAGGAAGAAAATGATTGCAAGCGGTTATCAACAGTATAAAAATCAGGCAGTGTCTACCATGACACAAGGCGAGATGCTGCTTCTGCTCTTTGATGAGCTGGTAAAGAGGATCACAAGGGCAGAATTGGCGTTAAAGGACCAGGACAACGTTGTTTTTGAACAGTCTGTCAACAGGGCTGTGGATATTATTAAGTATTTGAAGCAGACTCTGAATCGTGAGTATGCCATCAGTGTTCAGCTGCGGGCCCTGTATGATTTCTTTATATACGAATTGAGCCGCGTGAAGGCCAGCAGGAGGCAGGCGATTCTGGACGAGTTGAAGCCTCTGGTAGAAGAACTGCGGGATGCTTTCCGCCAGGCTGAAAAAAGATCAGGTCGATAGTGGAGGACGTAAGTTTCTATGGATGAGCAGGGAATTTATGTGGAAATCATGAAAAAGCTCCAGAGAAAGTACGGAAGCTTAAATGAAATCCAGAAAACGACTCAGGAAATGCAGGAAGCTCTTTCCAGAAATGACAGAGTGTCTATGGAAATGCTGATCTCTATGCGGCAGGAAGGAATTGAGCTTGCGGCTGATTGTGACCGGGATATCCGTTACCTGTTATCCATACTTGAGCCGGATAAAAGAGAGCGGGTCAGAGGATGGCTGAATGAGGGGACAGCAAAAGAAGCAGACGGGTTTGAGGCTGTGAAGATCAGTGAGATTGCCAATTCCGTGCAAAAAGTTTTGGAAAGAACGATTCAGATTGACAGGCAGATGAGCCAGCGTGTAGCCGGGAAGGATTCTTATTATCAATGAGAGAGGCAGATGTTTTTTGCAGGCTGTCAGTGAAAACTTCTTGATAGTGGTTGTGGATGAAGGAAAAGTTGATAAAAAAGCAGGTACTTTGTGTGCCTGCTTTTTTTATAACTTACAGATTAATCCATGTGATGGCTGAAAATTGAAAAAAGGTGATTTTTAAGGGGTGTATGCTGTCTTGTCAGAAAGATTCATGGGTGTTATACTAAATAATGTAAAGGGCAAACAAGATAGAATTGGTGCATGGAGAAATATGATTTCAAACTATAGATATAATATTTCATTAGCTGGTGTTAAGTTGATGAAAGGGTAAAAGAGAAAGAGGGAATGGAAAAATAAATACAATTACGCAAACGATAGACCCAGCAGAGCAGATAGACTGGCATTCAGGTTTTGCAGGAGGCCTGGGATTGAGCTTTCGAAAATACAGAGAAGCATTGTATATAGAGCGGGAATATCCGCTGACGAAAGAGCCGCCGCGGATGGACTTTCTGGTCATCAAAAAGGAAAAAGATACGGTAATTGATAATGCAGTGGGAAAAATATTTCGTAAACATAATGTGGTCGAAAATAAAAATCCAAATGATTCGCTGAACAGCGATGTGGTGTGGAAAGTAATCGGCTATGCGGGATTATATAAAGGTTTAGCAGAACATGTGAATGAAATTCCAGCAGAAGAACTGACCATATCCATATTTCGGAACCGCTGTCCGAGGGAGTTGTTTAAAGAGTGGAAAAGAGAAGGGATAGAGATCAGTCATCCCTATGACGGTGTGTATTATGTGGAGGGAGTAGTGAGCCTGCCCCTGCGGATTATAGTGGCAGACGAATTGGAGGAAGAAGAATTTCTGAGCCTAAAAATGCTGATGCCAGGGGTGAAGGAGAAGGAAATCCGAAAATTTCAGCTATTAAGAGTATCATGGAGAAATTCCATCTGACTGAACAGGAAGCAATGAATGCGTTAGATATTCCCCCACATAAACAAGCTGAGTATGCAGAAAGGCTATTTTACTACAGCAAAAGCAAACAGGTTTAGCCCTAAATACCGGGCAGGCAGTCATTTACTGCCGCCCGGTATTTCCGGATACTTGGACACTGCCCAGACGGGTCCGCCGTATCTGCAGGGGTTCATAGCTTCTTCTATGATCAGATTGGGGTCCCAGGATTTGGTGGTATTCTCCAGACTCTGGGGATCTACAATCTGCAGAGTTCCGTCATCCACAGCCCCTGTGACCAGTATAAAATGTCCGCTGTCTGTGAAATGTCCCGGTCCCATGAGCAGAACCAGTATTTTGTCAAGGCCGAGAGCGCCTCTGATGTTTTCCGGGGTGAGGGCGATCTGGCAGCTTTCTACCCGCAGACCGAACAGAGACAGTCCTTCCGGCACCAGATTGTGGCAGGAGCCGTGTCCGGGGGAGTGATAGCCATGGTCTTTTGACCAGGCGGCCATATCTACAGGCGTCACATTGTGCTCCGTGAAACTGTTGACCACCATGGCAAGAGCGGTGGGGCCGCAGCCGTAGGAGGTAAGGGGGTCCTGCCCTCCCCACAGATAGCCAGCCCATCGGGAGTCATGCTGGTTAAAATAGGTCATAAATCCCATGCCTGTCGGAATCGTGCCCACATAAGTCCCGTCTTCTAAAAGCTGTAAAGGTTCGCCCTTTGGTGTGGGTTTTGCCGTGGGTGTTGGTTCCGGCGTGGGAATGGGTGTAGGCTTTGGCGTGGGTGTTGGTGTGGGACCGAACTCTTTTAAAATCGGATTATGTTTCTTTTTGGGAAAAGAACTGGCGGCCATCTTCGTGGAAAGAGGAAGATATCCGGCAGTACACACAAAAATCAATGCCAGCGGAAGGCAATGCTGCTTCAAAAAAATACCTATACGGTCAAATTTTATTTTCATGGCAGTAGACCTCCATAGAAAACGTGAATAATAATCTGAACACGCAATTTTCACAAGAATAGTTTTGTTATCTACTTGGAATTATTATAACATGTATGTTAAAATAAAACCAGCATAGTATTTCAACATATCCCCACAGCAGGAGAGGCCATGCAGATTGTTTTTGACCATGTTACAAAAAAGTTCGATGAGGGCAGTATAGGTCTGGAGAAAGTTTCCTTTGAAATTCAGAAAGGGGAATTTGTTTTTGTGATCGGAAAGAGCGGTGCCGGAAAGAGTACGCTGCTGCGGCTGCTGACAAAACAAATGAATGCCACCAGTGGAAATATATATGTAGATGACCAGTCAATAGGGAGGCTGAAACCAAAAGAGGTTCCCTATTTCCGCAGGAAGTTTGGTATCATGGATAAAGAGACGGGACTTCTGGACTATATGGATCTCTATCACAATGTGGAGCTGGCGCTGATAGCCACAGAGCAGCCGGAAGCGTCCATGCGGCCGAAAGTTTTAAAGGCGCTGAGCGTTATGGGGCTGCGGGGAAAAGAGGATTATCTGCCTGTGGAGGTGTCCATTGGGGAGCGGGCCAGGGCAATGCTGGCAAGAGCCATTGTCACAAATCCGTCCATTTTGGTGCTGGATGAGCCCACGGCGAATCTGGACCCAGGGCTGGCATGGGATATTATGTCACTGGTGGAACGAATCAACAGGGCTGGGATTACGGTGATTATGGTGAGCCACTCGGAAGACCTGGTTAATGTGATGCACAAGCGGGTGCTGACTCTGGTGTCAGGGGCACTGGTGTCTGATGCCAAGAAAAGCGGGTATGATTTTAAATCCATGGATGTTTTCACTCACCGCAAAGTGATGCGCAGACGTTACGGCAGAGATTACGATATTCTGGAACCAGTGGACAAAAAATCCTTTTTGGGAAGCCGATAGGGTTATATTTTATATGTGAAAGTCGATATATATAATGAGAAAGGCTGGATTCTATTTATGCAAAATATGATTTCCGCGTAAGAGACAGCAGGGAAACAGCTTGATAACAGTAAATGGAGCAGTTTTTCGCTGTAGTTTCTGAGCGGATGACAGAAAGGAGAGATATTTATGGCAATTAATGGTATTGGATCATCCTTCAATAACATGTACAGTCTGCAGAATAATTATAATAATTACAGGCTTCAGATGGCACTTGCCAAGAGTGGACTTTCTAACTCCAACAGAACCACTGCCGGTACCGGCACCAGCACTGGGACCAGCGCAGCAGCAAACGGATCTGTTGACTTTTTAAAACAGTATAATACAGTAATGTCTGACCTGATGTCTTCTGCCAATGCATTGATGGGAACCAACACATCAGGCGTTATGAACGATCTTAGTGTGTCCAGTTCCAATACAGATGTGGCACAGGCCAGCATTCAGTACAGAACCAGAACTATGACAGCCAGGGATATGCAGGTGGATGTGCTTCAGCTTGCGCAGGCACAGCAGAACACAGGCAATGAGGTTATGGGCGCCCAGGCGGCAGAGGGGAACATGAGCTTTCAGATTGAATCTGCCCAGGGCGGTGTGATCAATGTGAATGTGAATTCCCTGTATGACGATGGAACCACTAAGTCTAACCGTCAGATGCTGAGAGAAGCAGCTCAGCAGATCAACAGCGCCAAAGGAAACGTCAGCGCGAAAGTTGTAGAGAATGACGGTAAGGTAAGCCTTCAGATCACTGGCAAAGAGACTGGGCTTCAGAATGCATTCACAGTTTCCGGAGAGATGGGGGCTGCGAAAGGCGCAGAACGGGAAGCAATCAGCGCGCAGAACGCTCTGTACAATGTGACAGAAAACGGAGTGACAAAGAGTTATGCGTCTGATACAAACTCTGTCAGCCTGGATCTGGGACGCATCGGACTTCAGCTGAAAGATACCGGCTCTGTAAATATCAGCACCGCACCGGATACGAAGAAACTTGTTTCCGCTGTGGAGAAACTGGCAGAGAGCTATAACAGTGCAATTGCATTTCTTGGGAATAATACAGGCAGAGGAAGCGGCGTAGAGAGACAGCTGCGCAATCTGCTTTTGGGAATTGCTCCGGAGAAGTCTTTGGAACTGCTGGGCATTACCACCAAGGCGGATGGAACGCTGAAAGTAAATACAGAGACATTGACAGAGAAGCTGAATGAAGAACCCGGACTGGCAAGAGATATTATCGGCGGTGCCAATGGCATGGGCGCCAGGGCTTACAACAAAGCCCAGAGTGCAATGGGTGTGAACTCCGTAAGTTTAATCAACAATGACCTGAAGACTGCAGAAGAAGAAAACATGACCAATGAGTTCAACTTTATGAATATGTTCGCAAGATCAGGGGCTTATAATATGAATAATTATTATGCCCTGGGACTTATGGTTAATTACCTGGCATAGCGCAGGCAGGGAAATTGCAGGGCAAGGAGCTGTATCAGCTTCTTGCCTGCTTTCGCCATGATTTTTACAGCACAGCGAGGGGCAGGAGATGCCCGGTGAAGGAGGCAAAATGCTTGATAGAGAAAGATATGAGGCGCGTTATCTGCTTTCCGTAGTAGCATCAATTATTAATCAGACAGATATACCGCGTTCTGTGAGAACCCTGAATTGGGAAAACATCTATAAAATGGCGGAATATCATAAGGTGGCTCATATTGTTTATCTTGTCACATTGGGGATAGAAGATGACATTGACCGGAAATGGAAGAAGCTGTTCCGGGAGAAATATGAGGAATCCCTATTATCCCAGGAGCGCTACCGCAATGCGGCAGAAGTTGTCATGTGGCAGTTAAAGCAGAATAAGATTCACGCTTTGCTGATTAAAGATGGGATTATGAGTACCTGTTATGAGCCCAGGGAGCTGAGAGCATTGACCCAAGTGCGCATTTTTGTGGGGGAAGGCCAGGAGGCGAAGCTTCATTCTCTCATGCGCTCCATGGATTTTCAGAAAAAAGAAAATCGTAAAATAAAAGGGGATGTCTACTACCGGGTTCCCAAGACTACTGTTATTTTTTACACAAATCTGGGATTTCACACCAGGAAGCTGAAAAAATATTTTGACTTTCCGGTGAAAGTAATCCGTCAGATGGAAGGCGAGAAATTTCTGCATCAATTTACAGAGGACGAATTTTTTATTTATCTCATGTGTGATATGGTAAAACAGTATGCATGCGGGGATATTAAGATCAACAATATGGTTGACTATTGGCAGTTTTATAAGAAATACCATAAGCAGCTGAACTGGGAATATATACAAAAAGAACTGGCTGCAGCGGGGATTCTGGATTTTTCACAGAGACTGCAGAAGCTGGCACAGATCTGGTTTGGAGAGTCTGATGATGTGCTTACCAGGGAGTACGATGCAGAATCGGATGTTTATGATGCCATGGAAAGTTATATTCTCACAGGCGGAAAAGAGGGCAGGGAGATCAGCTGCAAATTAACGGAGCTGATTCAGGAGTCCGCAAAACTCCGCACTAAAGCCCGGAGAAAAGAGAGAATAAAGAGATACAGAAGTTTCACATTTCCGGATTTGAAATACATGGAGAAAATCTTCCCCATCTTGGAAGATGCCCCGTTTCTTATGCCATTGTGCTGGTTTTGGCGTTCTTTCTTGTTGACATTGAGGCCGGTCCGGAAAAAAATACACCGGGTAGTTTATCCTATCAAAAGGAGAATGGCAGAAATTGCAGAGAATATAGAAGAGCGGCATGAAGAAAAAATGCTGAAGAGGATGGATGAAGCTGTCCGTCAGGTGATGGAAGAATCCACGTCTTCCGTTGGTCAGGAAGTGCATGAGATTCTGGACCATGAGGGGGAAGAACCGGCAGAGCAGCCGGATATTCTGGATATTCTCTCAGAAGAAATTTCATCAGGGGAGCCTGGAATTTCCCAGGATCAGGAGGCACAGGAAAACAGCAGTACAGATAGTTTGTACAGAGATTCTGCCCAGGAGGACAGCAGTTCAGCAGGGATGGAAAAGGAACCGGAACGGGAAGTGTTTGGAATGCAGGATTTTTTTATGAATTCCAGATAATTGGTATTGACAATTGGACTTACATGCTTTATAATATGTATTGTTGTTGCGGTAGATATATAGCCGTCAGATGATTGTGCGTGTAGCTCAGCTGGATAGAGCGTCTGACTACGGATCAGAAGGCCGGGAGTTCGAATCTTCTCACGCACGTCATAAAATCCTTTGTAGAACCTACGTTTTACAAAGGATTTTTTAACGTATTGGGAAACTGTATTTCCCATACGGAAAAAAGAAAGGAGGCAGACTCTATGAGTAACGATTATATTACATTTACTATTGAAGAAAAGAAAGGCATTGCTCTGATTGCCCATGATAACGAAAAACCTAAGCTGATTGAGTGGTGTAAGGAAAACCGGGAGATCCTGGAGAGACACCGCCTGTATGGGACAGGAACCACGTCAAGGATGATTGTGGATGCCACAGGGCTGACCATTAAAGCTTTTAACAGCGGGCCGTTGGGCGGAGACCAGCAGATTGGCGCTAAGATTGTGGAGGGCCAGATTAATTTTGTAATCTTTTTTTCCGACCCTCTCACTGCCCAGCCCCATGACCCGGACGTGAAAGCATTGATGAGAATTGCCCAGGTGTATGATATCCCCATGGCCATCAATAAAGCCACAGCAGACTTTATGATCCAGTCCAGGCTGATGGATGCCAGATATGACCATGAGGTGATAAATTTTAAAAAGAATGTGGAAGACCGGGCGGAGCAGCTATAAGGCTTAAGGCTCGCCAGCACCGTCTACAGGCGTCTCATGAGGAATGTGATAATACCTATCACTGCGGCAATGGCGGCGATGGGGAGAAGGGCACCCAGGAGCAGCAGCAGGATGGCGATTATGGCCAAGGCTCCGGCAGCCAGGGCCAGTTTTCCCCGCCAGGTAGTTAAATCCAGCCGATGGACAGATGACCTCGGTGTTTCCTGCTGGAAACTCTGTTCTGAGCTGTCATACTGGGTAAATCTTTCCGAACCCGCTTCTTCAGCCGAATAGTCATAACTCTGCTGGTAACCAGGGATGTTGGGTACATCTTCTGTGTCGATTAATGTTTTGGCAATCAGCCGGGGATCTCCTAATTCATTGATAACATCACTTTCTGGTTTCCCCTGCTGAACTCTCTGATAAATGAAATTGTTATAATATGTCAAATGCTGTGAGATTTCGTTGGAAGGGATTTCTCCTTCCAGCTGTGTGTTCAAAATCTCCAGAAATTCTTCTCGGCTCATAGGTGTATATTCCTCTCCTTACTGCACTATATGTATGCAGACTGCAAAATGAATAGTAACTAATTTTATTTATTATAACGTGCGCCGGAAAAACGGGCAACATTAGAATGCATAAAAGATAGAGAAAACCCTGACAGGGGAGCTGTCAGGGTTTTCAAGGGGAGTATAAATAATTAAATAAGGGGTTATAAATGTAAAAAAAATTTTTGAAGGGTAAATTCTTTTTACATGGTTAATTATAATATAAAAGTAAAAAAAATGCAATACAATTTCTGTAATAATTTTCTGACTTTTAGGAATAATAAAGCTGTAACATAAAATACGAATGATTCAGGAGGAATTTATCATGTCCAAAAATTATGAAAGTCAGAATGCAAACTCAAACAGCCAGAATAGTACAGGCAGTAATCAGAACTCTAAAAACGCTCATGCACAGAATAGTACCAGCAATGCACAGAATAGCAGCCAGAATAAAAACCAAAATAAAAACCAGAATAAAAACAGTGCCGGCAAAAACACTTCAGAAGAAAACTGCGGTTCCAACTATTAGATCTGGAGAATAATAAAAAGATGCCGCCGTACCTAAATGGGTGCGGCGGCATCTTTTTATATTAGATATAGTAGCTATAAGCCATATGCCGGAATATAATAAATATGATTGGAATGTCAAAAAATACTTTTTGATGATAGGATTTCGAGATATGCCAATCAAAATATAGTGAAAAGGAAAATGTATATGAGATTTCGATTAGAAACGATTTCGCCCGAGATGCTTGATGGGTATATTCAGCGGGGCGAGGGAGTCATCATAGATTTGCGTGCCCCGGAAGAATACCGTATTTCCCATATACGGGGGGCAATCAATGTACCATATGAGGAGGCGGAAAGATTAGAATCCTATCCGCGCAGTCAGAAATTAATTTTATACTGTGACCGGGGAGGGGCCAGTCTTTCGGCAGCAAAAGAATTGGCTGGAAAAGGTTTCAGAACCTATTCCCT
>Ga0137308_101457_pt1 | contig 22921 bp, 21 predicted proteins | sample Inofrocosms_June_FD_97181 | JGI IMG/M metagenome (GOLD analysis project Ga0137308, IMG submission 97181) | Mouse cecal microbial communities from Vienna, Austria - N-Acetylneuraminic and N-Acetylglucosamine D2O microcosms_June | ecosystem: Host-associated > Mammals > Digestive system > Large... | reverse complement strand
AGGAACAATGTCCATTTGATATTGAATTTGTGGATATGGATATATTCCCATCTAATGTATTATGTGGAGTCGAATCTGGTTGTATGAGCTTGCGAGTAAAAACAACTCCGCAACTTGTAGATGCACAGAAAAGGTTAAACGAAGAACTATATAAAGTATTTGGACCATGCCCGGCAGAACATGACAATGACTATATTTTTCATATGACGTTTACTATTGGTGGTGCAGACTATGAATCATATCAAAGGGCTTATGATAAATTAATAAAGAGTGATTATAATCAGATATTTAGGTTTAGTAAACTGGGTTTACTATATTATGACGATGATGATATTACTCCGGGAACATATTTTTGCTATAAGGTTTGTGATATATAATACTACAGAAGGTAGTGATGTGCTGTACTGTTCCAAGAGCGATTTGAAAAGATAACATCCCATCGTGGAAGACCGTAGAAAAGGCTGGTTTTTGTGCTGATAGAACAAAAGAAATATAATATATCAATGATGACGTTGTGTAAGTGCTTTAGAAAATTGCTGATTTCTTTACCAACTTCTGGATATATAAGATTACCAATAAGTATAAGTCAAAGAAATAGTCAATTCTAACCTATACAGAAACAAATTGATTTTTATGGGGTGTGCATTTAGGAATTTTCAATCGGAATTTTATATCAAATTCGCTCTAAAAACCGAAAATACACACCCTGGAACGTTTATTTGGCAAATTTACTAAGCCGTTTCGATTGTATTTAAGATTGTCTCAGAATATGAAAAAAGTAGAGAATTACAGGATTTCCAAAGAATCTTCTGCATCTACCCACATTTGCAAATTGCCATCAAGGGCTAATCGGGCATATTCAAGCGGATTGTATATTGCTAATGCATCTAAAGCACATTGGGAGCAGGGAGTAGTCCGTAATCCATAATCCATAATCCATCTTCCGCTACATTACAGTCAATTCGCAGGATATGTCCGCCCAAAGTGGTTATGTCAACACTATTGTGATACATATTATACTCTGCATATATGAATCTCATATCTTATTTGCCTTTTCTTTGTTAATTGAATTTTCGGAGAAATTTTAGAAAGCATTTCAATCAGTTCTTCCTGCTTGATTTATATTGTGTTATAATTTGTTACAGGTTTTTCTTTCCCTTATTTTTGCCCTTATGAGGGTTCGTAACATGAGGGAAAAGGATATAACACAAGGGAAAGTCTAAGGGCAAACTCACTTGTTATAAATTTAGCATTTTAAAGGTTTGTGGACTTTTTGAAGATAAGATATAACAGTTAATAAATGCTATAAAAAGTGTCTTATCAGAATTCTAATTTGAGTTTCCCCATTTTTAAAATTTGTACCCTGAATTCTGCATAAAATCAATGCTTTTGACCAAATGCCCAAGCACAACGAATGCTTCCTTTTGGCTTAGTTCTTATGCGACTTTGCAAACTGCAAACGAGAAAAAACGGGGAAACTCAAAATATTAGGGATTGTGCCCCAAATGCCATGGATGATATAATACACTCATGAATCCGGCCGCGGCAAGTCTGCCACAGTGTGGCTTGAATCTGCTCTGCAGATATAATATTTTCGCTGCCATTTCAAGTGAATTCAAATGCCGCAGCGATAGCGCTTGGTTTCTTGATGATATGGTATATAACACATCAAAAGAGAAGAGCAGCGGAAAGGACATCAAACCTATGAAAAAAGCAAAAATAATTATTGACAAAGATTTTATCCTCAGTGCCATTGATCCCAGAGTATACGGATCTTTTATTGAGCATCTGGGGAGAGCGGTCTATGAGGGAATCTATCAGCCGGAGAGTCCTTTTGCGGATGAACAGGGGTTCCGCAAGGACACCATGGCGCTGGTGAAGGAGCTGCAGGTGCCCATTGTCCGTTATCCCGGCGGCAATTTCGTCTCCGGCTTCTGCTGGGAGGACAGTGTCGGTTCTAAGGAGAAGCGTCCTGCCAGAGTAGATTTGGCATGGCAGGTGGTGGAAAGCAATCAGTTTGGACTGAACGAATTCTGCGACTGGTCGAAGAAGGCGGGAAGCGATGTGATGATGGCGGTAAATCTGGGTACGAGAGGAGTGGCGGAAGCCTTAAATCTGCTGGAGTACTGTAATTTTAAGGGAGGTACGAAATTCAGCGATATGCGGAGGGAGCATGGTTATGAGCAGCCCCACAATATCCGCACATGGTGTCTGGGAAATGAGATGGACGGCCCTTGGCAGACAGGTCATAAGACGGCGTCGGAGTATGCGCGTATTGCCACGGAGACGGCAAGGGCAATGCGGAGTATGGATCCGGATCTTGAACTGGTGGCCTGCGGAAGCTCCAGCTCCCATATGCCCACCTTCGGAACATGGGAAACCACGGTTTTGGAAGAAGGATATGACGCGATCAACTATATCTCCATGCACCAGTATTACGGCAACAGGGAGGATGACTCCGCAAGCTTTTTGGCCAACAACGTGGATTTGGATGAGTTTATCACCAACGTGGCGGCTCAGTGTGATTATGTGAAAGGCAAACTGCACCGCAAGAAAAATATCAACATCTCCCTTGATGAGTGGAATGTATGGTATCATTCCAATGAGCAGGACAAGAAGCTGGAAAAATGGGTACAGAAACCCCATCAGCTGGAAGATGTATATAATTTTGAGGATGCATTGCTGGTGGGAAGCATGTTGATTACCATTCTGCGCCATGCGGACAGGGTAAAAATGGCTTGTATGGCACAGCTGGTCAATGTAATTGCACCCATTATGACCTCGGACACAGGCGCTTGGAGGCAGACAATATTTTATCCGTATTTACATGCTTCCACCTTCGGAAAGGGCACGGTGCTGAATACGCTGGTACAGTCCCCTTTGTATGAAACGAAGAAATACGGGGAGGTTCCCAGCCTTGACTGTGTGGCGGTGGATCATGAGGAGCATGGGGAATTGGTGGTGTTCGCCGTGAACAAAGACTTGCAGGAGGATACGGAGATTACCCTTGATTTAAGGCAGTATGCAGGATACGGCGTGAAGGAACATATTACGATGTGTCATGAGAATTTAAAGGCGGTGAACACGGAGGAAAATCCCGGAGAAGTCACACCCAGAGCAGACGGTGTGTCTAAAGTAGAGGGCGGTGTCCTGACGGCGGTCTTAAAGAGCAAGAGCTGGAATGTAATCCGGCTTGCCAAGCCTGATTCCTGTGGGCAATAAGCAAGGGCTGGAATGTAATCCGGTGCCAAGCCTGATTCCCGTGGGCAATAAGCAAGGGCTGGAATGTAATCCGGTGCCAAGCCTGATTCCCGTGGGCAATAAGCAAGGGCTGGAATGCAATCCGGCTTGCCAAGCCTGATTCTCGTGGGCAATAAGCAAGGGCTGGAATGCAATCCGGCTTGCCAAGCCTGATTTCCGTGGGTAATAAGCCAAGAGCAGGCCGATCTTGGAGCATCTCCCCGCGTGGTTTCTGCGGGCAAAAAGCTTCACAAAAACGATGAAAAGGATGCAGTTATGGTAAAAAAATCTGACTGGAAGACAGTGGAAATGCCGGAGAGTGTGGAGAAGTTTTCTGTTGAGAGGGTATTTACGGATGAAGAAATAGGTTATATAAAGGAAGGGCATAAACCGGAGGAAATGGAAGATAAATGGTTTATGTACTATGAAAACGGATGTTTGTATTTCCATCGGAGCTGGACAGGATTCTGTATTTATATTGTTGATTTATCGGAAAAAGGCAGATTGAATGTGACGGTAAACCGTAATCCTGAGCAATATGGGGAGAAAAATATTGAAGCAGACAGAATCTTGTTAAATATCCTGATCGACAGACTGCTAAAACAAAGTAATAAGGATGCCGGACTCATGAAAAAGTATCTTGAAATGAAAAGGCAAAGCTAATCTTTCTATTGAGGTGCTAAATGAACCCATATTTTAAGAATATTAGCCGTATTGAATTTGTGGTAACACTTGCTTGCACAGGGCGCCGCACGCATTGTTCCGAGGGTGACCATGTTTTGAAGAGTGAGCATATTGACGGCATTGCTGCTGCGCGGATGATTGGCAGGCTGTGCAGTGTTTATCCGATAGCTTCCCTGATGACGTTCGGAGTCCGTAAATCCTTACAACCTGCGTATTCATGAGATATTGAAAGAATTTGGGCAGATGGGAATACCTGTTTCGGACGGAAATAGCAGAGAATTATGATCCCTGAAAGAGGGCAGGGATGTATCCGGCTCAGGCCGCTGCGGGAAGAAGCGCTGACAAATTTCGATTTGCAGCCCGGCATGTGCGGCCTCTGTCCGGAGACGCGCTGTCCGGCGTATGAGACGGAGCCGGACGGCAGAGAGGAAAGGGAATGGGAAACATGCAATTACCGGATAAAATACAGAAGCTGCTTGCGGACGAAGGATATAAAACGGACGATATGGGCATGTCCGGCTCCTCCGTCCTGCTCTATGAAAACAAGGTGCTTAAGGTACAGGAGAATAGTGAAGAAGCCGGGAATGAAGTTAGAATGCTGCGGTATCTGAAGGGAAAGCTTCCTGTCCCCGATGTGATTTTCCATGAAATTATGGAAGAAAAATCCTATCTGCTGATGGAAAAGTGCAAGGGGCAGATGGCCTGTGCTCCGGAGTACATGGCAGATCCCACGGTGCAGTGCAGGCTGCTTGCGGACGGGTTGAAAAGGCTTTGGAGCATAGATTATGCGGAGTGCCCTTCCGACCAGAGGCTGTCTCATAAGCTGAAGCAGGCCCAATATAATATAGAGAACGGTCTTGTGGATATGGAGAATGTGGAACCGGACACTTTTGGAGAAAAGGGGTTTAAGAATCCCGCCGATTTGCTGAGGTGGCTGTATGACAACAGGCCGAAAGAAGAGCTTGTCCTGTCCCACGGAGATTACTGCCTTCCCAATATATTCGGCATTCGGGGAAACGTGAGCGGCTATATAGATTTGGGCAAGACGGGCATAGCCGATAAATGGTGTGATATAGCTCTCTGTTACAGAAGCTTGTCCCACAATTACAGCGGAAAATATCATGATTTTGGGAAGAACCGTGAGAACGCATCATCCGGTTTTGATGATAGAATCGTTCCGCCGCTTGCAGCCGGACTCACCGGACGGCAGCCTCTTCCCTTACAGGATTACGGATTGGGATTATTCCGTGAATTAGGCATGGAACCCAATTGGGAGAAAATACGTTACTATATCCTGCTGGATGAATTGTTTTGACATTGTATGCATCGGGCAAATCTCCGGATTTTCCTGTGTAGTGGAGCGCACTTTCATTCATATCGTGAAAGGATTTTTTAAATATGATATGGCGTTCAGACGGTGCATGAGGTCGCTGCCGATACACTACATATCCCATAAGCTCAGCTGCCGGTCGGTTTGCTTCTGCTCAAAGGTATGCAGATATTCAAAAATCCTGTCATTGTCGTGAAGAATTCCGTGTTCGGCGCATTTTTGATGAAACAGCCGCATTAGGCCATTGTTGTCAGGACTGCCGAGTATATATTGATTGCCATATATCCTTATATACTTTTCCTTTAAATGGGGAAACAGCCGATCCAGCTGTTTGTAAAAATACTCCCTGTTACCGTCGCGGAGAGTCAGTCCCATGCCAAAGCAGATAATCCCGTGTACTTTTGCTTCAATGCACATATCCAGAATCCCGGAAATATTTTCTTTGGTATCGTTAATAAAGGGCAGAATGGGAGAGAGCCATACCACCGTCGGTATTCCGGAATCACGCATTTTTTTCAGGACTTCAAAACGTTCTCTTGTGGTGCTTACATTGGGTTCCAGCTTTTTGCACAATTCTTCATCAAGGGTGGTCAGTGTCATCTGCACCACACATTTTGTGCGGTTGTTTATTTTTTGCAGAAGATCCAGATCCCTTAAGATTCTGTTTGATTTGGTGATTACGGTAAAGCCGAAACCATACTCGTAGATCAGGGTCAACGCTTTCCTGACGGTCTCCAATTCCTCCTCCAGAGGGATATAGGGGTCTGTCATAGAGCCTGTGCCTATCATGCATTTATTCCGTTTGCGCCGGAGGGAGGTTTCTAAGAGTTCGATGGCATTTTCCTTGATTTCTATATCTTCAAAAGCATGCTCCATATGATAGCATTTGCTTCTGGAATCGCAATATATGCATCCGTGGGAGCAGCCCCGGTATAGGTTCATACCGTTCTGGGCGGACAAGATTCCTTTTGCCTTTACATAGTGCATTTTTGTTTCCTCATTAATTTTCCATGTATACAGCTTTGTGGATTCGCCACGAAGGGACATTTGATTTTCAAGCCATGGGTTGCAGTATAATGCATCACGAAGTGATGGCAAGCCAGCGAAAGCAGGCTTGAATTCTGCGTCAGCAGAATCATTATACCATGCTTACAGGTCAATCATGGTATGGATGGCCATTCGGCCGCTTCCTGTCTTGAATATGGAATCATTATACCACAAGCCGGAGTTGGCTGTACAGTTCTTGCTGTTTTACAGCCATTAAATCTGTAGATTTGTGTTACTTTTCACACCCACGCCACCGCAAGCGTGACAAACCCGAGGGCAACCTGCGCGAAACCGTTGTTTTGCGGTTTCTGTGCATGCGTTACTGGTCACGGAGTGAACAGTAACAGATTTTACTTCATAAATTTCGTTTATAGATAGCGGCTATTTCCTGCGCTTATGGTAAAATGTACTTAAGAATCCAGCGATATTGACTTTTTCCGTAAACAACTATACATTAACGATATGGGGCGTATGTGGGGCAGCTCTCGCTTCCAAGCCCCGGAGAAATTTCAATTTGGAGCAGCCATTGATGAGATTACGAATGTCTATACGCTCGGTGCCACAGCCTTTGCCCTCTTTGGGGGATATAACCGTGCACGGGATAAGTGGCAGCTCAGCGACAAACTCTTTGCTATTGCAACAAAAGCTGTAAAGGATGATCGGTCTCAAAGACAACAATCAATCAGACAATTAAAGGAGGAATGGGAGGCAGCGTTGTAAGTTTTCCCGTAATCCGGTCTTCTCTTAATAAAGCTAACAGCCAAGCTTTACTTATGTGACATCTATGCGCCGGTTTATTACTACAACGGAATAGCCGGCAGCTCCGAGCGGGGAGATGTAAGTTGTGATTTTGGAAGTTATAGACTATAATAAAGTACATTGGATTGTAATATGCCGACTGACAGAAGACAAAGAGGCGGTGCCGGTGGAGGCTGCCGCAAAACGGTCATGCAGGTGATTGTGCATACAAAAACGAATCTCTAATGGAATGTGAGGAACAAATGGAAAAATGGTATGTGGCGGCAAAGAAAGCCGATTTTGAAAAGTGGGCTGCAGAGTTCGGAATCAGCCCTGTGATTGCTAGGATTCTGAGGAATCGGGATCTGACGGAGAGCGGCGGGATACGGAAATTTTTATACGGTACGCTGGAAGATTGTTACTCCCCGTGGCTTTTGAAGGATATGGACAGAGCGGTGGAGCTGCTGCTTAAAGCGGTGGAAGAGAAGACGGCTATTCGCGTGATTGGGGATTATGACGTGGACGGGATCTGTTCCTCCTACATATTGACAAAGGGACTGCAGATGCTGGGAGCCAAAGTGGACACTGCCATTCCCCACCGTATCCATGACGGATACGGTTTGAACGATCATCTGATAGAGGAAGCGAAGAAGGATTCCATAGGCATGATATTGACTTGTGACAACGGCATTGCTGCGGCGCCGCAGATTGAGCTGGCTAACGCTTACGGAATACAGGTCATCGTCACCGACCATCACGAAGTGCCTTTTTCGAAAAATGTGGATGAACAGGGCAGGGAGAGCCGCAAAGAGCTGCTTCCTCCGGCTCTTGCCGTCATCGACCCCAAGAGGGAAGATTGCACCTATCCCTTTCCCAACATCTGCGGCGGCGTAGTAGCTTACAAGCTGATACAGGCCATAGCGGAGAGGTTAGGGAGCCGGAAGGTAAGCGCCGCCGAGAAAGAGGATCCGGAGAGCCTGAACCGGAATGCCTCCGGGAACAGGGAGTCAGGAAGCCTGCGTTTGAATGAGGCGCTGGAAGAGCTGCTGGAGCTGGCCGCCCTTGCTACCGTGTGTGATGTGATGGAACTAAAGGATGAGAACCGCATTATTGTAAAAGAGGGACTGAAACGGCTGAAAAATACACGGAATCCGGGAATCAAGGCATTGATGGAGGTAAACGGCATTGAGCCGGAAAAGCTTTCCGCCTATCACTTGGGGTTTGTGCTGGGCCCCTGTCTCAATGCCACCGGCAGGCTTGACACTGCGAAACGGGCGCTGGAGCTGCTTCAAAGCGAGGCCAAAACAGATGCCATGAGCGCCGCAAGGGAGTTGAAGGAGCTGAACGACAGCCGGAAATATCTGACGCTCCAAGGAGTGGAGCAGGCGGAAGAGTATATCAGGCAGCATCATATGGACGGGGATAAGGTTATGCTGATTTTCCTGCCCGATGTGCATGAGAGCCTTGCGGGAATTATCGCCGGACGTATCCGTGAAAAATATAATCATCCCGTTTTTATCCTTACGAGAGGAGAAGAAGGGGTAAAAGGTTCCGGCAGATCCATAGAGAGCTACCACATGTATGAAGCAATGACGGCGGCGAAACAATATTTTACTAAATTCGGGGGGCATAAACTGGCGGCCGGGCTTTCCATGAAGGAGGAGGATATCGAGCCATTGCGGAAACTGCTGAACGAACAGGCCGCTCTCGGGGAGGAGGATTTTATACCCAAGGTACATATTGATGTGCCCATGCCCCTTGTCTATGCGGACAGGAAACTGGCGGAGGAGCTGGAACTGCTGGAACCCTTCGGCGTGGGGAATCCCAAACCTCTTTTTGCCCAGAAGGAGCTGACGTTCCGGTCGGGCTTTAAGATGGGTGCAAACAAGACCTGTGCCCGGTTTCGGGTAATTACGCCGGAAGGGGAGGAGAGGCAGCTTGTGTTCTTCGGGGACTTGGATAAATTCGGAGCGTTCCTGAACCAAAAATTCGGTGCAGGCAGCGAGAATGCACTTTACGCCGGCAGAGGCAGCTTTCCGGTTTCAGCCGTTTACCAATTGGGACTGAATACCTACAAGGGGAAGACGGAGCTACAGTATGTAATGCAGCATTATTGCTGAAGAGAGAACCGTTACCTTGTGTCGATTAATTCGGCACGTCTCAGAGCGTGTCTGAAAAATGTATTCCCGGGGATTGTACCCCGGGAATGATTTTTTAAACACGCATTATTATAGATGAAACAAGTTAGATCCGGCAGTGCTAAAGGATAACGCTGTCCACATATTCTTTATAGGTTCCTCTGGTCGTTTTCTTTACTTCGTAAAGCGCTTCGTCCGCATGGCTCAGAAGCTCCGTGATACTGCCGCCGTTGGTATCTGCCAGAGCAAATCCGCCGGATACACTGATGGCCGTAGAATGTGTATGGGATAAAGCCACTTCATTTTCTTGGAGCGTCAGATAGAAATTATTCAGATACCGGATAATGTCGTCTCTGCTTCCGCAATGGAAAATCAGCATACAAAATTCGTCCCCCGAACGCCTTGCACATAGAAAATGCTCTTCAGGCATGGTCATCATAGCATTGGCGAATCCTTGGAGATAACGGTCCCCGGCGTCATGCCCGAAAGTGTCGTTAATGCTTTTAAAATGATCCAAATCCAACATGACTACGGCCGAGACTTTGGATGATCCTGCTTTCGACAATACTTCCGCGGATAACTCTTTAAAATAGTCGAATGTATACAATCCGGTGAGGGGGTCATGGGTATTTTCATAATATAGCTGTTTCTTCTGCAAGGTATCCTTGGTCACATCGGTTATGATTCCCAGATATCCGTCGGAGGACTCCGACAGATAAATATGGACATATTTACCGCTGCTTATCTCGTAAATGTCCTCCTCGCCCTTTACGGGGTTTTTGGTAACGATGCGGATGTATTGGTCGAACAGAGTGGAATCCTGATAAAGCTCGGCAGCCTTTTCTTCCGTCAGATTCAATAATTTGCTTAAACCGGAGGTTACAAACACATGATTGATGCCTCGCTCATACTCAAAAGCCGCCAAAGGGATGCCGCTGATTTCTATAATGGAAGAAATGCGGTCGGAAAGGCTGACAATGCTTTTTACCATGGCGTTGATGCCTCCGCTCAGCTCTTCGAATTCCCGGTTTCCGCCGACAGTGACCTTGGTGTCAAGATTTCCGTCGGTGATGGCTCTTAAATTTTCTAAGATGCCATGAATGCCGTTGATTACTTTTTTCTTGACCAGATAATTCAGCAGGAACATAATAACCACTTCAATGAACAACAGATAGATAAAAGCGGTAAAGACATTTCCCCATAATTTTTGATAGAGAATACTGAGGGGGAGTGCGGCGCACAGCAGGACATCATTGTATTCTCTGCTGACCACATACATGGTTTTGCCGTTCAGCCCTTTTTGATAAGAGCCTTTTGCACAGTCAAGAAGCAGGCTCAGACGGTAACAATCCGCATCAAATTCCCTGTCCAGTCCGCCGGAATGTCCCAGAATGTCTCCGGTAGAGGTATCCACAACAAAAAGCTCCTCCCCGATATCCGTGGGAAATTTAGAGAAAATATAGTCATATGTGTTACGGGACTGGGCGGCAAGCTGTCTGGTAGGGGTGAAGCCTACCTGAACGACACCGTCCTGTCCTTTTCTGGCAACTCCCACATATTGCATGACTTTTCCCTCCGCAGCATTGGGCCGTGCTTCCTGAATCAGATAGGCACCTTCCTCGCCCCGTCCGATCAAATCGAGAAAGGGTCGGGTCTGGTCATGATCTGCCATATCGATTCCCACATATTTGGAGACGGATCCGGATACAATAATGCCGTTTTTGTCAATAATGTGCAGCTCATCCACGTTCAGGAGGGCGGCCAGATACTGAAGCTCTTCCGTATCCACGGAGATTTCATGCTGATTTTCCAGCACGTATGCGGCAGCCCTTGCCCTTGTGAGGTAATCTTCGTCAAGATTTTCCCTCACAAGCATCAGTTCGGCCTGATTGTTTTCCAAGGTGTGTATCATTTGCTCTGTTTTTGCATAAAAAGTGTCAAATTGCTTAGATTCCAGCCAATGTACATTGAATAAGAAATTAATAAAAAGAATGATGGATACGGCAGCGGTTATGATATAAAAAGTATATTTGATAAATGTCTTTTGCATGGAAAATCCTCCTTTGCTTACAGCCATTCCTGTCAAAAAATCGGTTTTGAAATACAATAAGTATTCGCTTTGAGAGGTGTTGATTCTGTTGATAATCTTACCAGCAGGACTGCAATTATGTCAAATGAATCATATTGCTTTTAGCCGGAAAAAGGAATAACTTTGGCATAAATCGCACTTTTTAGGGCATATTTTACATGGAAGAAAAAGGAAGCCTCTTTCTGAAAAAATATCTTTATATATACTTTTTATTTCCCTTTCAGATTTATTTTATTTTTTTCTTAGAAATTGAACACAGTTTAGACACATTTACCGTTTATTATGTATTTCAGATAGTTGATGAACTCACTATCTCCCCCCTCATAAGAAAATTGCGAAAGGCCTCGGCGTATACCGGGGTCTTTTCGCGTGGAAATGCCGCTTAAGGGCGTTATATTATTATACTCTGTAAATCCGTTTTCGGCCGGAAAGAGCATGTTTGAAAAGCATTCTTCCGGTTTGCGGCCCTTGTTTTGCGATTTCGCGCATGTCTGTCTCGGGTTTATCACGCAGAAACAGCGTGAAAACACCTCGCGGCGACAGCGAGTGCACGGTAACTTTTGCGGTCTGCGGGATCTTAATTTGAACAAAAAAAAGGTGGTAGAAACGGGCAAATTAGAGTAAAATAATATGGAATGTCTAAAAAGAATTTAGAAACAAATAGGGAGACGGGAATGAAATTAACAGCACTATTGGAAAATTTAGAATATGAATGCATACAGGGAAGTGTGGACAGGGAGATTACGGAAGTGGTAAACGATTCTCATAAAGTTTGTCCCGGATGCCTGTTTCTCTGCATAGAGGGAGCCAGATTTGACGGTCACGATAAAGCGGGGGAAGCGGTGAGTCGGGGAGCGGCAGCGCTGGTCACTTCCAAACCCGTGGAGGGAGCGGAAGCGGGTGACGTGACGGTGATCCGGGTAAAAGACACCCGTTATGCCATGGCCTTTATTGCCGCCGCTTTCTACGGGCATCCCGCAGAGAAATTAAAGATTATCGGCATTACCGGCACAAAGGGCAAGACCACCACCACTTATCTGGTGAAGTCCATTCTGGAACATGCGGGCTTTAAAGTGGGGTTGGTGGGAACCATCGAAGCCATAATCGGAGACACTCATATTGCCGCGGAAAATACCACACCCGAATCCCTTCTGCTGCAGCAGGATTTTGCCGGAATGGTGGAAGCGGGGATGGACACGGTTGTCATGGAGGTGTCCTCTCAGGCGCTGAAACTGCACCGCACCCAAGGATTTGTTTTTGACTATGGTATTTTTACGAATTTGGAGCCGGATCACATCGGCCCTAATGAACATGATAGCTTTGAAGAGTATACGGCATGTAAGGGGCTTTTGTTCCGGCAGTGTAAAGTGGGAATTGTGAACGGCGATGATGAGCATGTGGGGCAGGTTACCAAGGGACATACCTGCAAACTGGAAACCTTCGGACTGGGCGGGAATTGTATGCTCCGGGCCGAAAAGACCCGGCTGGTTCACGGCTCGGGAGAGCTGGGAGTGGATTTTCATGTGGCGGGGCTGATGGATTTTGACGCGGAAATCCCCATGCCGGGGCAGTTCAGTGTATATAATGCCCTCTGTGCCATCGCTATCTGCCGCCATTTCGGAGTGGAGGTGCCGGTGATCCGGCAGTCGCTGCTGGAATCTCAGGTGAAGGGGCGGATTGAAAGGGTGAAGGTTTCCGACAAATTTACGCTGTTGATTGATTATGCCCACAATGCCATGGCTTTGGAGAGTCTTCTTGTGACTCTGAAGGAATATCATCCCAAGCGTCTTGTCTGTATGTTCGGCTGTGGGGGAAACCGTTCCAAGCTACGCCGCTATGAAATGGGGGAAGTCAGCGGCAGGCTGGCGGATTTTACGATACTTACCTCGGATAATCCCAGAGACGAGGATCCTCAGGCTATTATCGACGATATCAAACAAGGCATGGCTAAGACGGAAGGAAAATACGTGGAGATCTGTAACCGCAGAGAGGCCATTGCTTATGCCATTTCCCACGGACAGGAAGGTGATATCATTATACTTGCGGGAAAGGGCCATGAGGATTATCAGGAAATCAAGGGGAAAAAGTATCCCATGGACGAGCGGGTTATCATAAAGGAGCTTCTGGACGGCGGACTGGAACATATTTGACAGAGTTCTGGACGTGTCAGCGAAATACCATTGCCGGCTGCGGTATGGTTTTCATAGATGGTGTTGCCGTTAGAACGGTATGCACGGAAATACAAAAGATTAAAGAGGGGAGCTGTGGCGGAGTTGTACGCGGATATCATTGTGGATATTTCACATGAAAAACTGGATAAGAGCTTTCAGTATCGTGTGCCGGAGAGGCTTCAGGGAACGTTGGATACGGGAATGTGTGTCACCGTTCCTTTCGGAACCGGCAATAAGCTGATCAAGGGCTACGTCATAGGGTTGGGAGGGGATTGCAAGTTTGATCCCGCCAGAATGAAGGAGATTCACGATATTGCGGAAAACGGCGTGGACGTGGAAGACAAAATGATTGCCCTTGCCGTCTGGATCAGACGCAATTACGGATGCACCATGATTCAGGCTTTGAAAACGGTACTGCCGGCAAAGCAGTCTGTCAGGAAGCTGGAACGTAAGACCATCCGGCGGCTGATGACCAGAGAGGAGATTCTTTCCCTGTTGGGAGAGAGCGAGAGAAAGAAGCAGACGGCAAAGGCCAGACTTTTGCGGGAGCTGGCGGATCAGGAATCCATTCCCAAGGAATGGGTGACGGGAAAGCTGGGTGTCTCCGCCCAGACTATAAGCGGTCTGGAAAAGGCGGGGGTAATCAAGGTGGTATCTTCCTCCTCTTTTCGGAATCCGGTGAAGCTGGAAAGAACGGAGGAAAACAGAAACATATTGAGCGGCGGGCAGCAGAGAATCGTCAGAGAGATTATGGAAGATTATGACGGCGGGAATCCGGATACTTATCTGCTCCACGGGATTACCGGCAGCGGTAAGACGGAGGTCTACATGCAGCTGATCGAGGAGATGCTGTCAAGGGGGAAACAGGCTATTGTCCTGATCCCTGAGATTGCCCTCACTTACCAGACGCTGCTGCGATTTTACCGACGTTTCGGGGAACGGGTGAGCGTCATGAATTCAACCCTTTCTTCCGGGGAAAAATATGATCAATGCGAGAGGGCGAAGGCGGGGGAGATTGACATTATCATCGGCCCAAGGTCGGCATTGTTTACTCCTTTTCCTCAGATCGGAATCATAGTTATGGACGAGGAGCATGAGGGGAGTTATAAGAGTGAATCCACTCCCAAATATCACACAAGGGAGACGGCGCTGGAGGTGGCGAGGCTCCACGGTGCCAGTGTTGTGTTAGGCTCCGCCACTCCGTCCATGGAGGCGTACTACCGCTCGGAGATGGGGGAATATAAGCTGATGACTTTAAAGGAGCGTCTCACGGGAGGACGGCTTCCCGCCGTTTACACCGTAGATCTGCGGCAGGAGCTGCGGGAGGGGAACCGCTCTATTTTCAGCAGAAAGCTTCAGGAGCTTCTGGCGGATCGTCTGAAAAAGGGAGAACAGAGCATCCTCTTTTTAAACAGGCGGGGGTATGCGGGATTTATCTCCTGCAGAGCCTGCGGACAGGTAATCAAATGCCCCCACTGCGACGTATCGCTGTCGGAGCACAGAAACGGTATGCTGGTATGCCACTATTGCGGGTACAGCCAGCCCCGCCCTGCCGGATGCCCTAAGTGCGGCTCCAAATATATCAGCGGTTTCCGTGCGGGGACACAGCAAATAGAAGAAAAGCTCCGGGAGATGTTCCCTGATGTCCGCACTTTGCGCATGGATGCGGATACCACGAAGACAAAAGACAGCTATGAGCGGATTCTTTCCGCTTTTTCCAACGAACAGGCGGATGTGCTTATCGGAACCCAGATGATTGTGAAAGGACATGATTTCCCGAAGGTGACGCTGGTGGGAGTATTGGCCGCCGACATTTCCCTGAGCGCGGGAGATTACCGGGCAGGAGAGAAAACCTTTCAGCTGCTGACGCAGGCAGTGGGGCGTGCGGGGCGCGGAACCCTTCCTGGGGAGGCGGTGATACAGACTTACCAGCCCGACCATTATGCCGTGGTGAATGCTGCCCGGCAGGATTATGAGAGCTTTTACAGCGAGGAGATTCTTTACCGGGAGATGCTGGGGTATCCTCCTGCCGCACATATGCTGGCGGTACAGATTTTTTCCAAGGAGGAAGAGCGGGGAAAGGAGCTGGCAGAGCGGCTGGCCGCCGAGACAGGAGTCGGCGGAATGCTCCGGCAAGGCAGCAGAAGAACCGGAGCCGAAACAGTGCTGATCGGTCCGGCGCCTGCCTCCATCGGAAGAATTAATGATATTTTTAGATTTGTGTTCTATGTGAAAAGCCCGGAATATGATAAACTGATACAAATAAAAGACATATTGGAACAAAAAATACAGAAAATGCCGCCGTCAAACGAGACGGTGCAATTCGATTTCGACCCCATAAACACATTATAGTGTATGTGAGTCGGGCACAAATGCGTAGGGAACTAAAAAACCCCTCCCGGAGCATATGTGCCCGGAAGAAATATTAGCCGCGCAGCGGGTAAGAATTCTTCCCCATATGGGCACAAATGCGTAGGGAACTAAATATAAGAAAGGAAAAAGAGAATGGCAATTCGTAATATTCGCGAGATGGGTGATGAGGTACTTACTAAGAAGTGTCGGGAGGTAACGGAGATGACCCCCCGGATTAAGGAACTGATAGAAGATATGCTGGAAACTATGTATGATGCCAACGGAGTGGGTCTTGCGGCTCCTCAGGTGGGAATCTTAAAGCGTATCGTAGTCATAGACACCACCGGAGAGGATCCCTATATTTTGATTAATCCCCGTATTGTGGAGACCAGCGGTGAACAGACGGGGAATGAGGGCTGTCTCAGTGTGCCGGGGAAATGTGCCGTGGTGACACGGCCGAATTATGTGAAGGCCGTAGCTCTGGATGTCAGCATGAAGGAAATCGAGGTGGAAGGGACGGAGCTTCTGGCGCGTGCTATCTGCCATGAGCTGGATCATTTGGACGGGCATCTTTATGTGGAGAAGGCCGAGGGGCCGCTTCAAGACGTACATTATGATGATGATGAAGAGGAAGAGGAAGAGTGATTCCCGGGAGAGACATGTTCCGTTCGGATTAAAAGTGACAGGGAGGTTTGCGTATGAAAATAGTATTTATGGGATTTTTGTAAAAATATATAAGCTCATATAAGTCCATATATCTCAATAAATCCGCATATTATCAGGGTTTGAGGTTTGTTAAGCTTTATGAATCTCTATAAATATCCATATATATTCATAGCAAATTGGTGTAGAAATGGTGTAGTGATTGTGTAGTAACCGCAAAAAGAGTTTGGTATAAATAGCAATACCCATAATTAAATATTGGACATCTGAATAAGTCCATTATCAGTTATAGAAATATGATTGATAGTGGATTTATTTTAATGCGCCAAAATTCCATGGCAAATAGTAAAGCAAAAGCAGAAAAAGCAAACAGGGAGAATAATAATCAATACCATCCATATACGCCCCTGTATGAGCCTCACAGAGCGCCACAGGGGCATTGCACAAATATAACGGTGTACCGTAACCCACATACAATTATACACCATGCATAACCGTACACCGTTAACCTTATAATTCCATAATTCAGAGTACCACAACCCCAACATTTTCCACGATAATGTTTCCAACCAATATTTTATATCTCTATTCACCCAACTACCATAACATAAAAACCGCATTTCATTGACAAAACAACTTAATAATGACAATTAAACAGTAAAAACCAAAAACAGATTAATTAAAATCAGGAGGAACAGAACAAAAATGGCATACAAGGATGCATTATCCGCTGGAAAGATGGCGGCAAGAATCTATAACAGAGAGGACAATATCTATAAGCAGAGCATGATCAAAGAGATTTTGGACATGTATGCAAAAGAGGTTCACAAAGCAATGATGAACGGAGAACGTGTACAGATATTAAAAGTAGGATGATATTCCCGGAGATAAAGACACGCCTTTCCTATGGTCTGCCCCCATGTAATAAAGAAGGCGGGAATCCACCTTGCACAAAGCTCAGGATATCCCGTAACCATGCTATCAAAGAAAGTATGAACAGGCAGTTACTGCAGAATATTGACAATGGTATCTACGGGCTGGCAAAAACCCTGTTCAGCAGACAGCAGATGGATACCCTGAAAAATAGCGGGTATATCCCGGAAGATGCGGAATTACCAGAGGATGCCGATTTACCGGAAGAAGAAATCGTGGAAGATTTAGAAAATATAGAAGAAACAGAAGAATAGGAGAAACTAAGAATTATGGCAAAGCACATAAGCAGCAGGAAAGATTTAGAGTAAGAGGTAATTGTCCATTAAAAGAATTGGAGGATATGGTTACATAGTGAAATTAAGTGAAAGAGTAGCAATCATTACCGAAGAAAATATAAGCAGATTGTCACGTTTATATGGAGAAATAGATATTAACGCTCTATCCAGAATTGTAAATAACCATTTGAAGGTTGTTATTGATGAAATTGAGGAAGATCGTATGCGGAAGGAGTGTGGAAGTTCAGATATAATACAAATGAAGACAGATATCGTATTAACGGACAAAGACGGAAAGTTTATTAAGGTGAAAACGCCAGAACCGGAATATATGAATGAAATATTCGGTACTCAAAGATAAAATGAGATTAAATTAACACGAAAGTATATGTGTTAAATAATTGCCGCTACAGAGCAATCAAATACTCTGTAAGATCGAAATTCAAGAAAACAGGAAATGAATTAACAATGAAACAATTTACGGAGGAATAAAACAGTATGGAAAATATCAGGGCTATTGCACATAATAACAATTATTTCAAACATGCAGACATTGTTAATGTTACATCAGTAGATAATGATGTATATTGGCCAGATCATGCCGGGTGATGAAGATGATCCGTTTATATTTGAATTGTGTTTAGAAGATAATAGCCATATGCCATTAGGGAAAGATAATATCAAAGATATAGAAATGGCAAATGATAAAGAAGTATTTACATATGCTTTTAATCTTGGTCAAAATATGAAAAAGTAACAATCTATTAAAATTGAAATACAAAAATTCTAATGACTATTAACCATGTCAATTGTGTGTATCTACACAATGATTCCATTAAATAAAGATGAAAACTGAATAATGAAAAATAAAACAGTGAGAGACATAAAAGCTTTATGACCCATTGATACAAAGGGCTGAATGAAATGTTCAGTCCTTCTTACCATGCAAAAAGTCAACATTTTGATTTTAATAAGTAGTATTATAGAGACATATGAAATTATGTGTTCTAAAGAAAAAGAAAAATATAATCCGATGCACAATGTTATAAGAATATTTTTTTTAGATAAAAATATTTTATGGTACATTTTGATAATAGTTTTTCATGTTGCTGGCTGTATATTAGTCAGTGAAACTCCACGATTAATAATAGGAAATTTATTTTTATATTTACCTGGAGATGCTCTAATATTCTTAATTTATTTTGGAATAGTTAAACAGCAAAAAGAAAGGGATTATAAGTCTGAACAATAGAAGTGAAATCATTTGTGAGTTAAAGGATTGGAAGCAAACATATAGAATAAAGCATGTAAAAGCGGGCTGATTTTTATAGGGGGTATACCGTATATATGCCGATTTATATTTTCAGATTTTTACATACTCCCCCGCCCCTTGCATGGTGTCCTGAGTTGAGATACCCAGAATTGCTTTGTAATGCTGCTGGGTAAATATTATTTGCCTATATATGATGTGCAGATTATTTTCTCGATTTTATATAGGTGAGAGTATATATATTAGGTACTTAATTTTTTTGATTAATAAGTACTCCCTGTATGGCAATCCACAGATCTATACTGTTTGCTATTATAGAAAGTTGTGGGAATTGGTGCATATGTGAAGTATAATGTAAAAAAATGTTATCTTATGGGAGGATCGTTATGGCTTTGATTAAATGTCCTGAATGTGAAGAATATTTTGAAGATATATTAGGGAAATGCCCTAAATGTGGGAAAGAAATCTATAAATCTGAAGTACAGTTCAATAGCCAGTATTATAAAGATTTACATCAAATAGCAGGTGATTTACGATTTATTTAGAATCTGATTATTGTGGGTCTTGTATGTGGTGTTGTTTTAGGAATTATTGGTATACTTTGATTAATATAAAAGGTTAGAGAAAAGAGTGATAACCTAATTTTACAGGAGATATACTCTATGTATGGCATTGGGGGTTTTTAAATTGAAACATACCTTTCCCCCCACCGCCTGCCTATCCCAACAGAATCATACCACAGACGCATTTAAACGCCTATACAGCCATTTTTCTGAAATTATCGCCAATGCAATAAAAATCCGAAAATAAACCAAATAAACCGCATAAATAGACATAGAGAAAAGGTTGTGAACGTCCAAACTTATATATTTGACCATATCCCAAAACCAACAGGGTGTAGTAGCTTCTATTTTAGCGGTTACACTCTGTTTTTTACGATTGATCACGCTACACCCATAATATAACTAATTGCTTTTTCTGCCTTGCTTGAAGCTGATACAATGAACTTCACATCGTTCTTTAATACTGAAAGCCAATGCTGAATATAGGCGCTGCTGATGAGAAAACTCTTGCTTGTTTCAATTCTCATGATATTCATAAGGCTTGCGCTTCCAATCTCCGCAACTAATCCTTCTTTGCTGTGCTCGCTACTGCCAAAGGCTGCGAGCTTGCTTTTTCTGTCTTCAGAGCGGTTACAACGCCCTTCTTTCATGGTACTATGTACTGATTCATGAAATGTGGTGCTGTAATACTCGTTTGCGTCTTTATGTGATATATTCGGCTATTTGGTTATGTTTGCTTTATGCGGTGTGTACTGACTTATCTTCTTTGTGCTTATCTAAAATGCCATGTACTCTTTCGGCCTCATCAAGTATCGCTTCATCCATAGCCTGCATTTTAATTGCTTCTTTTTTCAAGTGCTTAACATCCCGCTTTACTGTCTCTAACTCATCTTTCATTGATTGTATATCATTATAGATAGCAAGTAATAATTCATTATCGGTCATATGCTTGTACCTCCTGTATAAAGAAGTATATCACAATCCAGATGTAAAGTCTATTCAGTTATCAAGGTACTTTGCTGTCGAAAATTGAAATTTTAAATTCCACCGTATAAGGGGACGATGGAATTTAAAATTTCATTTTAGGATTATTAATTAGTATATAAAACTGTTATTGCATTAAAATGTAATCAATGATAGAATCTTCTATATATTAAATAGATACATGGAGATTATAATATGAAAGTATTTGTAAGCCATTCAAGTAAAGATGCAGAAATAGCTAAAGCGTTGAGTTTCTTTTTGAAAAATTTGAGCATGGACATAGATGTGTTTTGTTCATCTATATCAGGATCAATAAATCAGGGTGAAGATTTTGTACAATGTATAGAGAACGGGTTAAGTAATAGTGATGTTTTTATCCCATTAATAAGTAAAAACTATATTGAGAGTAAATATTGCTTAATAGAATTAGGCTATGCATATTCAAAGAGCGCATCACAAAAGAAGAAGTATTATATTTTGCCGTTTTGCATATCTCCCATTACACGTAGTGAAGCATTATTGGGAACGCCGTTGGCTCATTTACAGACATCAGCATTAAATGACATAGATGATATTCAGAATTTTTTAAGGTTAATGATTAAAAAAGATTTAATATCTGAATCTGCAATTATGAATTGTGACATATTTGCCTTTGTAAGTAGGATTAATAATATGATCATGAATTCAGAAAATATATTGGATAATGCCATTATTTTACCAAATTGTTCAGACTTTAATAACCCCAATGCAATCCAACATATACATAATAATAACACGCATATTGTTAATTTTAATTTATTTGCAAACGGCGGAGATAAACGTCCAGAATTTATAAGCTTGGTATTCAAATTTCCAGGAACCTTTAATTTTTATAACTTTTTGCAATCAAATGTTGATATAAAATTTGCGTGTACAATTTATAGTTATACGGATTCTTTGACAGATATTGATATAGAATTTAAATATCATGAGACACACCAATTGTTGAAGAGTCATAAATTTAAACTAAATCAAGGTGCCAATAATATTGAAATAGCAATAAAAGATATGAATATAGATGGGCTAAAGCAGATTTCAGAGATTTGTTTTGTCTGTAGGAATGAATACATTATGGAAGAAGAGGGGATGTTTTCTATACAAAATATTCAGGTGAAATAAGCACAACGACAAGTTGTGGTATTAGATGTAAAAACAGCCCATTTATCCCATTCTGTCTAAGTGGATCAATTTTACATAGCCATCAGAAACACACAAAAAACAGGGATGCCAGAATAGTTCTGAAACATCCCCATTTCCTAAATTGCCACTTGAAATAATTAAGTAGGCAGTTTTAATCAGGATAGAAACAATCAAAGTATATTTGCCGTTTCCGATGATTGTCACCGGAAACTTAATAATGGTGATTTTAAGTTTTAACAGGCTACCCCTATTTTGCCGTAGGAGGTAGCCGATTTACTTTTTATGGTGATTGTAAAGGTACGACAGAACTGCTTATACAACCAATAGCAGCATTAATGTTACTAACGTGTCCATATGTACCTCCTTTCCGTTTCTGGAAAGGCAATCACCAGACTATCCCTACGTTGCTTTAATCTGACGGAGGATATTCTATTATATTCGATAAGGTAAGACAATAAACAAATTGGTTGTGATGAATTCATCACAGGTGATTCTTAACGATAATATGTGACCAGACCACATTACAACGCAAATACGCCTTTTTTCACCACTCAAAATCTGCAAAAGTTCGTAAAATCAAGGCTTGTGGGTATATGCCTTGTTAATTAAGAGGCGCGAAGCGCTGCAGATTTTGTGGCATTTGTCAAGCGCCTTTTGAAAAAAGGTGGAGAAAAAATGGGATCTCAGAAGTCTGATAAATAAAGGCTTAGAGATTCCGAGAGTCTATTTTTTAGATAGGGAGGAAAGTGTTTTGAACCAAGAAGAAACACGACAGAAGTATATTGAACGCTTGATAAGAGAGAAACAAACATATATATCATGTGTTACGGGTATTCCGTCACCTGTATTATCAGAATTCTAGTACAACGAATAATTAATTTCTGATACATTGGCGCAGAATGATTATTTCATATGCAAGGCGGAGGAATGAGGCGTAGCGGTGGCTACGTCGATTGACGACAACGAAGCAGATGAAAAATCAGACAAGCCAAGGTGTCAGTTAATTAATATTCGTTGTACTAGGTAGGTAGGAAGACGCTGCACCCAGAATCACAACTGAATATGGAAAGCAATCAGAGTGTGGAGGATCTGATTGTAAATTTATGAAAATATGAAAGTACGGAGGAACTGAAAATAGGATACGTATAGAGAATATGTAGATAAGAGAAAATATGTTCAGATTTGTCTGCTGAATTTCTTGTGAAATGGATATCGAGATGATACAATATAGGCAAATAAAGAAGAATGTTAGAGGAATTGGATAA
>Ga0137308_101456_pt1 | contig 22955 bp, 26 predicted proteins | sample Inofrocosms_June_FD_97181 | JGI IMG/M metagenome (GOLD analysis project Ga0137308, IMG submission 97181) | Mouse cecal microbial communities from Vienna, Austria - N-Acetylneuraminic and N-Acetylglucosamine D2O microcosms_June | ecosystem: Host-associated > Mammals > Digestive system > Large... | reverse complement strand
CCGCCTTTCTGTACTCCACCAAGAGGACCTTGCAGGCCGATGCCATCTCACTGAGCCGGGGCGTTGTTCTGAAAGCAGCGGCAATTTTCTGTATGCCGGTTCTTTTTGGCATTGACGTTATTTGGCTTGCGCCGTTTGCTGCGGAGCTTCTGACGCTGGTCCTGGCTTTGGTGCTGTCCAGAGACCCCAAACTGGTTGAATGCCGAGATTGATAAATTATTTTTATATGATATAAAATAATTATAACAATAAATTAGCACTCTCCTGTTGACAGTGCTAATAAACCTGCCTATAATATAGATATAAACCAATCCCGGCTGTAAGCCAAAATCTTGAAAGGAGTAATTTCTATGTTGACCCCCTACCTTATGGCGAAAAATATGTTTGACGAACTGGCGGAGTCCGCTTTCGGCGCAAATACCTTGCGCGGGATGATGAACACGGACATCAAGGAAAGCGACCAAGGCTACGAACTGGACATTGATTTGCCCGGTGTTCACAAGGACCACCTCTCCGCTGAGCTGAAGGATGGCTACCTCTGCATCAGCGCCACGGTGGAGCAGACCCACAACGACAGCGTCCAGAATGAGCGATATCTGCGCCGGGAGCGTTTCATCGGCTCCTGCTGCCGCAGCTTCTATGTGGGGGATAAGGTCAAGCAGGAGGACATTCACGCCAAGTTTGAAGACGGCATCCTGCGCCTGTTCATCCCCAAGGTGAGCCAGGTGGCCCAGATTGAACAGAAGAACCTGATTGCCATTGAAGGCTAAAAACATCCCTGGCCTTGCTGCAAAGAGCGGGGCCAGGGATGTCCTCTGCGCATGAGGTTTAACTATAGCCCCAATAAATCAAAGATAGTCCCATCATCAAAATCTCAGAAATGCAAAAAAAGCCCACCACTGGTCTGGAAATTATCCAGCTGGTGGTGGGCTTTTTACAAAAGTGCCTGCGAAACGGCTATATGAATCAGGAAAATGTCCAGCCGCTTTGCCCAATCCTCCATTATCATGGAAATACGCCGCCGCGCCCGGTCTTCTGCCAGATCAAGATAGGCGGACACGATACGTTCCAATGAATACAATTCATCCTCTGTCAGAACGGTACCGCCATTTTTCAGCCGTTCCTCGTCCATGACCCAGCCCTTGATCGTGTAGTCCTTCACAATGGCGTTGGCCCATTTGCGGAACTGAACAGCACGTTCATTGTTCACTTTGAAGCCCACGGCAATAATCATTTGCAAATTATAGTGATTTACCTCGCGGCTGATCTGACGGCTCCCCTCAGATTGAACTATCCGAAATTTTCGGATAGTTGACCTCTCTTCTAACTCGGAATACTCGAACACCTTGCCGATGTAGTAATTGATGGTTCGTACATCTACATTGTACAGCTCCGCCATCATCTTTTGTGTAAGCCAGATATTTTCATCCTCGTAACACATTTCGATGCTTTCTGCGCTATCGCCTGTGGACGCTACAAAAGTAAGATATTCAGCGGCACTGGATCGAATTGTGATGTTATCTTTCTGTTTTTTATCCGCTCACTCATTTTACGATCTCCCCGATCTGATCCCGGCTCATGAGCCAACCCAGCAACCGGCTGCACCCAACTGACACATCCTGCCAAGTAGTTTCAAAATCATCTGTGTACCAAGGATCGGCTACATCGCCGGGGCGGTCGGTAAACTCCATCAGCAGATGCAGCTTGCCATCGAAATCGCCACCGCAGATGCGGTGCATATTTCGCAGGTTGGCCCGATCCATTCCAATCAGGAGGTCGTACCGCTTGTAGTCCTCGTTCCTCAGCTGGCGGGCTGTTTTGCCAGCGCAGTCGATACCATGCTCGGCCAGCTTGCGGCGGGCCGGAGGGTAGACTGGGTTGCCGATCTCCTCGGTGCTGGTGGCTGCGGACTCGATGAGGAATTCCGACTCCAGCCCCGCTTTCTTTACCAGGTCTTTCATCACGAACTCGGCCATTGGGCTGCGGCAGATGTTGCCGTGGCAGACGAACAAAATTCTTGTCATATCCTGAAACCTCTTGAAAGTATTGATATTCCGGGCCTTGCAGGTGTTTTGCGGCAGTTTCTTCTGCTCATTCTCTTGGCATATCCCGGCGTAAAATAGCACAGCTTTGACTCCAAAAGTAGTGGGAAAGGTAGTAAATCAAGGGTGCTTACCCCGTTTTACTACCCGCTGCTGGCAACCCGTTCCAGCTCCGCCTGCGCGTCCTCAAAGCCCAGGTAAGTGTAGGTGTTCAGCGTGATGCCAATAACCGAATGGCCCATGAGGTATTGCAGCGTCTTGGGGTTCATGCCGCTCTTTGCCATGTTGGAGCAGAATGTGTGCCTGCAAACGTGCGGGGTGACTTTGGGCATCTGCACCTTGTAGATGCTCTTGTACTTCTGGCAGATGTGCTTGAAGTAATGCTCCCAGTGAAGCGCCACCATCGGCTTGTTGTTCTTATCCAAATACAGAAAGCCGCACCTGCCGCCGATCATCGGCTCGGTCTAGCGTCAGCCCTACAAACTCCGAGATACGAAGTCCGGTCTTGAACAGGATATAAATGCCGTTGTAGTACCGGGAAAAGTGCTTGTCACCCTTTACAAATTCCAGAAATGCCCGTTCCTGTTTCCTTGTGATCGCTTCTCTTGTCACGCTGTCGTTGACAACGACGGTGGCAAGCTGAAATTCAGTGGGCTCTCTCCGCTGCGAAGAATGCGGTTCTTGCTGTCACGTCGCTTTTCGCTCACGTCTAGGCTCCTTTCTGTGAAAAGAACCTCGGCACGATATAATCATATTATACCATAGCCGAGGCCCGATTTCCATATCAATCTGAATGTCTTATAGCCAGCCTGCATAGTTTCTTTTCGCCAATCCCGAAATAGCGGGAGGCTTCCTCAATAGTAAGGCAGAATTTGTCCTTTACCAGAATGCCGATTTCCTCGGCCATAGTTCACCAGCCCTTCTTTGAAATGCCCAGGCCCGTAGGCGGGAGGAACAGGGAAAGGGTAAGCTGTTCCCCCGGCCGGGCTTTTTCCTGCCTGCGGGTGAGACGGTGGTACACATTGAGCTATACCGCTCATTTCACACCACCGCCCACCCCGCGTTGTGTCATTCAGAAGGGGAGTTCCGCCATCCGATCGCGGCTCATGCAGGCCCTGCCGCTCTTACGGAGCTTCCTCGCCCGGCAGCGCAGCCTGCCGTCCTCCAGGGTGACCGACCATGCCTTCGCTTCGGGGGCGTCAAACATGGCGTCATCAATGGCGTTGAGGATCGCGGAGCGCATCCAGCGGACGCCCAGTCCGGATTCAATGGCCCGCTCCGCAAGCGCGTCACCGGCGGCGCTGTCGATGCTGATCTTGCAGCCGGTGGACTCCTGCAGGCCGGACAGCACCGGGCCTCTGAGTATGGCCTTGTAGCCGTCCACGGATAGCTGCTCTAGCGCGATGATTTTATTGATTCGCCCCGCGATTTCCAGGCGCATCCCGGCGTGGATGAGATCATGATAGGAGATGTCCTTGCGGCCTCCGGCGTCGGCTGTGGGGGCCGTGCTGAAGCCGATGCGCTTGGCGTCCTGGGCCTTTCCCGCCAGCAGCCGCTCGAATGTGCCCAGCATGACGACAGAAACCTTGGAACAGTCCACGGACAGGGCGGGCTGTCTGTCCTCTGCGCCAAACTCTATCACGTCGCCGTCCATCATCTTGAGCAGGTCGTTCTGGAGGAGCACGTTGTAGTCCGTGCCGCCGGAACCCATGGCGGGCTCGCAGAGGCGCTTGTCTGCCTCGTCGAGAACGACGATCAGGCCGCGGTGTCTGATATCATCCGAGCCGACGCCGTTGAAGATGTCCCGCAGGTGCAGGCTCCCGCGCCACCCGTCCGCCGCGAACCGGGAGAAGTCTATCATGCGGACCAGGCCGGGATATTCTTTTGACAAGGTGCGCCAGATTTCGGATTTCCCGCAGCCGCTGGGTCCGGCAAACACGGCGTTGGTCCTGCGTCCGGAGAGATGGTTGTATACGATCATGGCCGCGGCCTTGACGGCCTCGGGCTGGCAGATGACCTTCTTTGTGATGTTGTCCCGGATTTTCTTGGGCGGGGGCATCCGGAGGGATTCCCGCAGCATCTCCTCGCCGATATGGTCGAATCTTTTTTCAAGGTCTTCAAGCATTTCTTCGGTTTGCTCGCACACGTAGTCCTCTATGGCCTGTATCGTCTCGGGGGACAGCGGCGGTATCTCCTCATTACCCGGGCCGGCCAGAAGGCGGCCGAGCAGGTACGCAAGGTCGTCTTTCAACTTGTAGCTGACCCTCGGCGCGTTCGCCAGGACATCCAGCAGGATGCTTCCGGCGGCCCGGCGGGGGCGGTTGTTGAAGAGCTTCGCCAGTATCTCGACTTCACTCAGCAGGGCGGTGTACTCCTCCTCGCTCAGGGGATCGAAGTCGCCGTTCTTGGCCATCTCGGTGAACTTGATCGCGGGGTTCTCGATGTAGGAATTTGTGCCGTCGCTGAGGACCTGGTTGATGCACTCAACGCAGAAATCGCGCGCCATTTTGTTTCTCATGTTGAATTTTCCCCCTTTTCAAGACTGCCTTTTTCGCCGGAAAACAGCAAAAAAGGGCATGGTACGGCTAGATATCTAGTCGTCTCAATGCCCTTGGAAGGAAAAAGATAGATAAAATTGCTGTAAACCACACTCTAGGGGACGTTGTATTGTAGCACACCCAGGGCGGTTTGTCAATAGGGCCAGACTAAAAAATTTACGATGCGATAGCCTGGATGCCCACGATCAGGGCCTTTCTTCTGCTCGTCTATATCATAGCGGAGGCGGCGTATGCCAGGGCTCAGACGTAGAGTTCCTCTAGCGTGTCCAGGCAGATGCACCCCAGCGGGCCGCCGGACGCGCAGCCGCAGTCGATGCTGATCAGCCTGTCCCTGCGGTAAATCCTCGCGTCCTCCGGGCGCGTCCCCGTGTAGTAGGGCGTGGGCGTGTGGCCGCAGACCAGGTACTTGTGCGGGAAATAGGTTTCTCCTGGCTCGGGCCGGGACAGGATCAGCTCGTCCAGCTGGTAGTCGTCCAGGGGCTTATCAGGCGAGAACCCGCCCAGTCCCGCATGTACCAGGACAAAATCTCTTCCGCCAGCTTTCACTTCCTCGTAGACCGTCAGGTCCTCCAGGATGTCCAGCACGTCCTGCCGGGCCTCCGTGGAGAGCCTGCGGAATTCTGCAATCGTTGTCTCCCCGCCGTCGGATATCCAGCCCTGGGTACTCTGCAGCCGCCAGAGCAGCACATCCGGCTCCGTGTTCTCCTCCGTCAGCTCCTCCATGAGCCACGGCAGGCAGGTCAGGGCGGCGTACTCATGGTTGCCCAGGAAGGGGACCACATTGGGGCGCATGGAGATGTCCCGCAGGATTTTCAGCCCGTCCGGGCCCCGGTCAATCATGTCGCCCAGGACGTACAGCGTATCGGAGTCTTTGAGGCCGAGGCGGTGCAGGAGCTGGATATACTTGTCATAGCAGCCGTGGATGTCGGAGACAGCGTATTGCATATGGGATGCACCTCCATCTTATCTGGTTTATGTCTTATGTCATTGTACGCGCTTTATCGCCTGTAAGTCAAGCCGTATACTGTTCTAAAAGCCAACAGCCCCGGAGAGCCGTTGACGGTTCTGCAGGGGCTGCTGGCTTTGCCCAATCCGTCCGCAGGACTGGTTTGGGCCATGATAGGTCTCAGTTCAGCACATGGATATCATTGGTGCTCGGTTCTCCAAGGGGAAGGGAAGTGTCGCTGGGCCAGTATGTCCGCTCCGGGTCGATGCTGAATGCCAGGCTCTGTCCGACATACTGCGTGATTCCTTCAGCGTAAGTGATATTGACCAGATGTACCTCGCCATCACGGCTGCTTAGTCCGTCGCCGCTGCGCAGGTTCATGGTCTGGGGCTCGTCCAGCACAATCAGATAGTAGGTCTCTCCCATATCGCTCCCGGGATTTGGGTCGGACTGCCCCTGGAGGGCGAGGACCTCATTGTAGCTGTACGCACCAAGAGTACCCCGGAACACGATCCGGTCCCCATCGGTGGGGAGCGTCGTCCCGTCCGGTTCCGGCTGATCGGGGGCCGGCTGGGACGGTTCACCGGCAGGCGGCGTCCAGCTGTCCAGGCCGCTCATGTCCGCGATATCATGCCAGTCGATTTCCAGATATCCGATTTCCTCACTCGTCGGGTCCGTGTTTTCAAAGACGTTTCCCTCCCAGAGCGTGGTGCTCTGGAGGGAATTCCCGTTCAGCGTGACCCGGCTGGTAGAGCCCATGCCGCTCCCACTGGAGAACTCCGTGGCCAGGATGCCGTTCCCGTCTCCCGCCGCGGACAGGCCGTCTCGATAACCGCCTGCCTGCGCAACGCCCTCCGACATGGTCCCGTCGGACTGTACTGCCTGCCCGTTATCCGGCTCATACTGGAATACCAGCACATTGCTGATGCCAAAGGTGGTATCCTGTTCCAGCAACAGGGCCGGTATGTTTGAATCGGCTCGCATCCGGGCCAGCGCGTAGCGGTAGTCCCCGGTAGGGTCATCCGCGCCGTAGTCGTAAGCGGACGCCTGCGCCGCGACCACCCGGTACTGTGCCAGCGCGTCCGCGATCGGATCCGGTTCGGGGTCTGTGGCCGGCTCAGCGGTCTCCGGGATGCCGTTCAGCGAAATGCCGTCCAGCTCCCCACGCACAAAGTCCGGAATGGCGTCCTGCGCAAAGGGTTCCACTGTAACGGTTCCCGCCGTCTCGTCCAGCCGGCCCACCTCGCCCGCAGAGACAGTTGCCGTGCCCCCCGCTGTACACTCCACTTTGCCCTCCAGCAGGTAGACGTTCATATCCCATCGGGTCGGAGAGGTTAAAAATGGCCTGGCTGCCGATCTGGTATTGGTGAATGGCGATCCTGCTGCAGATATTTCAGTCATGTATTCTGAACCGGAGAAGGTCTGGAAAAACGGAACGCTTGTGATAGAATAAAAAGGAGGATGTATTATGTCTGGTTTTGATGCAAGAATCAAGGAGCTGAACCTCACTCTGCGTATCTGCTGCTAGGCGTCGGTGTGGACGGAGGCGTAACCAATTATAATCCACATGCCGTGTTCTATGATGATAAGCTTTACTTGGCTAGCGCTACTATTGCAAAGGCAGCGGCAACGTATCTGGAATTATAAAAAAGTGCGAGAAGGGAGAGCATTTCCCTTCTCGCACTTAACTTATTGTTCAAGCCGCCTTTTGAAATCTGATACTATTTGCCCTCACCTGAAGCTCCTGAGCCAGGAATGGTAATGTCAAGAATGATGCGCAAAATAGTTTGCAGGCTCTGGCAGAATAGAATCAGCCAGCAGTAGAGGCATCCGCCGGCCCCACCGCCTGAAGTCCTCCTGTCCATGATCGGCTGGTGCGCAGAAGTTGGGCAAAATCAGCGAAACACCAGTGTTTTCAAGGTTTTCCGACCTTGCCCCTATTATAACGTAATCGTCAATGCGGCGCACGATACCAGTTGCTTTCATTGATCTCATGCCTCCTGCGGTTTTTAGCTTTGACAGGGTTAGTATCCGCAGGTCCTGGCAGGATATACAGAAATTTGCATGGCTATGTTTTCCAACCGCCGGCTGCCGGACCCAGCTCCTCCGGCGGGACGCCCAGCAGCAGCAGCGCCCCGGCGGTGGCCAGGGCGGACAGCTCCCCCTCGCCCGGCGCCAGGTTCAGGGGAAACTCCTGCCGCTCCACCACCCGGCCGTCCACTGTCACCAGCTCCCGCTGGAGGGCGGCCCACAGGATGTTTCCCTCCCGGCTGGAGATGGTCAGGCTGTCCCGTGGGGAGGCGCCGTAGCTCACCGCGCTGGCGGCCCGCAGGGGGACGGTCAGCGCGCCCGGCACCAGCGCCATCCGGCACTGACGGGGCAGGGGCATCCCCTGCTCCGCTGCCCGCGGGGACACCACCAGGAGAGCCGGGTGACGCTCGCTCACCCGGCTCTCCTGTCCGGGACGGGCGGGCAGGGCCCGCAAAATGGCGCCTTCAATACCCTCTCCGTCCTCAATTACTTGAAAAAGTTCCATATTTCTCGCTCCTTTCCCGTCAGTTTGCGCTTTTCTACGGGTTTTATACGGTTCTTCGATAAAACAGGATATGGTCAACATACTTGGAAAGCATTAAAGGGCGTAATCAAAAGAGCGCACAGGTCCTGCGGCCTGTGCGCTCTCTCTTTGGAAAGGATCATGCTTTTTGGTTTAAAAGCTCGATATATCGGCCGCAACCTTGGCCCGGGGGACAAGCGCATCGAACAGTGTAAGGCCTGGACCAAGGAGAGCGCCGCTGTCAGAACGTAAACCTGTTAAGAAAAATCAAGCCTGACTCTGAGCAGGAATGCAAAAATAGGAGAAGCTGGCCCAGAAAAACAGGCTGTTGGTGTTGTAGTTTTTACAAAAAGCGGCCACAGAATCAAATCCGCGGCCGCTCTGTATTTTGACGAATGAAATTATTTCTTCTTCATCAGGCCCAGGGTGGCGGTAAAGAAGCTGTAGAGAGCCGCGCCCGCCAGAGCGCCAGCGCCCAGGATGGTCAGGGTCTGGATGTTCTCGGGGTCACGCTTGACCAGGATGTAGCGAATGAGCAGGGCGATCAGGATGGTTACGCCGTTCATCACGTTGCCCACCAGAATACCGGTGGCAAAGAGGATGCCAACCTGACGCGTGCCAAAGGCAGCCTGAATGATAGCGCCAGGGATGGCCCAGATGACCAACCACTTTGCAATCTCCATGCTGGCCCCCGCTTCAATGGTGGAGACATAGGTCTTGCTGACGGGAGCGAACATACCCTGGCTGAAGTACATATTGGCGAAAATCAGCACCATGACAAAGGCGGTACTGAAGCCCAGCAGCTCGGCAAAGAACTGCTGCTTGCGGCCGAACCGCTCCAGCTCGGGGTCCTTGCCGTTGCCCCGCAGGATGTAGCCGCACTTCAGGTCATAGCCCATATCGGCAAAGCAGGGGCCGGTAGCGGCGGTATAGCCGGCCAGGACGGCCAGAGGCAGAGGCGGGAAACCGATCAGCATGCCGATAATCAGGAAGATAAACGATGTGGCAAAGCCAGGAAACCAGCCCGAGTGCATGGCGGCAACACCCACCAGAAGCTCGGAGACGAGAGCGGACATGGCCGCAAAGAGAATCCAGGCCGCAAACATGAGCGGACTCATTTCGGCCAGAAAACCACACACCACCGCCAGGGCCATGGCTACCACTGCATAGGCCAGGAAGCCCTTGCCCATAGCGCCCCGCATGCCCTTCATGCTGGAGGTAAACTGGGAGGCGGCAGAGGAGTTATCCGCATTCTTGGCCAGCAGCATCTTGCCGCACTGAATCAGTGCAACCATGCCAGCGCCGATCATCAGGCCGTGACCCATGTAGGTGAAGGCCAGCTGGCCGGGGTCAAAGCCCTCGCCGAAGATGTTGGCGACAAAGGTGATGGGATGGCCAAACAGGGCAAAGCCGAAGCCGTTGGTTTTGATCATACCAATCACAATACTGCCCACGCCCAGGCCGGCCATGGCGGCAAAGTTGCCGAACCAGGACACGCCCAGCAGGTCCATGGGGATGCCGGCCACCTTGCCCACAGCGCCCATTGCCATGCCTACCAGCAGCAGGACCGCCCGCTTGCCCTTGCGGATCACGGCCAGGATGGACTCGGCGGAGGCCACCCCTGGAGGCCACGCGCCCTCTGCGGGGAACATGGGGGTGTCAAAACACTTGTAGAGGATGGTGGCGTCGATAACGGTGGCCAGGGTGACGCCAATGAGCATGGGCACCACCAGGTCGTGCCGGCCCAGGATGTAGGGCACGCCGATGGTCAGCAGCATGCAGTTGGCGATGGAAAAGGTGGCGCCGGAAATGGCGGTCTGGATCAGATTCTGCCGGTGTACGCTGCGGAACTGCTTAAACAGTGTGATGGGAATGCGGGAAATCAGAATGGCGAACAGCGCGCCCACCAGCGAGGTGTTGGGGGTGGTGCCGGTGTTGACAATCAGCTCCATGCCAATGATACAGCCCAACACACACATGACGATGCTGAAGATCAGCACCGTGGGCTCCCAGAGCTTGGGATGCTCCTTGACGGAAATAGTCAGCTGTTCATAGTCCTGTTGGTTTTCCTTCATGGTTTTTCCTCCTTTGATTTAGCTCTCCTTTAACTTCCCGCTTCTGCAAAAAAAGTCAAAAGCATATTCAGAATATACATGAACATAAAAAACTTGTCAATAGGTGGAAAACAGTTGACAAAGCAGCGTTTTTGTCATAGTATCATATCAAATACAGATTTTTTGTTTTATTTTATGGTGGTTTTGTCAATGGAGTCCGGCGCGGGGGATGGTTTTTTCGGTATGGAAAAACACTTTTCCGCATATCGGAAAAATATTTTTTGATTTAGCGAAAAAAATTTTTTGCGAGTTTAACTTTTTTGAATTTCAAAACGCCCGCCGCAATGGAATTTGACATTTAAGAGAGGAGATTTTATTATGTATTTCAGTCGGGAACTTGTCGACTGTCTCTCCAAGGGAGCTCAGGTTCTGGGAGGAGGGGGCGGAGGCCGGGAGCAGCGAGGCCTGAAAACCGCTGAGGAGGCCCTGGCCGCCGGCCAGGTAAGGCTGGCCGGTCTGGAGGAGATGTCTCCCTCCGACCTGGTGGTCACGGTGTCCGGCGTGGGGGCTCCCTCCCAAAGCCAGGCCATGTACACCGCCCGACACTACCTGCGAGCCCTGGAGCTGCTGGAGCAGCGGCTGGACCGCCCTATCGCCGGCTTTATCCCCTCTGAGATGGGGGGGAGCGCCGCCTTCGGCCCCTTTTTGGCGGCGGCGGCCAAGGGAGTGCCCGTTATCAACGCCGCCTGCGACGGCCGGGCCCACCCCCTGGGCACCATGGGAGCCCTGGGGCTGGACAAAGATCCCAACTGTCAGACCCTCCAGGCCGCCTGCGGAGGCCGGCAGGAGGAGGGCACCTATATTGAGCTGGTCACCTGCGGGACGGTTCGGTCCGCCTCCCGGGCCAGCCGGCTGGCCGCGGAGCTGGCAGGCGGACTGGCTGCGGTGGTGCGCAACCCGGTGAGCGCCGAATATCTTCAGAAAAACGCCGCCATGGGCTGCTACACCATGGCTATCGACCTGGGGCGGGCCCTTTTGGCGGAAAATACGGCCCAGGGGAAGGCCGACGCTGCGGCCCGGGTGCTGGGCGGCGAGGTCCTTTGCCGGGGCGAGGTGACGGATTACCGCCTGTTTACCGCAGGGGGGCTGGACCACGGCAGCTGCACCCTGTCTGCCGGCGGGGAGGAGTACCGGCTCTATTTTTACAACGAGTATATGGCGGTTCAGCGGGGAGAGGAGCGGCTGGCCACCTTCCCCGACTTGATCGCTACGCTGGACGGAGTGACAGGAGAGTCGGTCCTCACTGCCGATCTGGCGGTCGGCCGGCAGGTCATCCTTGTGCGCGCACCCCATAATCGGCTGATTTTAGGGGCGGGACTGCGGCAGCGGAAGGATTATGAGGGTATCGAGGAGCTGCTGGGCATCTCCATGATCCCCTTCCTTCAGGACCTGCTGGAGACATAAAAAACGCCCGCCGCATTTGCGGCGGGCAGGCGCTCAAAGTCTGGTCATGGCGCCCTGTATCTGTGCGGCCAGCTGTTTCAGCTGGTCCAGGCGCTCCTGCACATACTCGGGGCTGCTGTTTTCGATGTGGTCGCCGGTGCTGATTCCCCCAACCAGATTGCCCTGGACGTCGAAAATAGGCACGCTCAGCCCCCATATGCCTTTGGTCATCATCTGCTCTGTGTAGTCGTAGCCCCGTTCCCGGATGCGGCGCATATCCTCCGTCAGCACCTCCTTGGCAGAGCGGTCAATAAACAGGGAGTCGATATATTCCCGGCGATCCTCCTCCGGCATATTGGCCAGGAGGATTCGGGCGGACGCCCCTATGTGAAGGGGATAGGAGTTGCCCACGTAGAGAGTATCCGCCTCGTCTGGCATGGGATTGATCCGGTAAACCACCACCGCCTTTTTGTCCACAAGGGCCATGACCGTAATGATATGGCCCGTTTGCATCCACCACTCCCCCACCAGCTTGCGGGAGGCCCGCATAATCCGCTTTTCCCGCAGCCCCACCAGGCCCAGCAGAATGGCTTTGTCTCCGACGGAGTACTCTTTCCGACCGGATTCCTGCTTGACAAAGCCGTGTTCGCTCAGGGTATAGAGCAGCCGGTAGGTGACGGAGGGGCTGAGCCCGGTCCGCTTTGCAATCTCAGAGAGCGTAAGGAGCTGTCCGTCGCTGAACAGGGTCAGGATATCCAGCGCCCGCCCTGCGGTCTGCATATAGTTCTGATCATCGGAACGCTTCATGAGCGGCCTCCTGTTAAAAACAATGTCCTTCGAGGAACGATTTCCCATTATAGCACGGAGTATCAAAGTTGAAAAGAGAAAAAATGGTATTTTTGACAACAGAAAGGAGATCAAAATGGAAGAATTTACACTGGACAAAGAGGCTGGCCGCTGGGCTATGCTGGGCGGCTGTATTCTGGGCGGCGGCGGTGGCGGCGGCGCCTACCTGGGGGAGATGATTCTAAACAAGCTGTCGGAAGCACCTCCTCTGCGCCTCACCCCCCTGTCTGAGGTGGAGGAGGACGCCGTGGTGCTGTCGGTCTCACTGGTGGGGGCTCCGGCGGCGCCTGAGCAGTTCCTCACTCCCGAGGCCATGATCCGCACGGTGGAACTGTTTCGGGAGAACAATCCCGGCGTTAAGCTGGGGGGTATCATCACCAATGAAAACGGCGCCTGTGCCACGGTGAATGGCTGGGTCCAGGCCGCTTTCACCGGCCTGCCCTTCCTGGACGCCCAGTGCAATGGCCGGGCTCATCCCACCGGCGTGATGGGGAGCATGGGCCTGCACCGGGACCCTGCCTACCAAACCACCATGGCCTTTGCCGGCGGCAACCCCGCCACAGGCCGCTATGTGGAGGGCATCGTCCGGGGCACTATCGACCGTACCGCCGCTCTGGTCCGGGCCGCCTCGGTGGAGGCCGGCGGAGTGGTGGCCGTGGCCCGCAACCCGGTCACCGCCGCCTATGTGGGGAAAAACGGCGCGGTGGGGGGGATCTCCCAGTCTGTCGCTCTGGGCCGGGCCTGTGAGGAGGGGCTGACCCAGTCCCCCCGGGCGGGTGTGGAGCGCGCTGTAGAGGTGCTGAAGGGCCGCATCCTGTGCCGGGGGAAGGTGAACAGCTTCCAGCTGCGCAGCGAAGGCGGCTTTGACGTGGGCGTGCTGTCCGTGGCCGGCCACGAGCTCACCTTCTGGAACGAGTACATGACAGCCGATGCCCCGGACGGGACCCGGCTGGCCACTTTCCCCGACCTGATTATGACCATGGACGCGGCCACAGGCCGGCCCATCCCTTCGGCCAACATTCAGGAGGGGCATGAGGTTTACCTGATCGCTACAGACCACCGCAACCTGAATCTCTCCCCCACTATGTACGACCGGTCGCTGATGGCCCCGGTGGAGAAAATCGTGGGCCGGGAGCTGTTGAACTATCAGGAATTGAACGACTAAGTGGAAAGGATGGATTACTGTGAAGAAACTTGGACTCATTACCATCGGGCAGTCGCCCCGCACCGATGTAACCCCTGATCTGGCCCCCATCTTCGGGCCGGACATTCAGTTGTGCCAGGCAGGGGCGCTGGACGGCATGACCGCTCAGGAGATCGCGGCCTTTGCCCCGGAGGAGGGGGACTACGTCCTGATCTCCCGGCTGCGGGACGGCTCCTCCGCCGTCTTCGCTGAGAAGCACATTCTGCCCCGTCTTCAGCAATGCATCTACGACCTGGAGGCGAAGGGGGTGGAGCTGATTATGTTCCTGTGCACCGGCAGCTTCCCTGCTTTTCAGAGCCACGTCCCCCTGGTGTTCCCCTGCGCCGTCCTCAATGGGACGGTGCCCGCCCTGGCCGGGCGGTCCCGCATCGCGGTGATTACCCCCAAAGCGGAGCAGCGGGAGCAGTGTATGGAGAAGTGGAGCGGCTATGTCCAGTTTGTTGAAGTGACTTGGGGCTCTCCCTATGGAGACCCGGAGGAGCTGGACCGTGCCGCCCGGGAGGTGGCTGAAATGGACGTAGACCTGGTGGTGCTGGACTGCATGGGCTATACCTCCGCCATGAAGGAGCGGGTGCGGCAGCTGTCCGGCAAGCCGGTGGTCCTGTCCCGGACTATCGCGGCCCGGGTGGTTATGGAGCTTCTGGCCTGAGCCAGTAAAGAAAGGAAGATTATACTATGGACCTGATTGAAATTGGAAAATCCGTCCTCTCCTCCTGCATGGATGTGAAGGCGGGGGAGAGCGTACTGGTCATCACCGACGACCAGAAGCTGGAAATTGGAAACACCCTGTACCAGGCGGCCAAGGAACTGGGAGCCGAGGCTATGCTGCTTACTATGGAACCCCGGAAGGTGTCCGGCGAGGAGCCCCCCGCTGTGGTGGCTGCCGCCATGCTGGCCGCTGACGTAATCCTCTGCCCCATGAGCACCTCCATCACCCACACCAAGGCCAAGATCGAGGCTGTGAAGGCGGGGGCCCGCATCGCCACTATGCCCGGCATCTCAGAGGACATGTTCAGCCAGGGGGCCATGACCGCCGACTACGGTGTGGTGATGGATCTGACCCTCCGGGTCACCGACCTGCTGTCCAAGGCCTCCACCGCCCGGATCGAGAAGGAGGGCCACGCGCTCACCCTGGACCTGTCCGGCCGGCCAGGCGTCCCCAGCCCCGGCGTCTACCGGGAGAAGGGACAGGGGGGCAACCTGCCCTCCGGCGAGGCCTACATCGCCCCTTTGGAGAACGGCTCCAACGGAACTATGGTCATCGACGGCTCCATGGTGGGAGTGGGCCTGCTGAAGTCCCCTCTCACCGTCACCGTGAAGGACGGTAAGCTTCAGTCCATCACCGGGGCGGACGCGGATAAGCTGGGCATCCTGCTGGAGAACGAGCGCAACTCCACCCTGTGTGAGCTGGGCATCGGCACCAACTACGCCGCCCGTCTCACCGGAATCATCCTGGAGGATGAGAAGGCCTACCACACCGTCCACATCGCCTTCGGCACCAATATCGGCTTCGGCGGTACGAATAAGGCCGGCTGCCACATGGACGGCATCATCAAAAATCCCACCCTCTACCTGGACGATATCCTGGTGCTGAAGGACGGGGAGTTTCAGATCTGAGAGGAGGGCCCGGTATGTCCACAGCGCAATTCACCCTGAGCGGCCGGCAGAACCGGGAGCTGATCGCCCTGTGCATGGCGGAAAGCGGGGTGCTGACCCCCTATCTGGAGCGGGGGCGGGTGCTGTTCAAGGGGTCGGCCACCGTCTCCTGCCTGACCCGGCGGCTGACGGGCACGCCCCTGCGCATCTGCGGCCGAATCACCGCCAACGGCATGAAGGGTCCCCTCCGGCCCAGCCAGGGCGCCCACTTTCTGCTGTATCAGGGGGGCGGGGTGTCTAACGTGGACGGCTCCGCTGGGGAGGTGTTGAAGACCTTCGGCCCGGGGGACCTGTTTGTCACCGGGGCCAACGCCCTGGACAGCTTCGGGCACGCCGCCCTGCTCATCGGCAGCCCCGGCGGGGGCGGGTACGGAGCGTGTATGGGCGCGCTTTACACCGAGGGCTTCCGGACCCTGATTCTGTCCAGCGCCGCCAAGCTGATTCCCGGCGACCTGACCCGGCTGTACAGCCAGGTGTCCCGGAAAAGCTGCGATTATTCCTATGGCATGGCCTGCTCCCTGGCCCCCGTCCCAGGAGAGGTCATCACCGAGACCCAGGCCCTGGCTCTTTTCGCCCAGGTGGAGGCCCTGATCTTTGCCCGAGGGGGTCACACCGGCGCGGAGGACGCCCTGGCCATCCAGGTCAGCGGGGAGCGGGACCAGGTGGAGAAGGTACTGGACCTGGTGGAGCGGGTGAAGGCCCTTCCGGATTCCCCCATGGGGGAGGAGGAAAGCGAGGCGGAGTGCGCCTTCCCCTGTTCCAGATGCGGCCCCCACCTGTCCTGCCGCTACGCGGGGAAACAGCGCGTCTATTCAAACAAAAAGGAGTGAGTACCATAAAACGATATAAAGTAGGGCTTATCCGGGTGCTGACCACGGAGGACCAGGAGCTGCTTGCTCTCCACGGGAGACTGCTGGAGCAGTACTTCCCCATGCTGGAGGTGGAGTCCCGCTGTATACCGGACCAGCCGGAGGGTATCCACGACGACGCCACGATGGCTCTGGGTGAGCCCAAGGTGGTGGCGCTGGCCAGGCAGATGTGGCAGGAGGGCTTTGAGGCCATTATTGTCAGCTGCGCCGGCGACCCGGGGGTTGCCCGGGCCCGGCAGGAGGTGCCGGTCCCTGTAATCGGCGCGGGAGAGAGCACCGCCGCCCTCAGTCTATACTACGGCAGCCGCCCCGCCGCCCTGGGCATTACAGAGGAGGTTCCGGCGGGCTATCAGCGGGCCTTCGGGGACCGGCTGGTGGCCTCCGCCCGGGGCGAGGGGGTGGAGAGCACCCTGGACCTGATGACACCCCAGGGATACGCCGCCACAGCAGAGGCGGCCAGAGGGCTGAAGGAAGCGGGGGCGGATGTGATCGCCCTGAGCTGCACCGGCATGTCCACCATCCAGATTGCTCCCAGCCTGGAGAAGGACCTGGGCATCCCTGTGCTGGACCCGGTGATGTGTGAGGGCCTGATGACGTTATTCCAACTGCTGCGCGGGCAGAAATAATGCTACAAATAGATTAAAGGAGAAATTGTTATGCTGATTAAACAGATTATCGACATGTATGACCTGCTGGACGACGGCCGTGTAGACGGTGCAGCCGTGGTAAACTTTATGAAGGCCATTGACCCCCAGGTGGACGCGGAGACCTACCCCCTTGTGGGCCCCCGGGGCACCACCCACATGGTGAAGGTCCGCATCCCCGGCAGCAAAGGCAAGAGCTCCGGCGGCGACGTCCCCACCCTGGGCATCCTGGGACGCCTGGGCGGACTGGGGGCCCGGCCTGAGATGATCGGCTTTGTCTCTGACGGCGACGGCGCCCTGGCCGCCCTAGCCATCGCCGCCAAGCTGCTGGACATGCGGAAGAAGGGGGACCTCCTCCCTGGCGACGTCTTTATCTCCACCCACATCTGCCCTGACGCCCCCACCCAGCCCCACGACCCCGTGCCCTTTATGGGCTCCCCTGTGGACATGTACCAGGTCAATCAGGAGGAGGTCACCTCCGAGCTGGACGCCATTTTCTCCATCGACACCACCAAGGGCAACCGGGTTATCAATACCCGGGGCTTCGCCATCTCCCAGCCGGTGAAGGAGGGCTATATCCTCCGTCTGCCCGAGGAGCTGCTGGACATCATGCAGCGGACCACCGGCCGCCTGCCCTACGTGTTCCCGGTGAACATGCAGGACATCACCCCTTACGGCAACGATGTCCACCACATCAACAGCATTATGCAGCCCTGCACCTGCACCAGCGCGCCGGTGATCGGCGTGGCTATCACCACCGAGACCATGGTCCCCGGCTGCGCCACCGGCTGCAGCCACTTTGAGGACGTGGAGGGCGCGGCCCGCTTTGTGCTGGAGGCCGCCAAGTCCTTCGGCCGGGGCGAGTTCAAGTTCTACGATGAGCAGGAGTTTAACCACATGGTGGAGCTGTACGGCTCCATGAAGCAGCTTCAGACGCTGGGGAAACAGAACTGAAGTGTTCCCTGAAAAGCAAAAAAATGACGCATGCGATCTTTCTGCAAACTGAAACGGTTACAAGCCTGAACAGAAACAGCACGGAACAGGCAACCGAAAGTCGCTGAAAAACTGCAACAAGCCCCGAATATCAACTGATATTGGGGGCTTGTTGCAGTTGATGGTGGGAATTGAATCTACAACCGCCGGTTATCGATAGGAGGACTGCTGCAATTTTCTAAACTTCTGCTAACATCAAAACAAGTTCCAATTTATCTCTTGACAAAAGTCCCCACCTGTGCTAACGTTTGCTTTGTAGTTAGTGATATCTAACTAAAGCGGCATATGACCTCCCTACTTTCTTTTCCCCAAGGCCCTCTCCCCTTGGGGCTTCTCTGGCCGCAAAAGTTAGCTACAACTAACTACAACCAAACATACTTTTATGAAGGAGTGTTCAACGATGAACAAGATCGCAATCGTATTCTGGAGCGGAACCGGCAACACGGAGGCTATGGCGGGCTTCATTGCCGAGGGCGTCCGGGCCGCTGGCGGCGAGGCGGAGCTGCTGGGGCCTGGGGAGTTCTCGGCCGGCCAGTTCTCCGCGTACAGCGCTGTGGCCTTCGGCTGTCCCGCCATGGGCAGCGAGGTGCTGGAGGAGGCGGAGTTCGAGCCGATGTTTGCCTCCCTGGAGGGCAGTCTCAGCGGCAAGCGGATCGCTCTGTTCGGCTCCTACGGCTGGGGAGACGGCCAGTGGATGCGGGACTGGTACAAACGCTGTGACGACGCCGGGGCCAATCTCCTGGACGAAACCGGCCTGACAGTCAACGAGGCCCCGGACCCAGAGGGCGAGGAAGCTTGCAGGGAGCTGGGCCGGAAGCTGGCGGCGTGGTGAGCGTGGACATTTCCCGGACGTTTGAGGCCGCGCTGGTCCGGCAGTGCGCCCCCACGCTGGCGGGGATGAAGCCGGGAAGCATCTTCTGTTTCAAGCGGTTCCCACCGGAAGCCCTTCGCCGGAAAAGCAGCCAGTGGAATGAGCAACTGGCCCCCTTTGGTCTCGCGGTTCGGATACTTCTGGAACGCCCGGATTCCGGCTCGGCCATCGTCTATGTGTACCGGCCAAAGCATTTGGCTCGCATCCTATCCAGCCATGCGTACCGGAGATTTTTATCGGAGGCCGGATACGAGGACGCCGACCTGGACGGTCTTCTGGAACAGCTTGCCCACCGTCTGCGGACACAGCCGGAGTTCCCCCATGAGATCGGCGTATTTCTGGGATACCCCCTCCGGGATGTGACCGGCTTTATTGAAAACCATGGCCGGAACTTTACCTGCTGCGGCTTCTGGAAATCCTACGGCGACCCGGCGAAGATGCAGGTGTGCTTCGACTGCTACCGCAGGTGTATCCAGACCTATGTAGCCATGTTTGAACAGGGAGTCCCCATTGAGCGGCTGGCAGTCCCGGCATAAGAGGTGGTGATCGAAATGGAATTACGGGCTTCCGGGGAGGATTATCTGGAGGCGGTTCTGATTTTAGGCCAGCGTATGGATCGCGTGCGGGCCATTGACGTTACCCAACACCTGGGCTTTGCCAAGACCAGCGTCAGCCATGGACTGGGATAAGGTACAATAAGTTGTGCAAATAAAAAAGATAAGGTATGCAGTTCTCTGGTAGAATGAAGCAGCGACACACCATTCTGAGAGGAGACAACAAACCATGTCAGAGAAGATTGTACAGCTAAATGAAGAAGTAATCAAGGGTCAACTTAAGGAACTGGTACGCGGGAGCGTGGAGGAAGCTCTCATTGAAATGTACCTGGCTGGTGTCTCGGTGCGCAGAGTAGAGGACATCACTAAGGAGGTTTACATTATGGGAAAAAGGAAGGAGCGCAGCCCGGATAATGAGGTTCCGTAACGATGGTTTCAAAGAATGTAGTAGAGACAGTCGATACGGTGTATTGTAGATAATCTGAACAAACGGAGGACTCTGCAATGAAATCATTATTTGAAGAACTGGGCGGCACCTATCATAAGAAAGGCGATTATTTCCTGCCCGATTTGTTTCTGCCTGAAACCGCTCCTGTTGGTATCTGGGGGCAGCGTAGGAAGCACTACCTGAAAACACAGCGGGGGTCACTCTACAATGCCCTACTTCTCAGCGGCAAGCTGGATGACCACTTGGTTGAGGTTGACACCCAAGCAGAAGCTATGTTTTTCCAGTCGGTTGAGCAATTGGCAGAGCAGGAGGGTATCACAGAACAACTTAAAACAGAAAATCAAATGGAGTGGGTTGGACGGATGAACAACGTCCGAAGCCGGGCGGAGGAAGTCATTTGCAATGAACTAATTTATGTTTGATAGCAACCAAGCCGATGAGAATCAACTGATTCTCATCGGCTTGATATTTGTACGCGTTAAGAAATTGCGCTACATCTGTTTCATTTTGCATCGCAGTACAAGTTTTCCAGTATAGCTTACTATTTTTGCAGTGGGTTGTCCCCCAGATAAAAGGGCGTCTCTGACTTCATCTGTGTTTTTTATTACTGGACGTGGAATGGAGATTTGTTGCTCAGCAATAACGTATTCGTGGCCAAACAAATGAACAGTTTCTTCTCCTTTTTCAATCATTTTCATTGGATGGATAGAAGGTTTTTTTAGTGACTCGTACAGTTGATTATCACAGTTTATCTGTAAATCTAAGTCCCAAATAGTATCTTCAACTTCCACAGGTTCAAAAAATGACAATACTTTTTCTATGGCACATTTATCGGCATAAGTAAGATTGTTTGGCAATACAAACTCTGTTTTAAGGTAGGCCGCATCCGAAAAGGGTGTGACCCCGGAGGCATTAAAAAAATCCGTCAAACGATATGTGGAGGACGGCTGGGAGCAGGGGTTTAGCTGGGAATGGCAAAAATATACCGGCTGGAGCGAGGACACTCCACCCGATACCAACATGTCTATTCAGCTACTTTGTGAATCCTTTTTTGATTTTGTTAAAAATTATGGTGCATTGATTCAAGAAAACAGGGCGTATTATCTGCGAAACGCAATTAAGAACAGGGATGAGAATTTGAAAGATATTTTATCGTCAGAGGACGGCATGATTGTGAACAGCCACCTCTATATGACACTTGAAGACAAAAACGAACTGGACGCCTATGTGTGTTACCTCACCTACCGGGTCCAGCGGGACCTGTATGAGCTGTGCAAGGAACGCGGATTGCTCGGGGAAATGTCGTGGCAGGAATTTGTCTGGGACGTGCGCCACTGGAAGAAGCTCAGGGACGCGGCGGTCATCGTGGCGCAGGAGACAGTGAAGGATGCTCGGAATAAACGGAATTTCAATTTTGACGCGAAGAATATCCCGCTTTTCTGCGACGATGATATGGCCGACCGAAAAAACGGCGATATATATTCCTCGCGGCTTTTCGATGTAGAGGAAGGGCGCGCGCAGGTGGAGAGCATTTTATTAACAGCGGAGATCGTTCAATACAAGCGGCAGCTCGCCGGAGGAAAAGCCTATTCCTGGGAGTATTTTCTCTCCGATCTGGCACAGGAACCTTTCTTATGGGAGGAAACGCTGACGGCCTTCCGGGGTACGCTGATGCAGCTTGACTTTAAACCGTTTTGGCAGTCTGAGCAGCTGGATGAGCTGATGAAACAATAAATCCGCCGGCCTGTCCCCCCGGCAGCTGAGGAGGAAGCCTATGGCAGTATGCGCCTTTTTAGGGCACGAGGATGTATATGACCCGGATATAGAAACCCGACTACAAGCCGCAGTAGATCGAATTGCGGCAGAAAACGAGACAGTAGAATTTTTGCTCAACTATGAGGGCAGATTTTTCTATTACTGCCTACTTGCCGTTCTGAGAGCAAGGACCAGAAATCCGCAGACGGTGACAATCACGGTCGCCTATCGCAAAGCCTACTATGAACACTATATAAAAGGCCGCGAGGGCTCTGTGCTCCATGATATCGTGGATAAAATTACAGCGTTCGATACAGAGACGAAAAATGTCAGCTATATTGTGTTTCAAAGGAAAATGCTGCAATGGCTTATCCATCAGTCAACACATCTCATTATGTATGTGTACGAAAAGTTCCACGAGAAAGAAAACCAGGCTCTGGATTGTGTCAGGGCCAAGGCCATAGCTGGCTCTCTGACAGTGATAGACATATCCGCACACGAGACTGAGCAGGCCATTATGGACAGCGTTCCCCTCCTGACCGAACAGGAACAGACGGCATTTCACAAAACGAACGAGGGATGTACGCTGAAAGAGATTGGGAAAATCCTCGGCATAAGCGGGGAGCGAACACGCCACATATTACATCACGGATGCAGAACAATTATGAATCATCTGAGACAGAGCTGCTATCAAATACAAAAGGAAAAAAGGGATCAGAAGCCGCGAATATGCGGCATTTTTTCTTTGGAGAAACCCACATTTGAATCACTGGTTCAGTTTGAAAGCATCATTCAATTTCTGGCGTCCATGTACAACGTCAAACATTTCTGCGCCGAACACCGGCTAACCCATTCAGGTTACATTTATCCGCTGATATGTCAAAATTCTTCCCTCCGTTCTATACATGTGACGGCAGTAACAAATGAGGGACTTCTTAACAAAAATGAGCTGACACCAGACAATATGATACCGTATTTTTGCCCGCCCTGCAATGCTGTGAAATGCGTAAACTCCGCAGAGCCCGGGGATAATGACGGCGTGTTGACGGTGCTCACTGATATAATGGACAACTGCGACTTCTGTATTTGTGATTTGTCCACCACCCCCAATGCGGAGGTAATTGAAAACTACAGCCGACTGCTAGGGGGACCAATTCTGTTCGATATACGCAAAAATGACGTTGGGATAAAGTGAGCCCCTGTACGCTCTAATTCGGTACAGAGGATTTTATCATTGCGAACAGGCGATGGCTTCTTCTATGATCCGAACGATATGTTTCCGCTTTTGAATCGGAATTTCTTTTAGATTCTGAATAATGAATGAAAAATCCTCTGGAGTTTCGCCAAACAAAAGCGTATCAGAGGAAACCTTCAGTGCCAGAGACAGCGCCCGGATGGATTCGGAAGACAGCCCGGAGCGGCCCCGCTCCACCTCCTGAATGAAGTTGGCGGTATAGCCGGACAACTGTGCCAGATCCTCTCGGGTCAGCTTCTGTGCCAGCCGCTTTTCCTTGATTC
>Ga0137308_101454_pt1 | contig 23000 bp, 24 predicted proteins | sample Inofrocosms_June_FD_97181 | JGI IMG/M metagenome (GOLD analysis project Ga0137308, IMG submission 97181) | Mouse cecal microbial communities from Vienna, Austria - N-Acetylneuraminic and N-Acetylglucosamine D2O microcosms_June | ecosystem: Host-associated > Mammals > Digestive system > Large... | reverse complement strand
TCGCTTAAATTTCTATAAGTAATATCAACCTCTCTCTCTACTCCGCCTTCGTCTTTATATCTCATGCAATACCGTTTATCTACCAGGCCGCAGCTCTCCAGGTATTCACGAAATCCTGCTTTTCCGTTCGTAGCCTGCCTGCCATCCACAAAAGCATTTTTTTTACGTTTTAAAAACTTCCCAATATAATACAAATAGAGGCTCAATATTCTTTGCTGCCCATCCAAAATCACCTGCTGATGTTCCTTATTCCGGTAACAGTAAATCGGCGGTATCGGCATCCCCCGCACCAAGGAATTCGCAAGCTCCTCCACTTTCTCTTCTGTCCAGCGATACATTCTCTGAAACCCCGGTATGACATAATCCCCGCTTTCCAGTCCAAACATTAGCGAACGGAATCCCATTTGTGTAGTCACAGTCTGAATCATAACATTTTCTATGATACTAATATCCTGTGCGGTTTCAACTGCTTCTTCCAATTTCCCTTCTATCGCAATAGCAATATCCTCTTCTGATACTGTCTGATTTCCTGCTTTTTCTTCCATTATGCCATTCCTCCATACAGATTTCCTCATAATCTATGCAACACATTCACTGCAAATCCATAAAATCCCCCTTTGCCGTCAGCGATTTTTAATGGCTTTTTGCAATTATGCCGCTGTATTTCCTGACACAAAATACAGCGGCATTCTTTCCATTTATGAAATTCTCCGATAAACTGCAATGAGTCAATCAAAGTCCCCTCTATTCTATCACATGTATCCATCCTTCCGGCGCCTCAATACGCCCCATCTGGATACCGGTAAGGGTATCATACAGCTTCTGGGTAACAGGCCCCATCGCTTCCATCCCTGCCGGCAGGCAGATTTCTTTCCCGTGGTCTACGATTTTCCCTACCGGGGAAATCACGGCCGCCGTGCCGCACAGACCGCATTCTGCGAACTCTTTTACTTCTTCAAACGGAACTTCCCTCTCTTCTACTTCCAGCCCCAGATATTCCTTCGCAACATAGAGCAGTGAGCGCCGGGTAATGGACGGCAGAATACTTCCTGACTTCGGCGTTACGACTTTATTATCTTTCGTCACAAACAGGAAGTTCGCACCGCCTGTTTCCTCTACGTTCGTCCTGGTAGCCGCGTCCAGGTACATATTCTCATCAAACCCCTGGACATGAGCGTCTACAATCGCGTGCATACTCATGGCATAGTTCAGCCCTGCCTTAATATGTCCTGTCCCATGAGGAGCCGCGCGGTCGAAATCACTTACCCTGATCGTCAACGGACGGACACCTCCCTTAAAATATGGCCCTACCGGAGTCGTAAATACACGGAACTGATATTCATCCGCCGGCTTTACGCCGATAACCGGGTTTGTCCCAAACATATATGGGCGAATATATAAAGATGCCCCTGACCCATACGGCGGCACATAATCTGCATTCGCAGCCACGGTCTGGTGAACAGCATCCAGGAAACGCTCTTTCGGGAATACTGGCATTTCCAGCCTTTTGGCGGAATCCACCATACGGTCTGCATTCAAATCCGGGCGAAACGTAACGATACGCCCATCCTCTGTGGTGTAAGCTTTCAATCCCTCAAAAATCGTCTGTGCATACTGCAGAACGCCCGCGCACTCATTCAGCACGACATTCGCATCCTCTGTCAGCCTGCCTTCATCCCATTTTCCATCTTTAAAGTCTGATACATACCTCATTGCAGTCATCTGATACTGAAACCCAAGATTTGCCCAGTCAATATTTTTCTTTGCCATGTTTATCCCTCCCATATTTTTTATATTGTTTCCATTATAACGCACTTTTCCGATTATGAACAAAAATTTTTATCTTTTCTTCTCGTAACGCACAAACATATATTCCAAATCAAAATACGTCTGTTCTTCGCTCTCCCCGGTAATTTCCCATTCTCCCGTCTCATCCAGGTTCGGAAACCAGGAGTCCGCCGCATAAACGTGGTTTATCTTTGTCACATGCGCTACATCACAGTAAGGGAGCAGTTCCTGGTACACACTGTCCCCGCCAATCACATACACATCCTCGCTGCTATACTTATCCAGCTTTACCAGCAGTTCCGGCACTGAATGCACGACAATCGCATCTTTTACCTGGTAATCACGGTTTCTGGTAAGTACAATGTTTGTCCTGTTCTTTAGCGGCAGCCCGTTGGGAAAGCTTTCTAAAGTCTTTCTCCCCATTACCACCACCTTACCTGTCGTCGTTTCCCTGAAAAACTTCATATCTGACGGAATGCTCACCAGGAGCTTATTATCTTTTCCGATTGCCCAGTTTTCATCTACTGCTACAATTAAATTCATACGCACCTCCTACGCCTAAACCGCAACGGGTATATTTTTTATCTGCGGCCCCGTCACATAGTCTTTCACATACAAATCCTCCACGGTAAACTGATAAAAGTCCTGAATTTCCGGATTCAGCCATACCTTCGGCGCTGGATGGCTCTCTCTGGAAATCAGCTCTTCCACCATCGGCACATGCCTGTCATAAATATGGGCGTCCGCAATGACATGCAGAAGCTCCCCGGCTTCCATACCGCACACCTGCGCCATCATCATGAGAAGCAGGGAGTACTGGCACACGTTCCAATTATTTGCCGTCAGCACATCCTGGGAGCGCTGGTTCAGCACTGCGTTCAGAGTCAGCCGCTCTTTCCCTTTTTCCTGCGTCACATTAAATGTCATGCTGTAAGCACAGGGATAAAGGCTCATCTCATGCAAATCCGCATGGACATAAATATTTGTCATAATCCGGCGGCTGTAAGGATTGTTTTTTAAATCAAACAGCACCCTGTCCACCTGATCCATCATTCCCTCCCGGTAAACATGCTTCACACCAAGCTGATAGCCGTAAGCCTTTCCGATGGAGCCTCCCTCATCTGCCCAGGCATCCCAGATATGACTGTTCAGCTCATGAACATTGTTGGATTTCTTCTGCCAAATCCACAAAATCTCGTCAAACGCACTCTTCAGCGCCGTCTTTCTCAAAGTGAGAGCCGGAAACTCTTTCCTCAAGTCGTAACGGTTCACCACGCCGAAACGTTTGATAGTATAGGCCGATTCCCCGGTATCTTCCCATATGGGGCGCACCTTTTCCCCCTCCGTGCTCACGCCGTTCTCAATGATATCGCGGCACATGGCTGCAAATACCTGATCCGCATAGCTCATACGTTTCCCCTCCTTAATTCTTCAGTTTTGCTACGTTCGGGTCTTCTGCGAACCCCGAAGCATTATATAAAAACAGGATATCTGTATAATCCCTGCCCTCTCTGTATTCCCTGAGGCTCTCATTAAAATACCTTAAATCCACAAAATCCACCTGGGAAAAATCCCGGAATGCAAACGGCAGAAAACTATTCGCATAGGAATCCTTGATAACAAGCAGCCTCCTGCCGCTTCCGTTTTTCACTGTCCCTTCTACTATGGGGTGATTTCCTCCGAAAAACAGCGCGTACTTATCTTTCGTCTCCAATGCGCTCCACTCATAAATGTCTGTTTTCATCTCATTCCTGTTATATTCCACCAGATACGGAAACTCCTTCTTCGGCTTAAAAATTCCGATGGAGTCAAATCCCACGTCACCGCCGACTTTCGCCTCAATGGTTCCCTGAAACTCCTCTGTCACCGTCTGCACTTCATAGTCTGACAGCGAAGGCGGCTCAAATCCTTTCTCCTTTGCCCACGCAGCATACACATAGTATGCCGCCAGCGTTTTCCAGTGATGATCTGTCCTGTAATAAATCTCTTCGTCCGTGTGCTCCCTCAGCACCGCCGCACTGTCAAACCAGGTTCCTTCCGGCAGCGCCTCCTCTATTTTTTTCAGATAAACACTTTGATCATAAGGTGAAGCAAACGGGGGCAGCTTGTCTTTCAAAATCTCCACCGCATTTGGCACGATCATAGCCGTGGCCCGTCCTTCCCCATAGCGCGCTTTCATCTCCTTCATAAAACCAGCCAGATAAGAAATATTATCTTCCGCCCGCTTCTCCGTAAAACTTCCTGTGTGCTTCTCTATCAGATAGCCATCCGCAGCAAAATAAATATCATTGCTCTCCTGTTTGAGCATCGCCCGCTCCGCTCCCGTTTTCAGGCCAATCCAGCGATCCCTGCCCACGAACTGATCCGTAATATACGACTCATAATCCTTTGCAAACTCCCCGCTAAAATACGCTTCCAGTGAAAGCTGGGGCATCTGCGCCAGGCTCCGGTTCTCCCTGTCGGAAAATTCCTTCTTCGGCGCAAAAATACTTGCCAAAGCCATGCCAAATATCAGCACAAGAAATAGAAAAATAATAATCTGGTTTTGTCTTTTCTGTCCCATTCTTTCCTCCGTTAAAACCTAAAATACAAAAACGGGTTATACGTAGCATCTACCAGATACGCCACAGAAATCACAAAAATTCCTGCACAGAACGTACATCTGAGGACCGTCTGTACAGCGCCGCCCTCCCGGAAACAGGTAAGCAGCCTCTCCCCCCACCGTTTCGGCAGGGTTGTGCATCCCAATACCAGAATCACCAGCAGTACTGCATAATTATATAGAAGATATATCGTTTCCGTATTGAACATTCCTGCCCCATAGCCTCCAAACATAGCCTTCAGGTACGAGCCGCAAAGCGTCAAGTCCTCACATTTAAAAATCACCCAGCCAAACACTACAATCAAAAGGGTATACAGGTTCTGAAAAATTCCCGGCAGTTTCTTCACCCATTTCCCAATCACAAACTTTTCCAATATCAAGAAGCATCCATAGTACAACCCCCACAGCACATAATTCCAGCTCGCGCCATGCCAGATTCCGGTAAGCATCCAAACCACGAAAATATTCCGCACCTGCTTCGCCATTCCCCTGCGGTTCCCGCCCAATGGAATATATACATACTCACGGAACCAGGAACTGAGAGAGATGTGCCAGCGCCGCCAAAACTCTGTGATACTTTTCGCCACATAAGGATGTTCAAAGTTCTCCAGGAAATGAAAACCAAACATCTTTCCCAGCCCGATTGCCATATCCGAATACCCGGAAAAGTCAAAATAAATCTGGAACGTGTACGCTGCCGCCCCCAGCCATGCCGTGGCCACCGGAACATTCTCCATCGGCATCGCCATGACCGTATCGCAGAGGACGCCGATATTGTTCGCCAACAGAACCTTCTTTCCCACACCCGCCATAAACCTCTGCACGCCATAAGCAAAATCATCCACACTCTCCCGGTTTTTCTGCATCATCTGCTCTGCAATGGTCTTATACTGCACAATAGGCCCCGCAATAAGCTGGGGAAACATAGAAACATAAGTGCCATAGTTAATCCAATTGCGCTGTACCTTCGTAGCTCCCCGGTATACATCCACCGTATAAGACATGGTCTGGAAGGTAAAAAAAGAAATACCTATGGGCAGCGGAACCCCAGGCATCGGCAGGCTTACTCCCAGCCCCCCATTGATAGAGCCTATGATAAAATCCGCATATTTAAAAAACGCAAGTATTCCTAAATTTACCGTTACGGAAAATGCCAGTGCAAATTTCGCTTTTTTCAGCTTTCCCTGTTCCTTAAACTTGCTAATCAGACGCCCCATTGTATAATCCATTGTGATGGAAAACAACATCAAAAATACATACCTCGGCTCGCCCCATGCATAAAAGAACAGGCTGAACACAAACAGAATCAGGTTCCTGACCTTCCTCGGAGCCGCAAAGTACAAAACCAGAACTACCGGAAGAAACCGGAACATAAAAAGCAGGCTGCTGAAAACCATATATTACCTCACATTTATCTTTTTCATTAATTTTCTTTAAGATTCGAAAAAACTATTTACAATTAACGGGTTTATTATATAATAGAGGGGAAGAAAAGACAAACGAATTTTTCATTAACTGTTACGGGAAGTGAACTTCCGATATATACTATAATGACGCAGCATGTGCGCCAGAAAGAGGAAAATATGCCACACCAGAAGAAACGAAAGCGGCAACAGCCAGGCCGTTTTCTTAGTTTGCTTATATTAATTTTTATCGCATTGCTTGTGTTCGAAGGAAACCTCCTGATTAATATTTTCAAGAAGGACAGCCTGACTACACAAGTAAATGCCCAGATTGACGAGCTGCTTGCTAGCACCGCCGGACGTACCAAAGATACAGAAACCGAGAGCGAGACAAAAGCTCCCGCCCCGGCTGTCACTACGGAACCGCCTGCCCAGGCCGAAACACTGCCGACAACGGTCAGCGATGCCCTTGTGCCGGAGCAGAATATACCGATAGACGATTCCTATTTCTCAGACGCTGTTTTTATCGGCGATTCCCGCATGGAAGGCTTCCGCAACCAGTCAGGAATCACCCAGGGAACATTCCTGACCGGCGTGGGCATGAATGTTACGGACATTTTCACCCAGAAATACATACATCTATATAATGAACAGATTACCGTGTATCAGGCGTTGTATAACACTGATTATAAAAAGGTATATGTCATGCTGGGCACAAACGATTTAGGCGAACCGGATTTCAATGATTTTAAGGAAAACTACAGAGTTTGCCTGGGAGAAATCAAGAAAATGCTTCCTGACGCCATTGTCTATGTCATCAGCATTGCATACGTAGAAGAAGCCAAAGTTGAAGATACATCCTACGTAAACAACAAAAACATCACTACGGCCAATGAAAAAATCCTGGAATTGTGCGAAGAACAGGGATATCATTATATAAATATCAACGAAGTGCTTTCCGACGGAAACGGAGCCCTCACCGAAGGAGCGACCAGCGACGGTGTCCACATGTATGACACCTACTGTAAAATCTGGCTGGAATACCTGAAAGACCATTATATTTTGGAAGAAACGCCGGCGGAATCCACAACTCCTGAAGCTGAGACGCAGACGGAAAGCCAGACAGAAAGTCCCGCACAGCCTCTGTAAACAGATTGTAACTGCCCAAAGCCAGGCCAAGCTATGCCGAAAGCCCCGGACAGTCACTATAAATTTTATATTATAACAAAAAAGGAGAATCTTAACATGAAAAAATATTTATCTTTAACTTTTGCAGCTATTATGCTTGTTCTTTCGCTGACTGCCTGCGGCGGCAGTTCATCAAAAGAGGTGACAGCCAGCGCTTCTGATTTGGCAAAACAGCTTTCTGAAACAGTCAGCGACGGCACCCTTTCCTCTGAACCGGTCATTGCAGATATTCTTGCTTCTACTTATTTCGTAGATATGGAACAGGTAGAGGATAGTTCCGCTTACCTGAGCACCGGAGCAACCGCTTGTGAAGTTGCCGTAGTAAAGTGTAAAGACAGCAGCTATACTTCGGAAGTGGCAGACCTCTTTAAATCACGCGTAACAAGCCAGTCTGAACTGTTTGCCAGCTACGCGCCGAAGGAAGTAGAAAAGCTTGACAGCGCTATCATCAAAACCTCCGGAAATTACGTAGTTCTCTGTGTGACAGATGACGCTTCCAAAGCAGAAAGCGTATTAAAAGACGCAGGTTTCTAAGCCTCTAAACTCTAGTGGGCGGCTGTTTTTTCACAGCCGCCCATCTTTAAACCGTTTCTATACTGCCCGCGCCAAATCCTATCAAACAGACTATCCGATGCCTTCCAGGCTTCTCTCTAAAATTCCATTCATATACGCAATCAATATCCCATAATTCGTAATCGGAACCCCTGCATCACATGCACACCCCAGTCGATAACGCATCTCCCTTTCATTCAGCATACAGCCCCCACAATGTACAATCAGTTTATAAGACGACAGGTCTGCCGGGAATTCCATACCGCTGGTAAACGAAAATTCCGGCTCTTTTCCCGTATGTCTGCGAATCCACATCGGAAGCTTCACCGTACCGATATCATTACACTGCCGGCGATGCGTACATCCCTCAGAAATCAAGATTTTATCTTCGTCCTGAATACTCTCCAGCGCCTTGACCCCATCCACAAAAGGTTTCAGCTCTCCTTTATACCGGGCAAAAAGAATAGAAAATGAGGTCAGGGCAATATCCTCCGGGGTTTCTTCCGCTACCCTCTGGAACACCTGGCTATCAGTAATCACCAGTCTGGGCTTTTTGCCCAATGTCTCTAAAGTAGTTTTCAGCTCATTTTCCTTCACCACAATAGAAACCGCCCCTGCTTCCAAAGTATCACGGATTGTCTGCTGCTGTGGCAAAATCAGCCGCCCTTTGGGAGCCGCTTTATCAATCGGTACCACCAGCACCACAAAGTCCGAAGGTTCCAGCAAATCCGCTACAATCCTGCGCCCCTGGCTCCTGTCCGGTATCTGACACGCGACAAGGGTCTTTAGCTCCTCTATATTTTCTCCTGTAGTACTGCTGACCGCAAGATAATTCTTTCCTTTCGGCAGCGCCCTTGAAGCCAAATCACTCTTATTAAACACTACAATCCAAGGTATCTCTTTTTCCCTGATTCTGTCAAGCAAACGCTCATCTTCCGTGCTCATCCCCTGTGTTCCGTCTACCACCAGCAACGCAATATCTGTCCTGTTCAGCACCTGATAGCTCTTCTGCACCCGCAGTTCCCCAAGCTCGCCTTCATCATCAATCCCCGGCGTGTCAATCATCACCACCGGTCCCAGCGGAAGCAGCTCCATCGCTTTAGACACCGGATCCGTGGTCGTCCCCTTCACATCCGACACGACGGCAAGGCTTTGCCCTGTCAGCGCATTCATAACACTTGATTTTCCTGCATTTCTCTTTCCGAAAATGCCAATGTGTATCCGTTCTGATGATGGCGTGCTGTTCATTTTCCTTACCTTCCTTTCTATAGTCAGAACCGGAAATCTCTTTTTCCCTCCGAAATTTCCTGCAGATGGCGCTTCGCGATTTCCCTCGTCTTTTCTCTGGGTACTTTTTCTATCTCACATGCAATCAGCTTTTCCCCTAATTTTTTCGTGTCTTCAGAAGCATAATCCTCCAGATATTCTTTCAAAGTCATGAGCGCGTTCGGATGACAGCAGTTCTGAATCTGCCCGCTCTTACACAGGCTCATAAACCTGTCCCCGGTGCGCCCTTCCCGGTAGCACGCCGTACAGAAGCTCGGAATATACCCAAGCTGCATCAGCCAGTTTACCACCTCATCCAGAGAACGCGTATCACTTACGTCAAACTGCGCCGAGTTCTCTTCTTCCGCCTCCTTTTTTGCATAACCGCCTACACTTGTCCTGGAACCGCCGCTAATCTGAGACACGCCCAGATGCAGCAGTCTTTCTCTGCACTTTCTGCTCTCCCTGGTAGAGACAATCATTCCCGTATATGGTACTGCAATACGGATGCACGCCACCAGTTTTGCAAAAGTATCATCATCAATCCCATTATCAAAAGAATCCGCATCAATATCATCCGCATGGCGGATTCTCGGCACACTAATCGTATGCGGACCCACGCCATGAACCGCTTCCAAATGCTCTGCATGCATCAAAAGCCCAGCGAATTCATATCGGTAAAGCTCTAACCCGAACAACACGCCAATGCCCACATCATCAATACCGCCCTCCATCGCCCTGTCCATAGCTTCTGTATGATACGCGTAATCATGTTTCGGACCTGTAGGATGAAGTTTCTCATAGCTTTCCTTGTGATACGTTTCCTGAAACAGAATATATGTCCCGATTCCTGCTTCTTTCAATTTCCTATAGTTTTCCACTGTAGTGGCTGCTATATTCACATTTACCCTGCGAATGGCGCCATTTTTATGTTTCATGCTATAAATCGTCTGAATGCTTTCCAGCACATACTCAATCGGGCTATTCACCGGGTCTTCCCCCGTCTCCAATGCGAGCCGCTTATGTCCCATGTCCTGGAGCGCAGCCACCTCCCGGCGGATTTCCTCCTGCGTCAGCTTCTTTCTGGCAATGTGTTTATTCTTCGCATGATAAGGACAGTAAACACATCCATTTACACAATAATTAGAAAGATAAAGCGGAGCAAACATAACAATCCTGTTTCCGTAAAAATCTTTCTTAATCTGCTCTGCCAAAGCATAAATTTCCTGATTCTTTTCCTCAATCGCGCAGTCCAGCAGTACGGCTGCTTCCCTGTGGGAAAGTCCCTTCCTCTCCCTTGCCTTATCCAGTATCTGCTGAATCAGTTTCTCATTGTATTTGTTCTCCTCCGCATAAGACAACGTGTCTATAATCTCTTGATGGCTGATAAATTCCTCCGCTTTCATGGATTTTGTATCATACATTCCAATCCCCCCCTGTATTTAAAAACTAAAATCCCATACTCTGTCAAATAGTATACATGAAGCCGGAGAAGATTACAACTTCCCCGGAGATAAATTGCCACAAAAAGACACGTAACAATTCAGTCCTCCGAAATGTTACGTGTCTCTTCTTTAACGGGAAATCTGCTTTATTCTGGCGTAAATACCTTCAGCATCCAAGCCGTATTTGTGAAGCAGTTCAAGCGCCGGGCCTGATTCACCGAATACATCATTAATTCCTATCTTTACTACTCTTGTGGGCGCTTTCTCGCTCAGGCAGTCGCACACTGCGCTCCCCAGCCCCCCGATTACGGAATGCTCCTCTACGGTAACGAGCAGCCCTGTTTCTTTTGCTGCCTGCACAATCAGTTCTTCATCTAAAGGCTTAATTGTATGGATATTGATGACCTTCGCGTGTATGCCTTCAGCTTCCAGCATTTCGGCTGCTTCCAGGGAAGCTGCTACCGTCAGCCCTGTAGCGACAATCGTCATATCCTTTCCTTCGCGAAGTACGATACCCTTTCCAAGTTCAAATTTATAGTCCGGCCTGTCATTAATGACCGGAACCGCCAGACGGCCGAACCGCAGATACACCGGACCGTCATATGCCGCCGCCGCTTTCGTAGCCATCTCTGCCTCTATAACATCTGCAGGATTGATAATCATCATTCCGGGAATCGCCCGCATCAGGGCGATATCTTCATTGCACTGGTGAGTAGGACCATCCTCACCGACAGAAATGCCTGCGTGGCTGGCTCCGATTTTCACATTCAGATGTGGATATCCGATGGAATTCCTCACCTGTTCAAATGCGCGTCCTGCTGCGAACATCGCAAAAGAGCTTGCAAAAGGAATCTTTCCCGCCGCAGCCAGCCCTGCCGCAATACCCATCATATTCGCCTCCGCAATCCCGCAGTTGATATGACGCTCCGGAAAGACTTTCTGAAACATTCCTGTCTTAGTTGCTGCTGCAAGGTCTGAGTCCAAAACCACGATTCTTTCGTCCTCTTTTCCCAGTTCAATCAACGCCTTGCCGTAGCCCTCTCTTGTTGCACTCCTCTTTATTTCTGACATAATGCTTCACCTGCTTTCTCCAATTCTGCCATTGCCTCTTCATACTGTTCATCATTAGGCGCCACACCATGCCAGGAAACCTGGTTTTCCATAAAGGACACGCCTTTTCCCTTAACAGTCTTTAAAATAATGACTGCCGGCATTCCTTTGACACTGCGCGCCTCATCAAACGCCGCTTTTAACTGCTCCATATCATTCCCATTTTCTACACAAATGGTATGGCAGTTAAATGCTTCAAACTTCTTATCTATCGGATACGGTGAACACACATCTGCCACGTCCCCATCAATCTGAAGTCCATTATTGTCCACAATCATTACAAGATTATCCAGGTTCCGCGCACCTGCAAACATAGCTGCCTCCCAGACCTGTCCTTCCTGAATTTCACCGTCCCCCAGCAATGTATATACACGGTATGTATCCCCGCTCATCTTCGCCGCAAGCGCCATGCCCACGGCAGTGGATACCCCCTGCCCTAAAGACCCGCTGGACATATCTACTCCCGGAATCCCCTTCATATCAGGATGTCCCTGCAGGTAGGAACCCACATGACGCAGGGAAATCATATCTTCTACCGGGAAAAACCCTCTGTGCGCCAGCGCTGCATAAAGTCCCGGAGCCGCATGCCCTTTCGAAAGCACGAAACGGTCTCTGTCCGGCTTGTCCGGATTCTCCGGATCTATGTTCATCTCTTCAAAATACAAATAAGTAAATACATCTGCCGCCGACAGCGACCCACCCGGATGTCCCGCCCGGGCGCTGTGCACGGAAGCTACAATATCTTTACGTATTTTATTGGCCATTATCTGAAGCTCAAGTTTGTTCATGCAAATTTCTCCTTTACTCATTCAGCATCTGCAGCTATCCGGGATAATCGACACACTCCGACTACCCCGCCAAAGTGATTATACTCTATTTCCCCGTTTTTGAAAATAGGAAAACAAAAGTTTTTCTAAAGCGCCTGCCAAAATAAATTTCAGGGTTGAATAAATCAAGGCAATGTATTATAACTATAGAAAAAAGTTTTTCAATTCCCAGCGAAAGAAAAGAGGACAAGCCATGAGCACAATGAACCTGACACTGTTAACTGATTTATATGAACTTACCATGATGCAAGGCTATTTCAAAAGCCATGCTGCAGAAACGGTGATTTTCGATGCTTTTTATAGAAAAAATCCCAATGACGGCGGTTTTGCGATTGCCGCAGGACTGGAGCAGGTAATTGATTATATCAAAAACCTGCGTTTCTCAGATGATGACATTTCCTATCTCCGCAGCCTGCACATCTTTGAAGAAGATTTTCTTGAATACCTGAGCAGTTTCCGTTTTTCAGGCGACATTTACGCCATACCGGAAGGAACGGTTGTATTCCCCAGAGAGCCTTTGATTAAAGTAGTTGCCCCGATTATGGAAGCACAGCTGGTAGAAACTGCTATCTTGACTATTATCAACCACCAAAGCCTGATCGCCACGAAAGCCGCACGGGTCGTTTATGCCGCAAAGGGCGACTCCATCATGGAATTCGGCCTGCGCCGCGCCCAGGGTCCGGACGCCGGGGTATACGGCGCACGCGCTGCTATGATTGGAGGCTGTGTGGGAACTTCCAATGTACTTACCGGACAGCTTTTCGACGTCCCTGTTATGGGCACCCATGCCCACAGCTGGATTATGAGCTTTCCTGACGAATACACGGCTTTCCGTACGTATGCAGACCTCTATCCTGATTCTTGCTGCCTGCTCGTTGATACTTACGACACATTAAAGTCCGGCGTACCAAATGCCATTCGCGTATTCCAGGAGATGCGGGATGCAGGAATCCCGCTGAAAAAATATGGCATCCGCCTGGATAGCGGTGATTTGGCATACATGTCCAAGCAGGCAAGAAAGCTTCTGGACGCCGCCGGTTTTAAAGACGCTTACATTGCCGCTTCCAGCGATTTGGATGAATACCTGATTCAAAGCCTGAAACTACAGGGCTGCAAGATTTCTTCCTGGGGCGTAGGCACTAACCTCATCACTTCCAAGGACTGCCCTGCTTTCGGCGGCGTGTATAAACTTGCTGCTATCAAAGATGAAAGCACCGGAAAATTCATTCCGAAAATCAAGCTTTCCGAAAACACGGAAAAAATTACAAATCCCGGTGATAAGACAATCTACCGAATTTATGACAAAAACCACGGAAAAATCAAAGCAGACCTGATTGCCCTGGCACACGAAACTTTTGATGAGGCCAAAGACATGATTATCTTTGACCCCCTTGCTACCTGGAAAAAGACAAAGATTAAAGCAAATACCTACAAACTTCGTGAACTCCTCGTCCCAGTGTTCAAAAACGGCGACTGTGTCTATACTTCCCCAAGCGTCATGGAAATCCGTGACATCTGCCTGAAGGAACAGGATACGCTCTGGGATGAAACAAAGCGATTCGTAAATCCTCAGACCGTATATGTAGACCTTTCGGATGAGCTTTTCCGCACCAAATCCGAACTTCTGGAACAGATGAGTAAGGATTCGCTGGAAAAGAAATAAAGGACAGCTATTTTAGCCCAAAATTGCATTCCATATGCATAAATTTTTCCCCTCTTTCATAAACATAAGGTACAGAAAAACCGCCGTTATGCGGCTTTTTGTCCATAACTCTTATGAAAGGGGGGTCTTTATGTTCCGATATTCCTATGAAATACTGGTAAATAAACAAAACCGGCTGGACAAAGCCTTTGTGCCCCGTCCTCTCGTCCGCCCTGCTATCCCATTTGACGCATCCGCAGACGACCCAAAGCGCCTGCTGGAAGCAGACGCAGCACAGGCAGCTGAAGAACTATTTGCCTATGCCAAAGCTGCCGGGCTTTCCCTTTGGGGCATCTCAGGCTACCGCCCATACAGCCGGCAGGCAGAAATCTATCGCAATGCCGCCGATATCCGCTATGTAGCCCCACCCGGCGCCAGCGAACACCAGACCGGGCTCGCGCTGGATGTATCCTGTCCAAGAAATTCCCTTGAGCTTACCGAATCCTTCGCAGGTACCCCGGAAGGGCAATGGCTTTCCAAAAATGCCCATCTTCACGGCTTTATCCTGCGCTATCCCAGGGAAAAAGAAAAAATCACCGGGTATGCCTGGGAACCCTGGCATATCCGGTATGTCACAAAATCACTTTCCCTTTATCTCGCTCTTACAGGCCTGGCTCTGGAAGAATGGGTCACACTCCATTCTCCTATCAGAACAAGAACCTCTCCATAAGCAAACGGCTGTCTACTGCTCCATCTGCCGACCCATAAATCCTGCGGCACAGCGCGCCAGCACCTGCTCTGTCTCCCCAAGCCTGTGTCCTGGTTCTTTCCCCAGCAGAACCACAGAACCTATCGCATCGCCCTCACACAGAATCGGGCATATCACCTGCGGAATCCCTTCTTCCGTATCATCTCCCGTAACTTTCACAAATTTCTGGTCATCCCCGGCTGAGAGTACCTGCTCTCTTTCATGGATGACATGTTCCAGTTCCCGGCTGATAGGCTTCCCTACACTCTCTTTTTTCACTCCGCCGGCCGCTGCGATGACTTGATCTCTGTCCGTGATACAGATTCCATGACCGCTGGCCTGCGCCAAAGCCTCGGCATATTCTTTGGAAAAACTCCCCAGTTCCCCAATCGGGGAATATTTTTTCAGGATAATTTCTCCTTCCCGATCCGTAAAAATTTCAAGGGGTGCGCCCTCTTTAATCCTCAACGTGCGCCGGATTTCTTTCGGAATCACTACACGGCCAAGATCATCTATACGTCTTACAATTCCTGTCGCTTTCATAATATCTGTTCCTCCATCTCTACCATTTTTCTATCATACGATGCGGCAGAATCTCCCGAATGAGATTAACTTCCTGTGATGATAGTATTTGTAAATAGATGAAATTTATACAATATTAAAAAGCTTTACACGAAGTTCCCTCCAAAATGTACCACTTAAAACATGAAAAGGAAACGATACGCGGCATAAACCTTGTATCATCCCCTTTTCATTATTCTTTCATATTTTTCTGCTTTTAATAAGGATAGAAATTCCCGGCCGCATCTGTTACGCCGTCATCTCCAAACGTGTATTTCGCACCTGAGCTGTCTACCCAGTTCCCATTGCTGTCCTTTGTCACAGTAATATAATTTCCTTTATCATCATAAAATCCTGTAGCTTCACTGCTGTCCTTATACGGATAATAGTTGCCCGCATTATCCGTCACACCGCCGTCGCCAAAGTAATAGACCGTACCATACGCGTCTACCCAGTTCCCGTTTTTATCCTTTGTCACCGGAATATAGTTTCCGCTCTGGTCATAGAAACCGCTGGAATCCGTCCCTGTCGAAGGCTGCGGAGTGGTTCCTGAAGCGCCGCTATTTCCATCATTTGTATCGTTGTTATTATTGTTATTATTGTTATTATTGTTATTATTATTACTATCATTATTATTGTTACTGTTATCTGTACTATTTCCACCGGAAGAAGACGCATAGGTATACCAGTAGCCGTCGCTTCCCATAACGCCGTACTCCTGCATTTCGTAAGTCTTTCCATTGCTGTCAGACCATACGCCACCGGCATTCTTCGTAACCGTAATGGGATTCCCATTAGAATCATAGATCACCATAGATGTTCCTGTCTGGGTCGTACTTCCCTGCTCGGAGCCTGTCTGGCCTGTTGATGTGGTGTCTTTCTTTGGCCTTGAAGATTTCTTCAGAACTTTAAAGCTCTCAACTGCCGTCTTAACTGCTTCCAGAACCTCCTCATCTTCACTCTTTATCTGGCCCGTAACAGAATAGATATCTGTCGTAGTCACAATGTCATATCCTACAGAGTATTTATACTCTTCCTCTGCATCCAAGCATTTAATCGTTGTGCGATACTGTTCCATAGTTCCGGCACTTGATTTCCTGAATTCCGTAACCTCATAATTATCCGCATTTTTTCCCGACGCTGTAAGATTATCCAGTACCTCTTCCTTTGTAGCCGGCAGCTTCACCGAACCAACCTCGCTCCCCGATATATGGCTTACGGTAATAATCCCTTCCGGCGCTTCAAATACAAGCGTACCGTCTTTATCCTTCATATTTTTCCACGTATCATCCGGCAGGTTGATAGAAACTGACTTATCTTTAGACGTATACGTTTCTGTCTGTGAAACAGCCGTCCCCGTCTTCTCTTCTACCTCTGTATCTTCTTCCGTCACAGTCTCTGTAATCTGAACCGCAGCAGACTCTGACTCTGTCTCCTTCGCCTTCTTCTTACACCCGGACAAAAGCGCCGCCATCGACATGCCAAGCATCAGATAAACTGCATATTTTCTGAATTTTTTCATGTTCTTATCCCCTCCTAAACTACATAGTTGCTGTACAGATACAAACTACTTCTTGATTATAGCATACTCAACACGCGATATCTACTCAAAGATGAAAACTTAAGTGAATCATAAGCAAAGCGACGGTTTTGCGCGGGTTTTCAGGGGTTTTTGTTGCTAACCATTAACATTTACTGGGTTGTTTTATGACCTGTCCGAAGCTATAAAACAGCATTTACCCTCTGTTGCCCTTTCACTACTACAGGAAGCCACCCACTTTTTACCTGAACCCAGGTGCTTCCGTCCCAGGCGGTAGTGGCTTTCTTAACCTCCACCACGCTTCCTTTTTTCAGCTTAGCTTTATTCCCTGACAGGCGGCGGCACTTCTTCTTTGCCGATGCGGAAAGCTGCGTATACTTCACGTATCCCGCCTGCTGGGGCTTGGTGGAAACGCTGTCCCGGAGGGCAATGTCCTGTGTCAGTTTTACTTTCATGCCGGGTTTCAGCTCCCGTTTCTGTTCTGCGCTAAAGTACTCTTCTGCCCTCTGTTTAAACGTTGTCCACGTCCAGATTGTCTTATACCCATTGTTATGCACATATGGAGCCAGACAGGTCTTATTTACGATATCGTAATGGCGCAGTACATTTGTGGATGGGATGCCCTGTTCATGGCGGAGCTTCGCCACCGGCCACGCACACGCCTCCTGTGTCTCTTTCGTAAAGTACCATCTCTTATCTTCCGCGCTGGCTACATTCCTGTCGCACTTGCAGCACATTTCTATACTTATAGTATTGCTGTTCCGGGCTTCCAGGTGCTTCTGAGTGTAATATCCTGCAGTACCTACCGCCCAAGGCACGGCATCCAGGCTGCACCGCTGGTAAATAGTCCCGTCCCAGTAAATGTAGAAGTGCGCCCCGCATCCGTCCGATGCCAGGTCATGGGCCTGTCCCACTACCCCCAGGTAATGGACGGCAATATATTTTTTCTGGTTGCCCCAGCATGGGACGTTCCTGGAACTAATAGCGTTAATGATTTTATGTGTCATATGGTTCTCCTTTCCTGCTGCATTTTTCAGCATAAAAACACCGCCCATTTCTGAGCGGTAACTGTTTTAATTCTTGACATTTCTACAAGAGTCAGTTATGATAGTGGCAGCTAAGGAATGTGACGAAATTCCATAGGGTAAACGACCCCCCTCAGAGTGCCAGCTCTGAGGGGGGTCTTGCTCGTTACGGTGAGCCACTCCGTTTAGGCTGCCGCTGTCGGTCAGTCTCTACTCAGCCATTTGCATATGTAGTAGCTAACTACATTTGCTACAGTGGAGACAAGGAGTGTGACGAAAATTTCTTCCATGGGGTTCACCTCCCTTCTGCTGGAGGTTCAACAGCTTCTACAGCATATCATATTTTGTCATTTTCTGCCACTCTTTTATATTGCTACTCCTTCAGCTCCGGCAACCCTGCCACTGATGTAAGCATCGACACTACGCCGCCAGTATAGAAGCAGATACCACATATACCCAGTCGACCTGCCCCATGGCCGCCGTCCCAATTCCTGCAACCGCCGCCTGAGCCACGGTCTTAACTGCCCTTATGCCTGCTGCCTGTACCCATCTTTCAAATTCTTTATTCTTCATAATTGCTCTCCTTTCTTGTCTGCCAGGTGCAAATCCTGGATTTCTTTATAAACAGCCCCCAGCGGACATCTGCTTTATAGTTATTCTAAAAATCCCTCCATACCAGGTAACCATTTCACTTACCTGGTATGGAGGAATCTTCCACGTTTCAATCTCTATTTCCATATAGTAATCGTTCCAAATATAACCAGCCCAAAGTTTCCAGCACAAAACAGTATTGTTTCGGAGCTTCCCCATAAATTTCTCCCAACCCGGATATTTCTTTGAAAAAAGGCTTGCTTTCACACCAAAAATGCGTAAGCTGTCACTCACAAGGCAAGCAGCCAATACAAAAAAATATCAAAATGAGAAAGGCGGACAACATTATGAAAACAGGTAGAATCACAGCAAAATTGAGGGACGCGGTTCCGGTATGCCTCATGGCAGAGGGCAAGGAAGTAAAACGGTACAAGAACATTGAACTGCCAGACAGTATCAAAGAAGTTGAACTCCTCGACTTCCATTTCAACGTACCTGCGGACGGCAAAATCACTTTTGAAATCCATTACGCATCCGGCATATGTGTTTACTGCTGTACCTTTATTGTATCCACAATAGACAGTTGCCCGATTCTTTTAATTGGCCGCTGGATTGCCAACGCCGCAGAGCCGAAACATAACATGACGATCAGAAGCAGAGGGACAACCGGAAGCTGCCAGGTCGTTCCCCATTTATCTGCAATCAGGAACTGGAACATCATCTTATTCAACGGCAACCCCAGTACACATCCGGTGACACATCCTAATACTGCATAGGTGGCCGCCTCTGCTGCAATCATCTTGTAGAGCTGCCCGGCTCCCATCCCAATGGAGCGCATTATGATGTTTTTGCAAAATAGCTAATCAGTACCACCGGCTAAGCCAGTGGTTTGTTTTTCGCCCTATAAGGGCTCGTTTCCGGCGCTGGAGTCTAAAGACTCACCGAAAAGTTCGCCAGCCGCAACGTCAGTTACCTGCTTAGCCCCTTGGGCTTATTTTTTCTTGCTTTTGTTTACCGGCTCACCCGTAAACGGGTCGATATACTCTTTCAATGACATCTGGTCATATTCCAAATCTTCCTTAAGTTGATTCCTGATATACTCTTCTATCTTTTTTGCATTTTTTCCTACCGTATCCACGTAGTATCCTCTGCACCAAAAGTGTCTATTGCCATACTTATATTTGAGGTTCGCATGTCTCTCAAATATCATCAGGGTACTTTTTCCCTTTAAGTACCCCACAAAATCTGATACACTCATCTTCGGCGGTATTTCTACCAGCATATGGACGTGATCTGGACAGATTTCTGCCTCGACTATATGCACTTCTTTGCGCTTGCATAACATGCTTAAAGTATTTGCTATGTCCTGTTTTAGTTCTCCATATATTATTTTCCTTCTATATTTCGGTGCAAAAACGATATGGTACTTACAATTCCACGTTGTGTGTGATAAACTATTATTGTCCATTTGGACTTCCTCCTTTGTTTGATAAAACGGTTGGCGAACCTGTTTTTATTATATCAAGGGAGGTTTTTTACACAACGCTAAAGCTATTCCAACCACCCGCAGAACAGGTGGTTTATTTGTTCTCCAAAGTTCCGTTTTTCGGATCAACGAAAAACTCCTCAATGGAGAACAGGGCCATGCCCTAACAACAAGGAGCCTGCACCTTGATTATGAGGTGCAGGCTTGCAAGTTTCAATCCACCACTTCTCTAATTTCCCTTTAGATGGAAATTGCGAAATAACAGTTTATAAAGTTTGGAATGACAAGCTTACACCGTTTCAACTGAACCACTTACACTGTTAACGCGAAATAGGGGGCGTTGAAACGAACTATACAAGACTTTTTGCATTATGACAATTCACTCTCTTCAATCATTTCATCAAAAATAGCTTCTTGTATTACCTTAACACACTCCTCTGGATTTTTCTTGATATCCTTTCCCCTAAAACGTATAACTTTCCATCCAAGATACTGAAGCTCTTTTTCCACTTTGTCATCCCTAGCCATATTTCTCTCAATTTTCTTTATCCAATATTCTCCTTTATCAGAATGGCTTAACCGAGTTTTTAAAGCATCCCAGTCCTTACCATGAAAAAATTCGCTGTCACAAAATACTGCTATTTTGTACCGCACCAGCGCAATATCCGGCTTACCAGGAAGTTTTTTATAATTTCCCATATATCTGTATCCTTCGCGCCATAAAGCTTTCCTTAATGCCAGTTCAATTGAAGTGTCCTTTGATTTGATATTCTGCATATTTTTACGTCGTTGTTCTTTTGTCAAGACATCCATGTTACCACCATATTTCCTGTTCTTCATTTCATCATTCATAGCAATATATTTAACATGTCTGTTTTAAATACATTATCACATTTTCTATCAAAAAAATAGTACAATACCCTTGATTACACAAGTTTTCTTATTCTGGTAGATTTTCCAGATACGACACTCACAATAAATTATCCTCTACACATTACAAATAGATATGTGTTTATTTAGATTGAGCCGCTCCACCGACAAAGCATTCCGATTTGCCTCTGGGTCTCGTACTCATTAACAATTATATACTATATAACAATTCCATTTATTCATCGTTAAAAAGGTATGCGATTTCAATTCTATTCATCTACTCTCCACCCTATTATAACAAATTTTTTGAGTAACGTAAAAAGACTGCAATTGGCAGTCTCAGCTAAAATACCTTTATTTCTGCGGATTTTCTCCGTACTCACCCCGTTAAATTGTATCAATCACGCAACTGCCTCATCCAAGATGTTCCCCTGCGAGAATCCCAGACGGTCAAGTGCTTCATACATTACCTTGATAACGATGGGCGGCGTATAAAAAGCGGTCAGCGTGGATTCCATAGCGGCACGGTATTCCTCGTCGGAAAGTTCCGCTTTCAGCTCCTTGTATTCGTTTGCCCATGCCGCATTTTTTTCATCAAACGCCATAGACAGACCGCCCCACCCCACATACTTTGCAAGGGTTTCCTGTTCTTCGGGCGTGGCAAGGCGGTTTTCTATCTGAAGGTCGTGGAGAAGACGGATTGCTGCCATATTGTTTCGGAACTTCTCTTTTGCACCGCCAACGCCTAACGCATCGTTGGCAATGCGGTAGTTGCGGCGTTCAGCGGAGAGGGCAGGGGCGGACGGTTTCGCCGTAACGGATGTTTCCCTCGGTTTCCCATGCTCTGGCTCGTCAAAGCGTATCTTCTCCACTACAATGTCATAGGGAAGCCCGTTCTCCACGGCAGGGTACTCCGCCACGGTTTCCGTGGTCGGCTCTGCGGGGGATTCTGATTTTTCTTCGGGCTGTGGTTCTTTTTCTGCCTGCTCCAAGAGCCTGCGGACATAGCCGACTTTCTCCACACGGTTTATCGGGAAGTCTACGTTGTTCTGAAATGTGACGTCACGCATGGAAACGTCGCCGCTGATTTTCCCGACGCTTTCAATGAGATAGCGGCGGTTGTCAATCATAAGCTCCTTGCCAATAAGGTCGGAATTATCCTGCTTTTCATCTGTTCCAGACAGGACAGGCTTTAACCCCTGTTTCCCCTCACGTTCCGCATATGATCGGGACAGCAGAGGTCTTTCTTACTTCCTTACAGATATCAAAGCCTGTCCCGTCCGGCAGCGTGATATCCAGCAGCAGAAGGTCATACTAGCCTGCCCGGAAGAATTGATATGCTTCCATTACGGTACGGGCATTATCTACCAGAAAACCATTTTTCTCAAGCGTGTATTTCAGGCCTTCAATCAGGCTTAAATCATCTTCTACATATAATATCTTTTTTTCATTCATTTTTTATCCATCACTCCGGATGCCTCCCACTATACCTTGACGGACGGAGTCCGCCCATACGGGCCTGCATTCACGAGTGCCCTTTGGGTATAAAAAGCAAAATTGCAATCTCCACAGCCAGCAAAACCAATAGAACATACAACAGTACTGACCAGGCGCAGGCGGCTCCCGCAAGCAGCAGCATCACCACCGGAACCACATACTCCCAGGGATGATGCCACAGGTCGCTTTCAATCTTCCAGCCACGGATGGGGTGAAACCATTCCAACAGCACCGCACTCTGCAGGGCAAAGAAAACAGCCCCGGCAATCATCAGGACAGTGATACCGCCGTTTTGTATCTGCCAGCTACAGAGGAATATCACGTCCGCCGCCATATTACAGGAAAAGATAAATAGGCAGTATGGGATGCAAAAGCGTCGCTTCTGTCCAGGCAGGAAACGGACTGCCTGCTCCAGGTCACGGTCGCAGGACAGCAGGATACAGATGGGCGTATTCAGGGATAAAACTGCAAAGCCTGCCAGGACAACGAACATCCCGGCCATTTCTCTTAAAAAATACGGCATTACAATGGCTGCAACCAGCCAAATCAGACCAATAATCCCACGAATATAAATATGACGCATTTTTTCCCTCCTTCATTGTTTACGGTTCGTAATTTATATAGGGAATATATTTATCTATCAAATCATAGTCCTCTTTTGAGATCGTATATACTCCATTGTCCGTCTGTTCAATAAAATATTTTCCCTCATCTTCATATAGAAATAGTCTGCATATCACATTCTCTTTACTGATAAAATCTGCATTGATAATGTTTTCCACACGGACTGGAGTACCTATCCCGCCGTTCTCTATAGTGGGTTCTGTCTCTTTTAAAATGCTCAGAATATTTTCCACAT
>Ga0137308_101451_pt1 | contig 23110 bp, 37 predicted proteins | sample Inofrocosms_June_FD_97181 | JGI IMG/M metagenome (GOLD analysis project Ga0137308, IMG submission 97181) | Mouse cecal microbial communities from Vienna, Austria - N-Acetylneuraminic and N-Acetylglucosamine D2O microcosms_June | ecosystem: Host-associated > Mammals > Digestive system > Large... | reverse complement strand
AAAATGTCAGCCTATCCATCGCTCTCACCGTCCTTTCCGTCCATCTTAGCCCCGCAGTTGGGGCAGTAACAATAATCATAGATTACACCAGCGTCGCATTCACACTCTGAACAAATTAGGGCAAATTGACCTCTGATCTTGCCCTCTTCCCAAAAGCCGTGCTTCACCTCCTGCACATCAGCAGCAGGAAGCTTGTCCAATTCTTCAATAGCCGTATCAATAGCCTTATCCCAACCGTCCGCCCAAGTATCGGGTTTAGCTCCGCACCCACCGAGATCATTCAGCATTTCATACACCTTTTCGTGTTTTATGTATTTAGCCATTATCATCACCCCTCCCGTCCAATATCCTAACAATCCTCCGACAAATCTCACATCCCTCTTTCTCCGCTTTTGACACAATCCTGAGATATCCTCTCCACCTCTCGTAATGCTCCTGCCCGCAATCCTCCCAAAGCTTTTCTTTCCCAAACTGCTTAACAAGCTCTCCTTTCTCCCTCTTTGCCTGCACCTTATCCACCGTACCCTCGCGGTACTCCCGATAAAGCATCCTTAAATTCCGATAAAAAAGCCTTTCCGCCAACGTCGCGCCCTCCGGCAGCGGCGTGTTTTTCTTGGCAAGAGCCTCGATTTCCTTTTCCGTCATTTGATTATTTCAAGCGCCTCCTCCACACTGTGAGCAATACCCGCTCTATGTCCGAGTTTATGTACTGCCGATATAAAATTAAGCTGTTCCTTGCTTGGCTTCCCGTTAATGTTCTTCACCTCGACAAACGCTATTTTGTTTTCTCCGATAAAAAGCAGATCAGGCAATCCCTTGACCCCGCATACAATACGCCGCCCGTCCTTTAACTCATAATTTCCGGATTGCAAGCGAACCACTATGCCGTACTTTGACAGTTCAAGTCTTATTTTATTTTGAATATCCGTCTCTGTCATTTATTTACCTCAAAAATCCGTACTGTTTTGCCTGATAGTAAGCCCAGCCCGCTTTGTAATTCTTTGCTTTTGCGTAAGCATAAAGCTCCTTGACATTTCTGCACTCGGAAGGTACAGCATAATCCGATACGATTCTTTTTAATTCCGCCTCCTGCTTCTCCTTTATCTCCCTTTGAGTAAGCTCGTATATGTGACCGCAGTTAGGACAAACCGGCGCGGGTTCATGAGTGAAGAAACATTCCGTACACTGCCTCACCAAAACGGTATTTTTTTTGCTTGTTTTAGGAGGTTTAGGTTCAAGCGTCCACTCCCGCTCCGAATCGGGAAGTCCGTGACGGTGAACATTGCCCACATGGTCAATTATCAAGGCCTTTTTATCCGGCTTATACCTCATACATCTCATAGACTGCTGTATGTACAATGTAAGGGACTTTGTGGGTCTAAGCAGTATTGAAGCATTACAGTCGGGAACGTCAAATCCCTCACTTATTAAATCCACATTGCAAAGCACTTGTACCGTTCCCTCTCGAAACCTCTGTATTATGTCCCGGCGCTCGTTTTTAGGCGTTTTTCCGTCTATGTGATATGCCGATATTCCTTGCTGCCGAAACGCTTCTGCCATGTCCTGAGAGTGCCTTACGGTGGCGCAGTAACAAACGGCTTTACCGCCTTTTAGCTGCTTATAATACATGATTACATCACCGTAAATATGCGGTCTGCTAAGCGCCGCTTCAATGTCCTCCGCCGCGTAATCCCCACCTCTCGAACGTATTCCCGAAAGATCGGCGACAGCGGGAGCGTAATATTCATAAGGCGATAATTTTTTATTTTCTATAAGCCATTTTACGGAGGGCCCGACAACAAGACAGTCGTTTATTTCTCCCAGCCCTCCGCCGTTAAGCCTTACGGGCGTTGCCGTAACACCGACAAAATAACTGTCGGAAAATGCTTCATAAATCCGCTTGTAGCTGCTTGCCAAACAGTGATGATTTTCGTCCGTGATTATCAGCGACGGTTTGTTTATCTGTTCAATATGCCGCGTTATTGTTTGAACCATGCCTATTTTGCAAAGCTCCATATTGACGCCATATGCTTTGAAAGTGTTTTCAATTTGCTCGCAAAGCTCTTGCCTGTGTACCAAAAATAAAACATTCCGACCGTTATCGGAGGTACGCTTGGCCATATCCGCGCATATCACCGACTTTCCCCCGCCGCAGGGAAGGACTATACAGGGTTTGCGATAACCTTTACGCCATGATAATTGGACTTTATGTATTAAATCTTTTTAATGGTTAGCTGAATTTGCCTATATACTGAAATCCGCCAGAAATGGCGGGTTTCTTTTATTTTGCAAAGGAGTTGATTATATGATTTTTTATTTGGTTGATTGGGGTAATGGATTTATCGGTGGCTACACAAAAGATTTCGACCAGCGATTCAACACCCCAAAACGAGAGGTGTTTGACGATTTGAAACGCTGCGGGGTTGAGACCTTAAAGATAATTTCACCGCAGGAGCTGGATAAGCTGCGGGGCTTTCACAAACCAACCTTTGAAGAATACTGCTCCGGCAAGCGGTAAGGAGGACACGACCAATGAAAGTATATGACCTTTGGAAAAAGGACAATTTCGATTACCCTGAAGAAATGCAGATAATCCTCGACTACCTGAAAGCGCACGGCGATTTGAAGGTGTCGGCCTCAACGGTTGAGCACTTGTATCGTGAGTTTTCTGATACATACTGCGCTGGTTGGCTGACGGTTAAAAACGGCGAGTTCCTTGCCGAGTTTGCAGAATGGCTGGACGAGTATGAGCTGTAAGGAGGGAGCGGTTTATGAAATGCGGTGATAGAATATGGGTTTTAGAACGCGACCTGAATGAAAAGCCCTACGGCGTTGCTGTTACGGGCTATATATTTCTTGCGCAGGTCGGAAGTTATGTTTTAGCAACAGAAATGCCAGACGACTTTATTGCGCTCCGTGAGGTATTAGAACTACACACTACTGCGACAAAAACTAACGGTTGTGCAGAACTGTTAGTATTTCCTGCAAAGGACTGTTTTACATCTCAGGAAGATGCGTGTGCGATGTTGCCGCAAGAATAGGAGGGTAAGTTGATGACAGAGAAAGAGTTTATGACTTGGCTTGAAGTCGAGTTCGCCAAGCACCCTATGCTGGCGAAAAGCAGCCCTCGCTCGTTGAACGAGCTATGTTATGTCTTGCGAATGAGCGGCAAAGAATTTGCGATTGGCTGGCGAACGGTAGATGGCTTTGCGTCGATACCGTCTGTTCAGATGGCTTTTATTCCGTCGTGGCAGCTCGCTCAGAAGATTGAGGTAGTTGGCTACGACGAAGATACTTTTGAAGGCAAAACCTACGCCCACATCACTGTGGAGATTTTAGAATTGGAGGGTTGATTTATGATTGACCGCAGGATTTACTTTGAGGAATCATACGAATGTCCCGAATCAAACACCACAACGCTATATTTCATCGCACCAGTTGATATGCTCGATGGGAAATACCCCGAAGCTGAATCAATGGAAATCAGCGTGGAGTTTCCAACGGCTAACCCAGAGGCGCGATATGCCGAGGTTATGTTTTCACCTACAAAAGATGGCGAGGACTATGATTGGTTTGATGTCCTCATTCCGCTGGACGAAATCGAGGAACTTATGGCACTGGCAGAAAGGAGCGTTAAAAATGGCTAACACAATGGAAAAGTGGATTAACCACACCTTTTCGTCCGGCAGTGAAACCGGACAGGATTACGACGCATTTCAGAGAGCGGCGAGAGCTGACCTCAGAAAACAGGCAAAAGCCGCAGGGTATGCGCTGCACAAGTTCCACCCGAACCATTACGATTTCTCGGCGGTGTTGCGTGATGAGATAACTGGCGAGTTCGTTTACATCGCCATTAGCGATGTACGCTACCGCCGAAACGAGTGGTACACCCGCGTCCTGTACCGCACGATGGCGCATGACAAAGACTGGACAGGTGGCACCAACCAGTATTGCCGTTGGTCGGAAATCACGCAAGCTCTTGGGCGCATGAGAACGAGGAGGTGCGACTGATATGAAAGGCAAGACGGTTGTTGACGCTGCCGCTGAGTGGGTAAACGGATTTAATGCCGTTCGGTACGGCATGATTGAGACTTTGATGAAAGCCTTTCCTAATGATTGGAGCGAGCTTACCACGCCGAGCTACGGAGACAGGGTTTGCGTTTGGGACGGCGAGAACGACGGTCAGCGTGGTGTTATCGTTGAGGACAGGTATGATAAAGAGCCTGACTTGCACCGCATCGAGTTCGACAACAAGGAACTCGGTGATGTAATTCTCGCCGAAGACGAGTTCGAGGTGGAACGCGACAGCCTTTTGCCGATGTGGGGCTGGCTGTGGAGTTTCGGAAATAGCGCAGACGATTATTGGTTGGAAGAACTGGACGGCATTCGTCTGATGTCCGAGTGCGGGTTCCGCATTTATGAACACGAGGAATGGGGCTACTTTTTCGGCATCGACGGTATGGGGTATTCGTTTATGGACGAGCATTGGGAGCCGTTATACCGAGCGCGCAGCTTGCAATGGCACGATGAGAAAGCCGAACACGAGCGCCAGATGCTCAAAATGGGCTACAAGAAAGGCAAGCTCGGTAATAAGCGAGTCTGGCTGGACAAAGAAAATAATGTTGTAGAGGAGGTAAAGTGAAATGGGCAATTACGAGAAATACCAGCTTCAATGGCTGATATACCACGGATATTCTCTGAAAGACCTGATGACAGAGTTGACCCGCCTCCAATACGAAGACCCCGAAGATGCTAAGCGAATCGCCACCCCGATAGACCAGCTTTTTGCTGAGTGGGAGGCTGATGTTGGCTTCGGCTCCGAGATTTGGCCTTGCAAAGAAGAATGGAGGGATTGTGAATTGACAAAGGCAATTTCAGAGAGAAATAAAGCCTACCGCACCATCGCCAAGCACTTGTTCAGGGCGCACCGCAAATACGAGGGTGGCAGAACGCTGATTATTCTCGCGGATAGCATCGAGGAGGCTACAGAAAAAGCTGTTGCCGCCTTTGGCTTGAACAGCGTTCACGTCAAGCGGATTGACCCTACGGAAGACCCGCAAGTTTATGAGATATGAGGAGGCAAGGCTATGAAAACGGAAACAGTATCGCGCACAGTTTATGTTGCGCTGGACGGAAGAAAGTTCAATGACAAATCAGAATGCGTGGATTATGAGGCTGCGATTAACCGCGCAAGCAAATTCAAGATTTTGAAAGCAAAGGTAGACGCGATTGAGTGTATCGAAAACAGCTATGCCCCATTCGGTTACAGCTACATTGACGACGAGAGATATGAGTACCGCTGGTACAGACCGAAAAATCAGGAAGAAGTTGATGCGCTGAACAGCTTTTTTAACATCAACATCGAATGCAATGGGAGCGACGATAAAGTCATAGGTGAATGGGTCGGTGTGGAAATCGACGGCGATTACGACAGCTACACGGGCGAGGAAGATGTGTATGTAATATCATCGCTCGACAGTTCAATCAAAAAGCTCGTCGATTTTTATGCGGCACTCGGCTATGATGTAAAAATCGAGAAAACTATTGACAATAAGGGTGACAGCCTATGAAAGAGAAAAAGATGACATTCAGAGAACTGTTGAAAGAAATCGACTTCGATTATGAAGTCGAGAATGACGAGATACGGCTAATTGATGAGCAGGACGCATACCTCGGCAGCATTGCCGAGGATAGATGGCCCGCAGAACAAGCGAGCGTTCCTGCCATAATCGACCGTATGGAGATTTACTGGAACGACTATGTGTACGGTGGAATTGTAAATCCGTCCCTCAATTCGGACGGCAAAGAGCTTGACGGCTACGAGGACAACGGAAATTATGAGGAGCTGCTTCGATACTGTGAGGCACACGGGATTAAAAACTACCTGACCGAAATCCTCTACTACATCGTCCACCCGAACGAGGTCATTTTTGAGGAGGGCTGCAAATGAAGCACGATGACCGATACGTCAGCCAGAAAGAGCTGTTCTTGATTGGTGCAAAGAAGAAACCTATTCCGAAATATGTTCCGAAGCGTCGGGGCAAGAAGAAAGGGAGGCAGAAAGGCTGATATGGAGATTGAGTACAAAGCTGAATACAAAAGCGACGCCGACCGCGTTACCGAAATCCTCCGCAGCGAGGGCTATCAGGTTGAGCGCGGCATTATGGGGCTGAACATCAACAATGGTAAGCACACCATCGGTGTAGTTCTTGAGCCGGACCCCGACCTCGATGACGGGACACAGTTCTATGTCGGCAGCAACGATGAGAACGATGACGGCTATCTCGTCCTGTTCCGAGAGGGCTATCCCGAAGACGAGCGGTATGAAATCTGCCGAGCCGTCAAAATGGCGTTTGAGGACGAGGAGGAATACGCAAACAGGAGGTGAACCGCATGAATATAAAGTCTGCCGACCGCATCATCGTCAAAAGCAACGACCGTATGAAAATCGTGCTTGACTGGTATATCGCAAACAGGGCTTGGCTTGACAAAGAGGAGTTTCACGCTCCGCTGGCGTCGGGCGTCATAGTTTTGCAGGAAGAAATGCTTGATGTGGCATTTGAAGAGAAGCAGGGCATCGTGGAAATATCAATCTATCCGAGAATGGATAACAGACCCTGCCCGGCTGCCGTAATCTTCGATTACGACCCTCAAACTTTCGAGGCGACCCATTATCGCTTTGCTCCACAGCTGCATGAGGTCAAGCGGGATTTGCTGCGAATGGTGATACTGTCGGACAACACAGACGAGAAAGCTGCGCTGAAATATCATGCGCTCATGCTGTTTATGGCTCACTATCGGGAGGTCATTCCCATAGAGGAAACAAGGCTGCCGCCGCAGACGCAGCATAAGTCCAAGAAGAAAAAGCGGCAGGGCAAGCCCAAAGCTGTGCCGCTCATCAAAAAGACCTATGTTCTTTCCGAGGAGATTACCAGCGAGCAACTGCGGCGACTCCCCGGTGAAAAGAGACCTTACACCAAACCCGACCACGAGGTAAGCGTCCGAGGCTACCGGCGGCGCTACAAGAGTGGCAAGGTTGTGTGGGTAAAGCCCTCGGTCAGATACAAAGACCGGGGCGCAAAGCAAGGCAAAGACTATCAACTTTAGGAGGTATCAGAAAAATGGTTAAAGATTTCATTCCGCAACCCTACACCGGTCCCAACCCGTTGCCGTCATACGCAACAACAAATATGACGGAGTACACGCTACTTGGCACGGTGCAAGGCGGCTACACTATCACCCTCGCCAAGCTGACAGTGGGCGACTCTGTGAGTGCGGGAAACCCGCTCACCCACGCCCTGTTCGAGAGCTTCACCGACCACGGAGCGCGAATGAGCGTGGCAAGAACCCGCGTGAGTGGCTTCGACCGCGAGTTTACGGCGGTGAAAAACGCTATTTTTGCGGCTGGCGTAGAGTTCAACTCTGCCCCACCTTGCAGCAGCGAGGAAATCCTGACGGCATTCGGTGATTGGTTCAGGGAGCATAACCCTGAAATCGTGGATTGCTCCGTCGTGTCACAAACCTGTCATTGAACTGTCTTATAGGAGGTGGTATAATGGTATCGTACCAAACTATGATTAACCCAATGCGCCTACATCTCGAAATCCGAAAGAAGTGCAACTTCTTTTGGCTTCGAGCCATCAAAGATGTTGACATCGAGCAGTGCTGCGCGAAATGCTTTATCGGTGAAAAGGACAACCGAGTTTACTACGGAACGTTCCACAAATCCGAAGCAATCGTAGACCTTATCGTCAGACAATATCCTGATGCAAAGGCGTATTATCTTTGTGGTTTAAGCGAGGGCTTTGTTTGGTCGCTGAACACCCACGTCGCGTTCGTGCCGGACCCCAATTCGGAAATCCATATCGAGAATGACCGGATTAAGCTCGACATCACAAACGCGCGGCGTATCAACTTCTGGGATTATACGCCGAATCCCCCCGGATATTTCTCACAGGAACAGCGAACCTGCCGCAACTGGATATTCGCAAACTATCTAAAGGACGGTAGACCGCTATGATTGTGAGTGCAAGCAGACGGACAGATATTCCGGCGTTATTTTCCGAGTGGTTTTACAATCGTGTTGGGAAAGGATTTGTCCTCCTTAGAAACCCATACAACCCTCTACAAGTCGGGCGTGTGACACTCACGCCCGACAAAGTAGACGGGTTTGTCTTTTGGACGAAGAACGCAGCGCCTATGCTGCCGAGACTTCACGAGCTGGACGAGTTCAAATACTACTTCCAATACACAATCACGCCATACGGTCGAGATGTTGAGAAGAACATTCCCGATAAGCACGAGGTCGTGATTCCTGCGTTCAAGAAAATCGGGGCTGATAAAGCTATCTGGCGGTATGACCCCGTATTCATAAACGAGCGATATACTTGGGACTACCACATCAGAGCTTTTACAAAGATTGCCGAGGAGCTGGAAGGTCATACGCATAAAGCGGTGATGAGCTTTGTTGACAGCTACCGCACCGTAGACCTGCGGCCTCTCGGCATCACCCTTCTCACACAGGAGCAGCAGCGGGAACTGGCGCAGCAGCTTTCAGAGATTGCCGCCGCGCACGGAATGGTCCTGTCTGCTTGCGCGGAGGATTTGGGTATTGCTCAATCCTGTTGTGTTGACGGCGAGATATTCGGTGTGAACAAACCAAAAGACCGAAACCAGCGCGGTTTGTGCGGCTGCGTTGAAAGCGTGGATATTGGCGCGTACAGCACTTGCAGCAACGGCTGCGCTTACTGTTACGCAAACCATTACGGCTATGTCCAAGAGCCGCCCGATGTCCATTCGGACTTGCTTGGACCTCCCCTGACGGGGAATGAGACAATTAAACAGAGGAACTAAAAGATTGGCCTCCGTTAAGCTGCGGAGGCCATTTTTTTGTTTACTACAAAAGGAGGACAGATTTCATGGAAGTAATCTACAAACCTGAGGGTGAACTCATCGAGTATGAGGGGAACGCCCGACGCAATGACGCTGGCGTGGCAAAGGTTGCCGAGAGTATCAAAGAGTTCGGTTTCCTTAATCCGATTTTGATTGACCCAAACAACGTCATCATATCGGGGCATACCCGCCTGAAAGCTGCCTTGCAGCTTGGACTTGAAGAAGTCCCCTGTATCGTACAGGACTTGTCCGAGGAGGACGCGAAGCTGGCTCGAATTATCGACAACAAGAGCCACGAGTATTCAACGTGGGACGTTGGCAAGCTCCATCAGGAGCTGAACGGTATCGGTCTGGATTTCAAGACTACATTCTTCACACCGAACCGTGACCGCCAGTTCTTCCAGCAGAACAAGATGCTTATTTTCGGCGGTAATGAGCTGCCTATCACCGAGGACGAGTACAACCGTTTGAAAGCCGTGTACGATGCGTACATCGCTGAGAACAAGACCTATATGGGGTTTGTCCTCTATCTGACGGGAGGGAAAGACGAATGAACATCAGAGAGATTGCAACCTCAAGGTTGAGAGAATACGAGAACAATCCTCGTAACAATGATTTGGCTGTCGAAAAGGTCAAGTACAGCATCGAACGCTTTGGTTTCCTCGTGCCGGTCATCGTAGATATGAACTATGTCATCGTGGCGGGTCATACGCGAGTCCGCGCCTGTCGTGAACTCGGCATACAGTCCGTTCCCTGCATTATTGCTGACGAGCTGACCGAGGAGCAAATAAACTTCTTCCGTCTCGTGGACAACAAGACCAGCGAGTACAGCGATTGGGATTTCGAGAAGCTCAAGGACGAGCTTGAAATGATTGACCTGACGCTGGAAGAAAACCAACTGCTGCTCGAACGGTTTGAACTGAGCGCAGAGGTATTCGACATCGAGCCGGAACAGGCTGAAATCAAAATCCCCGCTTTTAACTTCATGGGCGTCAACGACAAGCCCAAGGAGAAAAAGCCCTCCGTCAGCACCATCATCAACCGCGAAAATGATGAAGTTGAAACGGCTGATGACGAAATTGAAACTGCCGCGCCTGTTGCAGAGCCGCAGGAAGACGACGGGTATGCTGAACAGCCCGCAGCGTTTACCGCAGAGGCTACGCCTGACGGCACGAACATCGAAGTGCCGGAGGACGCTCCTGCCGCCGCAAACGAGCCGAAGAAATCCAAAGCCGTGCTGCCGTTTTGTCAGTTCCGCTTTGGCGATGTGTCGTTCTTCATCTCACAGGTGGAGCTTGACAGGTTGAACGCGAAGTATGCGGAGTACATCGACTCCGGCGAAATCCTGAAAGGCAGCTTTGCCAACTATCTCTTGAAGGGAGTTGAGAACCGTGATTGATTTTGTGGAAAGAGTACCTATCGACAGCGTAACAGGGTCTGAATACAACCCCCGTGCTATCACTGACGAGGCGTTAGAGAAGCTGCAATACAGCATCAGACGGTTCGGAATGGTGAAGCCGCTGATTGTAAACGCCTCGAACAATGTTATTACTGCCGGACACCAGCGAAAGAAAGCGGCTACGGCGATTGGGCTGGAATACCTGCCGTGCATCAAGATAAACAGCCCGAATTTGCAGGACGAAATTCTGTTCAACCTTATGCACAACTCGATTGAGACGAGCAAAACAACTGTTCGCCTTGACGAGTTTGAGGTCAACGGCTACCACTACTGCCCGTCTGACAAAATCAGCATCGACAGCGAGCCGAAGAACGTGCTTATCTGCTCCGAAATCACCAAGCTGATGTCTCGCTACGGCGAGTGGGGCAGCGTGGTTACGGACGGCGACGGCAACGTGATTTTGAACGCCGAGTACGCTTACTGCTCCAAGAAGCTGGGCTACGGTGTTCTTGTCTATGCTATCCCGAACGAGGACGTGCAGGAGTTCCTTGAGTGTATGGGCGTCGAGTACGGCAAGTACAATTTTGACAACCTCGGCGTGAAGACCTACCACCAGTTCTTGGCGCAGCCGAAGCGACTGAGTACGGACGGTAGGCAGTCGAACACTTCCGTTCTTTATGAGAAATACCTAATTCCGCGCTTGCAGAAGACCGACAGCGCTATCGACATCGGCGCTGGCAGAATGGCTTATGTCAAGCTGCTGAAATCCAAGGGCTACAATATGCACGCTTACGAGCCGTCCTTGATGGTGAAAGGCGCGAACAAGCTGGATATGAAGGGCATCATCGCCAACATTCTCAACGCCGAGAAAGAGGTCAAGCGTAACGGTCTGTTTGACTGGTGCGTGTTGGAGGCGGTGATTAACTCTGTCGTGGACGACGACTTTGAAAAGGCAGTCCTCACGACCTGTAACGCTGTCCTGAAATCTACGGGTACGCTGATTACCTGTACCCGAAACATTGCGTATGTCGAAAAGGCATACGAAAAGACTAAACTGTCTGCCGGAGCGGGAGACTGCCTGTGGTATCTTGATGACAAGAACTACACGCTCGGCGTGACAAACGGTATCGTGTTCAAGCAGAAGTTCCACACGAGAGAGAGCTACGTTGCTCTGCTTGAGGAATACTTCGAGGAGGTTCTGGTGCTGTCCTGCACGGCGGGTTATATTTATTGTGCCTGTTCGCATCCGAAGCAGCTCCCGATGGAAGTCTACGAGGAGTATCTGGAAAAGGAATTGAACATCGAATACCCCAACGGATTCAAACACAACAAGCACAGGGGGTTACTGGCCGCGCTAATCGAAAAGGTTGCGGAGAGGTATGTCTAAGGCAAGGAAGGACCTCTTTGAGCAGTGGGTTGAATCCGGGGAGGTAGAGACAAATCTTGCGGTTGTGCAGTCTCTGTCGATGCAAGGCAAATCCATAGCAGAGATTGCCGAAGCGTTCGACATCTCCAAAAGAACACTGCTTTACCTCCAAAAAGAACACCCGGCGTTGCTGAAAGCCATAAAGAACGGGCGGCTCTCTGTTGTGGCGATGTGCCAGAACAAGCTGATGGAGCGGGTGTCCAGCGGTGACACGACCGCTATCATATACGCCTTGAAGATTTACGGCGGTGAGTTCTTCAACGACCGGAAGACAACGAAAGCTGAAATCTCTGGCACACTCACCTCTGTTCAGCCACAAGTTCAGATTTACTTGCCAGCCACAGATACGGAGGCGGGTAAAAACAATGGGAAGAAAACGTGAGAAAGCTCCTGAAAATAACGGAGCAATGATTATCAGACCGCAGCAGGGCAAGCAGGAGCTGTTTCTTCGTTCACCTGCGGATATTTGCATTTACGGCGGCGCGGCTGGCGGCGGTAAGACCTACGCCTTATTGCTTGAGTGCTTGCGGTACATCGACCATAAGCACTTCGAGGCGGTCATATTCCGTCAGTCCCGTCCTCAGATAATGAGCGCCGGTGGCTTGTATGCCACCAGCCAAGAGATTTACCCTTACTTGGGCGCAACGAGCGTCCTGACCCCGAATGTTCAGTGGCGGTTTGAAACAGGGGCGAAAATCACATTCGCCCATATGTTCTACGAGAAAGAGAAATATAACTGGCAGGGTTCTCAGATACCTCTGCTGATGTTTGACGAGCTGACTCACTTTACCGAGAGCCAGTTCTTTTATATGTTCTCCCGTAACCGCTCCACCTGTGGCGTAAAGCCCTACATTCGGGCGACCTGCAACCCTGACGGCGAAAGCTGGGTGGCGAAGTTCATCGACTGGTGGATTGACCCTGAAACTGGCTACGCTGACGAGAGCCGCTGCGGTAAGCTGCGGTATTTCGTCCGTCGCAACAACATTATCCATTGGGCTGACACACCGCAGGAATTGTACAATACCTTCGATTTGCGAAAGCCGGAGGAGCTGGAAGAAGTCAAGTCCGTTTCCTTTATCAGCGCAAAGCTCACCGACAACGAGGCGATGTTGAAGCATGACCCCGGCTATATCGGTGCTTTGAAAGCGATGTCCGAGTTCGACCAAGAGCAGCTGCTTAACGGTAACTGGAAAATCAGACGGTCTGCGGGGCATTACTTCAAACGCGCAAAGGTCGGGCAGATGCTCACCTCCACACCTACCGATGTTATCAAGTGGGTCAGAGCGTGGGACTTGGCGGCAACGGCTCCCGACGAGCTGGACGAGTCCGAGGGTATGCCGCAAGCTATGCGGCAGAACAGCCGCAGAGACGGCAGCGCATACACCGCTGGCGTACTGCTCGGCAAGCGCCGCAATGGGCGCGTGTTTGTGGCTGATGTTATCAACGTCCGCGAAAACGGCGCTGATGTGCGTCAGCTCATACTGAATACTGCTGCCAGCGATAAAGCCCTGTATGGCAATGTGACAATCCGATTGCCGCAAGACCCCGGACAGGCGGGCAAGGACCAAGCGCAGAGCTTCGTCCGAATGCTTGGCGGCTACACCGTAACTACCGCACTCGAAAGCGGGGATAAGGTCACTCGTGCAGAACCATTTTCCTCACAGTGGCTTGCCGGTAATGTAGATGTGCGGACTGCCGAATGGAACGACGAGTATTTCAGGCAATTAGAGAACTTCCCGGTTGGCAAACTGAAAGATATGGTCGATGCCTCGGCAAACGCATACTTGGAACTGGAAATCAGCAAGCCCGAATTTGGCTTCTCTCTGTGAGGTGATAAGACTTGAGACTATTTAACATTGAAATCAATCGACGCAAGGTGCGGGACGAGTATACCGACAGGCGCGGCAGCTTCGTTTCACGCTGGGCAAGACCGCCCTCTATGAACACTTCCGAATGGCTGGATATGTTTTCAAAAAGCCCTCGCTTGGCTGTAGTAGACCGAATTGCCAGCGACATTGCAAATGTCAGCGGTAGGCTGCTGCGTGTCAACGAGGACGGCTCGGAGACCGAGATTACAAGCCACCCATTCTTGGACTTTATGGAGCAGCCCAATCCGCTGTACGAGATGACAAGCTCGGCGGTATGGCGGCTCCACGAGATTTATCTGCTCCTTGTGGGGGAAAGTTTCTTCCTCATCGAGCGAAACGAACAAGGCGTACCTACGGAGCTGTGGAATGTGCCGCCCCATTGGGTAAAGATGACGCCGTACCTCGGCAACCCCACCTATCAGATAATCTCCCCCGGCGGCTTGAGCATGACCGTTCCTGTAGACGATATGTTCGTGATGAAGCAGCTTAACCCGCTCGACCCGTTTATGCGCGGCTTGGGTATCGCCCAAAGCATCGCAGACGAGGTGGAAATCGACGAATACGCTGCCAAGTTCCAAAAGCGTTTCTTCTATAACGACGCAACGCCGCCGACGGTATTCCTTATGCCGGACGCTACGGACGAACAGCGCGATGGTTTTCTCGCCCGATGGAACCAAAAGTTCCGAGGCGTGGACAACAGCCATCGTGTTGCCGCCCTCTCCGGCAATGTCGAGATAAAGGAGCTTGGCGATACGGGCAGCAAGAACCTCGCCTTTGTTGACAGCCGAATTGCTATGCGTGATGCGGTGCTGGAACACTTCGGTGTGCCTCGTGAAATAATGGGCATCACCGAGAACAGCAACCGTGCGACAGCTGACAGCGCACAGTACATCTACGCAAAGAATGTGCTGACGCCGCGCATCAAGAGCCGCGAAGAAGCTATCAACAAGCAGCTGCTCCCGATGTTCGGCTGCGACCTTATCTGGCGGTTCGATGCTGTCATACCCTACGACAAGGACTTCGACAAAGCGAAAGCCCTCGAAGCCTATGACGCCGGACTTATCACCAAGAACGAGGCCCGCAATCTGTTAGACCTTGCGGACATTGAGGGCGGTGATGTGTTTAAGGTGTCCATCAACGACCTGTTCCTGCGGGAAACCGATGACCCTGCCGAGGTGTCGCAGACCTTGCTCCAAGAGGACCAGTTCGTCTCTTTTGACGGCGAGGACGAACACGGCGAGAAGAAAGCAAGGCGGGTAAATCTGACCGCTGCGCTCCGAAATGAAGACCAGCTCGTGCGTGAGAATGTGCGGCTCTTTGAGTCTGCCGTTTCACGGCATTTTGCAGAGCAGCAAGCCGAGATTACAAGAGCGCTTGGCTTGACTACGAAAGCCGATGAGCAGCAGTCCGTCTTCTCGCAGTTAGAACAGTATATTTTGCCCGATGGGTCATTCAATCAGGAATTGTGGGAGGCATTGACCGAGGAGGAGCGGCTGCGCCTCTCCGAAAGCGTTGCTGCCGGACTGCTTAACTGGAACGACGAAGCCAAAAAGCTGAACGAGATATTCAGACCGTTATGGAAAAAGGCTTACGATGACGGCGTGAAACACAGCGAGGAGAGCTACGGGCTGTTCGGCATTGAACGCCCTGAGTTCGTTTCTGCCGCCAAAATTAACGGCGGCAAGCGCATTACAGGCATTCAGCGCACCACAAGAGACAAAATCGCTGACATCATCTCCGATTGCGTCTCCAACGGCGTAAGCCAGTCCGAGCTTCGGAAAACCATTCAGGCTGAGATGAACGTGTCCCAAACAAGGGTAAAGCTGATTGCCCGTCAAGAGACAATGACTGCGCTCGCCACAGGTCAATTCGATATGATGCGGTCTGCGGGCGCTAAGACTAAAACGTGGCATCACAGGCCACAGAAGAACCCAAGAGACGGTTCGCGTGGGCAACCCAATCACGTTGCCCTTGAGGGCGAGACCGTCCCTATCGACGGCAAATTCTCCAACGGTCTCCGCTATCCGCGAGACCCCGATGATGGTCGTCCAGAGGAGCTTATCAACTGCCGATGTTATCTGACATACGGTGGTTTTTAAGAATTGCCCCAATCTCAATAGGAAGGAGGAAACCGTATGGCAAAGAAACAGCCCGCTGGCAAAAAGAAGCCGGATGCGGCGGTGCGTGAGCGCAAGGCTTTCAAGTTCGAGCTGGAAAGCACGGACGAAAGCGGTGAGTTCTCTGGATATGCTGCTGTATTCGGAAACCGAGACAGCGGCGGTGATGTCATTGAGAAGGGTGCATTCACGAAAACCATCGCAGAAGACTTCGACCGTATCAAGATTTTGTCGCAGCACAACGATTGCGAACTGCCGATTGGTAAGCCGCTTGAGTTACGCGAAGATGAAAAGGGTCTTTACATTCGCGGCAAAATCAGCAACACGCAGAAAGGGCGCGACATTCAGACGCTGTTGAAAGACGGTGTGCTGACTGAGATGTCGATTGGCTACGATGCCGTAGCCTTTGATTTCGACAACGAACAGGGCGTCCGACATCTGAAAGAAATCAGGCTGTGGGAAGTCTCCATCGTCACTTGGGCGATGAACGAGGAGGCAAAGATTGATGAAGTCAAATCTTTGGTGGAGGAACTAAAAACCGAAGCCAAGAGCGGCAAAATCACTCGCGCAAGACTTGACGCACTCAAACCGTTCATCGCTGTGGTGAGAGAACTGGCAGACATTCTCGGACCGTTCTTGGAACCGCCCGCAACACCGCAGCCCGAAGACCCGCCCACACAGAACAACATCAAGAAGCAAGCCAAATCCGCTGGGATAGTCTTTGAGATTGTCCCGTCAACTCACAAATAACAGGAGGTAATTTGAAATGAAATTGACTCAGGAACAGCTCGCAGAGCTTATCGCAAAGGTGTTCGCCAATCTCGACGAGAAGCGCAAGTCGCTCAAAGAAGCTGAGGGTGAAATCGAAGGTATCAGCACCGATGAAATCCTCGGTGCGCTGACAGAGGTTCTCGGAGCCGTTGAGGGCGACGAGTCCGACGAAGACGGTGAGAAAGCCGATGAGGGTGAACCTGCTGCCGATACCGGCGCAGTTACGCCTGAACTCATCGCAAAAGTCGTCGAGGCTTTGGAGGGCATCAAGTCCGGCGTCGGCGCAAGCGAGACCAAATCCGCAGAGCCTGTGGCGCAGCCTCAGACTCCCGCTGCACAGCCGCAGCGCAAGTACGCAAATCTGTTTATTTCCACCGGCGCAAGCCGTGACGGAGGTGATAAGGCTATGGGCTTTAAGGCTCGTATGGAATCTATGACCGGACCTGAGCGCCGCAAGACCGCTTACGGTATGTTCGGTCGCGCTGTGAAGTGCATCAATGCCTCTCACGGCGACATCGAAAAGGCGGCATATACCGCCGAGCATAAGTTTATGGACGCTGAGATGGCCCACGAGTTCAAAGCTCTGTCCATGACCTCTCCTTCTGACGGCGGCTACCTCGTGCCGGAGGTTTATGCCAACGAAATCATTGAGCTGCTGTACCCTGCCACCGTTATCTACAGCCTCGGCGCTCGCAGACTCGGTATGGCGAACGGCAACCTCAACATTCCAAAGCTCAAGACCGGCTCCCGCGCCCTGTTCAACGGTGAGAGCCGCAAAATCCCCAAGACCGCTCCCAAGTTTGGCAACTTGAAGCTGTCTGCGAAGAAGCTGACCGCTCTCATTCCTATGAGCAACGACCTGCTCCGCTCCACCAACTTTGACAATGACGTCATCGTCGGTCAGGACATCACCAAGCAGATGGCTCTTGGCGTGGATTGGGGCGCTCTGCTCGGTACGGGCGGCGAGTTCCAGCCTCTCGGTATCGTCAACAACAGCAAGGTGCAGACCATTGACGTAACCAGCCTCGGTGCGGAGTACGCGAGCAACGCCGGTGTCCTCACCGCTGCGTTCCCGAACTACCTTGTCGCCGCTGTTCTCAGAAACAACGTGTACGCTGACGGTTTGGGCTTCGTGTTCAACACCAGCGTAGAGCAGTTCTTCAAGTCCCTGCGCGACAATGTTGGCTCCTTCATCTTCGCGGAGGAGATGAACAAGAACCACACCCTCGTTGGTTATCCTTACCGCACTACGAACCTGCTGGAGACCACTGCCGGAAAGACACAGATTCTGTTCGGCAACTGGAACGACCTCATCATTGGTGAGCAGGGCGCGCTGGAAATCGAGACAAGCCGCGAGGGTTCTTGGACGGACGATGCCGGTAACATCATCTCCGCTTTCGAGAACGACCAGACCCTTATCCGCGCTATCGACAACGTGGACATCGGGCTGCGCCACGATGAGAGCTTTGCGGTGGCTACCAAAGTCTCCGTACCCGTCTAATCTGAACAGGAGGTAACAGACAATGAAGAAAGAACTTCTCCAAAATGTAAAGGTGCTGCCCTACAAGTCGGGCGACGCTATTGACAGAGCGGGGTTTCTCTCCGCTGTGATTGCAGTGGCTGCCAAGGCTGACGGCGATGTGAAAATCGTCGTCACCCACAGCGATACCGCCGATGGCACTTTCGAGGCTGTCTCCGATGAAAAGCTGTTTGTCGGAGGCAACGGCGAGGCTGCGGGTCTGACCGCTGCCGATGTCACAAACTTCGATGTGGACCTTGCGGGCTGCAAGCCGTTCATCAAGGTAACTGTGAGCGGCACTGCCGCCGGTGACTGCGCTATTGTGCTGGGCGATAAGAACACCCGGCCGGTGTAAGGAGGTAGGAGCTATGCCGAGGATTTATAAACCGGTGGGGCCGAAGTCCAACAAGGCTGCGGCTCCCGTAACTGAAACCAAAACTCCGAAGCCGCCCAAGGCTGACGAGCCTAAAAAGGAGGACGGCGGCAAGTAACCGCCGTTCTTCGGATTGGAGGTCTATATGCTTGCTGAAAACGCATTAACCACTCTCGAAAAAATGAAGATGATGCTTGGCTTGTCAGACATCTCCGATGAGCGAACTGATGAAATCATTATGCTGCTGATAAACAAGGCGTCCTCGTGGATTGAGCGTCAGACAGGCAGGCATTTAGGCAAACAGTCGTATGTCCAAAAATACGATGCCGACGGTCAGCAGGAACTCGTCACGATAGAATACCCCATTCTTGATGTGGAATATGTCAAGGAAGATGGAAAGCTCGTTGACCCCGCTCTTTACGATTACGGGCAGACGGGCAACATCGGGGTCATCTATCGTGACGATGGCTGGCTGCGAGCGGGCTACCGCAGAGGGCTTGCCTACGACATTGTAGTGTCCAAGAGAGTAATCGAGGTCAGCTACACGGCGGGGTATGTCCTGCCGAAAGATGCGGACGATGAACACCCTCAGACCTTACCCGCCGACCTTGAGGGGCTGGTGTGGGAAATCGTGTCCCAAGCGTACACGAACTTGCAGAACGGCTCGCAGGGGCTTACCGCTTTCGCTATCTCCGATGTGCATTGGACTTTTGACAAGTCCACGCACCCTGAATGGACAAAGCTAATCAATCTGTATAGGAGGTATTGAGATGGAGCTTGACCGCATTTTAACTGATTTCGACAGGCTGAAAAGCGCCTGTCAGGAATTATCGCAAAAGAAAATACTGGTCGGCATCGTTGGCGATGCTGACTCAGATGTCATTAAGATTGCCCACGCACACGAGTACGGCGATGGCAAGATGCCGGAACGCTCTTTTATCCGAGCGAGTTTCGATGCAGACCAAGCCGCGCTGAACGGCATTGTGTCGGGCGAGCTGAACAAGGTGCTGGCGGGACAGACCACACCGAGCGCCGCAGCCGAGTCTATCGGGGCGCAATCGGCACAACTGGTACAGAACTTTATTGACAGCAACCGCGTCAAGCCGCAATCGGATTTCTCCAAGAAAACGCAGCATACCACCCTGTATGAAACAGGTACGCACATTCGCGACCGTATCGCCTATAAGGTGGTGAGCGGAGAATGATGTTCAATGCGACACCAAGACTGCCAAGGGCGCTGTTGCACATTCTGACGGTTTCCAGCAGGACTTTTGTAAGAGACCCTGCACACGGTGGTCAGTCAAGACCTGTCGAGAGCGAGGTTCGGTCTTTTTGGGGCGTTGTCCTCCCACTGTCAAATGCGGATTGGAAACAACTACCCGAAGGAACTTATACCCACAACTCGCAGAAGCTCTATACCGACGATGCTATCGACATTCAGCCGGGGCAGATTATCCGAGATACCTTCGACGGGCAGCAGTACACGGTGACAACGGAGCTGGCGCATAACACTATCCACCCTATGGTGCGGTACATCGTGGAGGGGGTGGTGAAGAAGTGACCTTTGTTGAAGCCCGTAACGCAATCATATTTGGGCTGGAAAACCACCTCGGCTGTCCTGTCGTTCTGTCTGAACAGATAGCCGATGTGTCGGATTTCCCCTACAGCTACTACAGCGTGTTGGCATCAAGAATATCCGACCACGCTTTCGGACTGCGGGGAGTAGTTCAGGAAACGCCTGACGGCTACACACTGAAACGCTCCGAGCCTGTCAAGGCGTCCTTGTCATTCACCTTTTGCAGCGAGAATCGCGAAAGCCCCGACGGATATATCTTCGGGGAAGATGAGGCGTTAGAGCTGGCTGAAAAGGCTCACAGGTACTTCCTGCTCGACGCCCACAACATTATCACTGATACCGGCGAGGTTGTTATCAACAATGTCGGCTCAGTCGCAAACCGCTCTGGTTTCCTCGTGGAAGACACCGTAAGGCGGTACGGCTTCGATGTCATGTTCTCCTATGTGCGGATAGACGAAAAGCCGACAATAACAATCCAAAATCCGGGGAACCCCATCGGGGACGCCCATTCATAAAGGAGGAAAAGCCAAATGGCAAAAGATGTAATTGTCGTTGTGCAGCGTGACGCGCTGCCAAAGCAAAAGGAAAGTCTCGACATTCTCCTTGTGTCCACTACCGGGACTTATCCCGTTGGCGTATACAGAGATATTGCGAGTGTCGAGGCGGTCTACGGTCCTGACGGACCCTGCCCTAACGCAAAGGTCGTCCGCAAGGCGACCACGCTGCTCAATCAGGGCAAAACCACCCTCGCGACTTCCCTCGTCACCAAGTTCAAAATCGTGAGCTTTGAACCCCCTGCCCGCGCTGCTGCGAGTGCCGCAGTGCTTACGGTCACACTTCCTGACGGGGATTTGGAACAGCCCATCGAAGCTGATACCCCGCTGTGGGTCAAGGTCGGTGGCGATGACAAGGCGGTAATCGAGATAACCACTACGGCGAGAGCTACGAAGTGGTCGCAGGTTGCAGCCCTGTTCAAGAACGCGACCTTTACCAAAGGCGGCAAGACCTACGCCGCAAAGATAAGCGGGACGGTCATCACTTTCACTGCTGCCGAAGCTGGCGGGGCTGACTCTATCCCCAAGACCATCAGCATCTATACTGATGCCGATTTGACAAGCGGGCTGCCTGTCGAGGCTGTCGTGGAGTTTGCCAACGGCTCGAACGAGCTGACTGCGGCAGACGCCCTTGTCGAGACAATCAAGCAGTTCCAGTCCAATGTTGACAACGACTGGTATTACCTGATGACCGACAGGGACGACGACGAATATGTTTCCGCTCTCGCCAAGTTTGCGGAGGCAAGTGAACCTACGGAGGCAGAGCTGGGAGCCGGTGTGGAAGACCACCGCAAGTTCTATATGGGGCAGACTGCAAACAAGAACTTCGCCTGTCTGACGGCTCGTGCAGCGGTCATCTATACGGACGAGGCGTTCATCAGTGAGGAGCCTGATGCCTCCTATACCGGCAATGTTGCGCCGTTCTATCCGAACAGCGTCACTTGGAAGTTCAAGCGTCCACAGGACGGCAACGCTCCTGCCAGCGCCGGTATCAAGCTCATCACCCTGCCGAAGCTGACGGAGGGCGAACGCGACCAGCTGCTCGAAAATCACGTCAACTTCCTCACGGAAGAATATAAGCGCCAGTACGTCAAGGACGGCACCTGCCTCAATGGTGAGTTCATTGATGTTGTCCTCGGCGGCGATTGGGTAGCGAACCGTATGCGTAATCTGCTGTACGATATTTTGCTTGCCAACGCTACCATCAACTACGACGATGCTGGCTTCGGTCTGGTGGCTACTGCGGTGCTGCAAGCACTGGCAGAAGCTGTTGACCTCGGCATCATCGCCAAAGACCCTGAGAGCAAGGCTGGCGTATACACGGTGAACATTCCGAAGTATGCGGAAAGCACCGAGGAGCAGCGCAGGAACCGCACAATGCCTGACATCACTTGGGAGGCTCTGCTTGCCGGTGCTGTTCATCAGGTGAAATCCAAGGGCGCACTCCGCGCCTCACTGTAAGGAGGGATAGACTATGTTATCGACCTATGACCCGCTGAAAGTCAATGTGGCTTTCAACAATAGACAGCTGCGTATGTTTGGCGACAACCTGTTTACGCTGGCTCGTGACGAGGCGAATGTGACACTCAAAAAGGGCGTCAAGGGCGACAGCACCTACATTCTCAACGCGAACAAGGCTGGTAAGCTGACAATCACCTTGCAGCAGGAGTCCCCTGACATCGACTTCCTCGAACAGTGCGCCGAACGGAACACGATGGCAAACCTTGCTATCACGGACGCCAACGACAGCGGCACGGTGTTCTTCGCGCAGAACTGCATGGTGGAAAAGCTGCCCGACAGAGCGAGGGGCAAGGACGCGGGAGATGTGACAATCGTGTTCCTTATCCCCGATATTCAGAAGCAGTAACACCGAAACATTGGGCTGATACATTTCGGATAAGTCGAACATTAGGCACGAAAGTCGTGTTTTAGGCGGCAAATTCAACCCAATGTTTCAGCCCTCAATGTGTCATTGTTTCGCCCGATGTTTCAGCAATGTTTCGGGCTAAACCCTTGTGGTTACGGGCTTTCTGCCCATTATGATACATTGAAACATTCATTCCTATTGAGGATAAGAATAGAGAGGATAGAGAGATTAAAGGAGTATTATACCTCTCTAATACTCTCTAAATTCTCTAATCTGAGTATATTATACGCGCGCACGCGCGAAGGAGGATAATCACTATGGCAAGACAGAAAAATGTAACCGTGAATGGCGTGGACTACACGCTGCAAAGCGTGACCTTTTCGTGGTACACCAACCTCACCGACCTCTATATCAACCCTGCCAACGGCAGAAAGAACACAGCGAAGTACGCGGACGCTCTTATCAAGGGCTGCGTAATCTCCCCTGCCGAAGTCGCAAAGGGCGGCGTCAAATACTTCGACGAGCAGGAAGACCTTGCAACGCCGGGAGAGCTGGTGCGTGAAATCGAGTCCTTTCTTGGAGAACGAAATCAACCCAGCGGCGGCAAAGCGCAGGGCTAAACATAACGAGCGGTTCTGGCGGCTGGTGTTCTGCATGGACGGATTAGGCTACACGGAACTCAGCACGATGGACCTCTACGAGTTTTCCGAAGCCGAACAAGCCCGCTTGCTTTGGCAAGAGGAGTGGA
>Ga0137308_101450_pt1 | contig 23122 bp, 20 predicted proteins | sample Inofrocosms_June_FD_97181 | JGI IMG/M metagenome (GOLD analysis project Ga0137308, IMG submission 97181) | Mouse cecal microbial communities from Vienna, Austria - N-Acetylneuraminic and N-Acetylglucosamine D2O microcosms_June | ecosystem: Host-associated > Mammals > Digestive system > Large... | reverse complement strand
GCTGCGGTATGGGCAGCTCGGTGGTACTGGATCCTCTGGATGTGGACCGGCTGGCAAAGTATCTGAAACTGTCTTCCAGACAGCTCCTTGGAGGGCCGGTGGCTCTGGGGGGGGTGGACGGACTGGTTCTGCCGCATTTGAACATGGACGGAGACGGGGAGAGGTGTCCTTTCCTTGGGGCAGATGGCCGGTGCAGGGTCTACATAGCCAGACCAGGGATCTGCCGGATCTTTCCCCTGGGACGGTTCTATGAAAATGGTTCCTTCCGCTACTTCCTTCAGACTCATGAATGCCCCAACAATACCCGGACCAAGGTAAAGGTACGCAAATGGGTGGATATGCCGGATTTGTCCCGCTACGAAACATATATATCCCACTGGCACTATTTTCTTCTGGCTTTGCAGGAGCGGGTCCGGGAGCTGGAAGATATAGATAAAGCGCGCCAGCTCAGTATGGAACTGTTAACGGAATTCTATCTCAAAGAATATGATGAGGGTGGGGATTTCTATGATCAGTTCTCAGAAAGACTGGCAGGGTGGAAGAGATGGTAACCGTTCAGATGTTACTGTTCATGGTGTGGATGGCATCCACTGGCTAAGAAAAAAGAATCTGGCCATGAACAGTAATCAGTTGTGTAACAGTTCAGGGGGTATCTGAACTGTTACACAGTTGTTATGGGGATTTTGTAAAAATCAAAATCATGGCTTGACAAGACGGAAGAAATGGATTATTCTTAATAATAAGAAATGGGTTTTCACCGTACATCTTGTTACGGCTTGCTCGTTTCTTTTTTTACTGCTAAAAGGTCATATAGGTATTTTTTGTTGTTTTCGGCATGGTTGACCAGTAGTCGGGCATGGAAAATGTTGTATCTGACGAGTACATTTTCCTCATATACCGGAAGGGCAAAACGGACATCATATCTATACCAGCCGTATTTGGCATTTTTATTGTGCTTTTCCTTGCGATTTTCTTCAAAAGCCGGATGAGATGCTATCTGGATCAGTTCTGGTATTGCAGTAGCGGCATTTGCCTTCGCTTTTGCATTCGCACCCTTAAGGCTTTTCCGGCTCTCCGATTCTGTGTATTCTTCAGGCAGTTCACTTCCAATAAAAATATGCTCTGCATTTTCGGTGATTTCATAATAGTCCCCGACATATCCTTCAAGATACTGCTTTACATCATCCCAGTCAATCTGCCGTTTCCCTTTGAAACGGATATCGTTGATCAAGACGAGTTTTTTACCGTCGGCATCAGTTATGATGTTTACACTTCTGTTTTCAATCATCTTTGTTATTCCCTTTTTCTTGACTGTTGATTTATAGACATTAAACGGACTCTTTCTGCTCTTTTGTTACATCATCTAATGTAATACTTTCTATGATTATAAACAGTTACTTGTTGCTGGTCAAGCTGTTTACTGTTCTTTTTCTTTCGCACTTTCCCTTCGCTATAACAGTTCAGGGGTGTGAACTGTTACAAGGGATAACCAGGATACGGCAGAAAACATTGATTTTTAACTGCCGAAGTAATATAATGTAACTGCCCTCACAAGGGACGCAACCCGGATATTCTGTAATCGGGTTGAACTATAATGTGTTTAGCAGGAAGGAGGTTAAGCATGAATTGGAAGTGGAAACGGAAATGGCTGATTTCGCTGGCAGTTACCTGCTCTATGGTGATTTCCAGTGTAGGGACAGCAGCAGCGACTGAGCCGGCCGGCCCCACGGTAACAATGGACACCGGATCAGTGACTGGACTGGATACCGAAGAGAAGGATGAATCGGATACCAGGGAGGCGAATGCTCCGGACGCCGGAGAAGCAGCGGATCCAGATAGTGGAGAGATGACAGATCCGGATACCGGAGAGGCGAATGATTCGGACATTGGAGAAGCAGCGGATCCGGATAGTGGAGAGGTGACAGATCCGGATACCGGAGAGGCGAATGATTCGGACACTGGAGAAGCAGCGGATCCGAATGATGGAGAAGCGGCAGATCCGGACACTGGAGAAGCAGATGCTCCGGACAGCGGAGAAACATCGGACCCGGATGATGGAGAAGCGGCAGATCCGGACACTGGAGAAGCAGAAGCTCCGGACAGCGGAGAAACATCGGACCCGGATGACGGAGAAGCGGCAGATCCGGACACGGGAGCAGCAGAAGCTCCGGACAGCGGAGAAGCAGCGGATCCGGATGACGGAGAAGCGACAGATCCGGACGCGGGAGCAGCAGAAGCTCCGGACAACGGAGAAATAGCGGATCCGGATGCCGGAGATACGGACATTCCGGACAACGGAGAAGCGGCAGATCCAGATACCGGGGAAGGGGATGATCTGCCTGGAGATTCCGATGGCGAATTGTCTGCTGATCCCGAAAATCCTGATGGCAAGCCGTCTGCAGATCTCACACCCGATACCCATCAGCACAGCTGGTCTGTGGAATGGAGCTATGACGAAATCGGTCACTGGCATGAGTGTGACGGGGAAGACTGTCCTATAACTGACAGCAGCGAAATGGATGGTTACGCCCAGCACACCTATGGTGAGGACAATGTATGTACCCAGTGTGGATACTTTGAGCCGGTCAACCAGCTTGCCAGAGCCGCCGCAGGAGATATCCCCACCTACCAGGAGGCCTATGAGGAGATGGTTGCCTTAAAGGAAGAGTATCCTGAAGGAATGATCTGGACGAATTTTACACCTTACGGGAGTGATGGCCCTCTTGGTGACGCCTATGTCTGGAAAGGCGGAAAAATATATGGGGCAAGCAGCGGTGTGGGCTGCATGGCTTTCGCTTTCATTCTCAGCGATGCGGCCTTTGGCAGTTTGCCGGCAAGAGCTGTCACAAAGGGCAGTTTTACATTTGATGATGTGAAGGTCGGTGATATCCTGCGGGTAAGGAACAACAGCCACAGTGTGATCGTGCTGCAGAAAAGCGCAGCAGGCGTGGTAATCGCCGAAGCCAACTACAACAAGACCGTTCACTGGGGACGCGTCATGAGCAAATCGGAGGTTTTAGCCGCAGACTTTATCATTACGCGTTATCCCAAGGGGTATGCTCCTCTGGATGATCCTGATGATGAAGAGCTGGTCCAGGATGGGACGGTCGGAAGCCTGAACTGGACACTGACCAATGCAGGAGTGCTGACGATCTCCGGCAAGGGAGCGATCCCGGATTTCTCCGCAGGAGATCCTTTGCCCTGGGACGAATACAGCGCCGATGTCATCATCAATACCATTATCATTGAGAAGGGCGTAACGGGCATAGGAGACTATGCGTTCTGTGGAAGTGAGGCTCTCAGTGTATATATTCCTGATGGTGTGACGAATATTGGTGAGGGCGCTTTTAAAGGGTCATCACTGATTTCTGTAACGATCCCCGGCACTGTTGTAGATATTGGAAACAATGCTTTCCATGATTGTGCGAATCTCACTTCTGTGACGGTATCCGAAGGAGTGGAAACCATTGGGGACAATGCTTTTCGGGGCTGTACGACCTTGGCCTATATCGATTTTCCAGCAAGTATCACATCGGTAGGCGCAGGAGCATTTATGAGCTGTGAGAAGATGAAAAGTGTGAGATTTATGCCTGGCAGCGGGACAGTAACGCTGGGGGATGGCTTGTTTGCGGAGTGTTGGGGCTTGACAAGTGTAACACTGCCCCAGACGGCAGACCGCATCAGTAACGAAATGTTCTCATCTTGCACTTCCCTTCCCTCGCTGTATATTCCGGCAAGTGTAAAAGAAATTGGGGAAAATCCGTTTACCTCGTGCATACACCTAAAGTATATATACTTTGGCGGCAGTGAGGCGGAATGGAAAGCCATATCAAATGTGTATCTGGAAGCATCCCTGAAGTCTACAGGAACAACCGTGGTTTACAATGCCGAATTTGACGATCCCTTCGCTTCAGACCCCAATGACCCAGGGGATTTTAAGCCTGATGAGGGTGTAACGGATCCGTCCGACCCGGATGACGGGAATGATAACAACGATCCTGATGACAGTGAGAATACCCACAAGCACAGCTGGTCTGCAGCCTGGAGCCATGACGAAACCAGCCACTGGCACGAGTGCGTCGCCGGCTGTTCTGTAACAGACAACCGGAAGAAAGACGGTTACGGCGCCCACACCTATGGCGGCTGGATCATTGATGTAAATGCGACGGCCTCTCGAAGCGGCAGCAGGCACAGGGACTGCACGGTCTGTCAGTATCGCCAGACTGAGCGTATCCCGGCAACCGGTTCTTCAGGCGGTTCCAGCGGAGGTTCCGACAGCTCCGGCAGCTCTAGCGACAGCTCCGGCAGTTCCAGCGGCAGCTCCAGCGACAGCTCCGGAAGCTCCAGTGCATCGGACACCACGGTTTCTACCACGGTTGAACATTTACCAGACGGTTCCAGCATCACAACCATGACACAGAAAGACGGAACCGTCGCTACGGTTACTACAGATGCTGCCGGCAGGGTAGAGACGAAAGTCAATGTATCCGCTTCAGCGGTTACCACTGCCCGACAGAGCGGGGGAGCTGTTTCTCTGCCTGTCCCGGCGGTTCCGGCTGTCCGGGATGTGGCGTCGGCTCCGGCGATCACAGTTTACACTGGCAATGAGGCGGTAAAAGTGGCAATTCCTGTTGTCACACCTACTGCTGGCACTGTAGCAGTTATCATCCATGAGGATGGCACAACAGAGGTGGTGAAAGCATCTGTTCCCACAACCGATACGGTTGTAACTCCTCTGCCTGATGGGGCCACGGTGAAAATCGTGGACAACAGCAGGAGTTTCCAGGATGTTCCTGTCGGGAGCCAGTTTGAGGATGCCATCACTTTTGTCTCTGCCAGAGATTTATTCTATGGTACAACAGCAACAGCCTTTGCTCCCCAGGAACCCATGACTTATGCTATGGTGATGACGGCTCTGGCCCGTTTCGACGGTGCAGAGACTGGCGGCGGCATAACATGGTATGAAAAGAGCATGGAATGGGCAAAGGCGCGCGGAATCAGTAATGGAGCCAGTCTGGACAGCAATATCGTCTGTGAGGAGCTGATTACAGTTCTCTGGAAATATATGGGCTCGCCTGTGTCAGTGGCCGGACCGGCCGGTTATGTGTATACCGGTCAGACCAGCGATTCTCAGGCAGCCGCCGCCATGGGCTGGGCCATGAAAAACGGGATTGTCAGCGGCTTCGAAAACGGAAGTCCGGATCCCCAGGGGCAAATCACCCGCGCCCAGGCAGCACAGATAATCATGAATCTGGTTAAAACAGTCACTCTTAATCCTGTAAAGTAAACCTTCATGTCTGTCAGCAGACATCATCATGAATGAAAGAGGGTCTACTGTGAAGGAACAGGGGGCCGCAGAAAGAGGAATCCATACAATATATGGTGTCAATGATTTGCAGATCATTACTGTATATTGCGGGATCACTTTTCCTGCGGCACCTCTTTTTTGTTATGTGCAGAAGCCTGAAGGTGGCGACGTGGTATGTATTTATTAAAAATATCAAATTAATTCCAGACTTTAAAATAAAGGGTAAACCTGGTTCTGTAACGGAAGAACATGCGAAAATAACAAGGGATAATTCCGGACCATGTCTTCCATAATAAAAAATGTAATCTGACAACTGTCCAGAGGATCTGAACGGCTGCAGGGAACGATACTATACCACCGGGAGGCATCTATGATTGACCCAGTACTCATGATCCATGAGAGAAAAAAGACGATCCTGAGCCGTCTTCTGGACCTGGCGGCTTATCTGCTGATCCCCTTTCTCACAATTCATTTTGTCAAGGGGAGCAACTGGTTTACTACGAATTTCTCGGTGCTCGGCAATGGCCCGCAGAAGCAAAATGATTTTGCTTTCTGGGGGCTTTTTGTAGGTGTGTACTTTTTTACGATTCTGGAGATCATTGCGGGGTATTTGGCTTTGCCGCCAAGAAGTACTTTTTTAATTCCCGTGTCTCTGCTTCTTCTGACCTGCGCCATCACCACACCTTATCTGCCGGAGGTATTTCCTTTAAAGTCCTTTCTCCATGTGGTTTTTGCGTTTTTGTCTGCAGTCTGCCTTTCCTTATTTTTAGGAATTCTGGTGTGGAGGCTTGGCCGGACTGCTCCGGTGCAGTTTAAGCTGTTTCGGGCCGGACTGCTCCTGATCTTTATGTGCAGCGGGCTGCTGCTGGCTGTGGCGGGGATCATCAGCAGCGCCCTGGAAATTTTTTTCACCATATCTATGTCTGTGTTCTGCAGGAGACTGGAGCGTAAGCTGTGGCTGCTGCAGAAACCGGCGGCAGGGTACTGAATGATTATGGATGTTGTCTGGGATGATGAATTGGGATGGTATCAGGTTATTGAAAGTAACGGGAAAAACAGATATACTAAAATACAGAGGTAATTGTTCAATTTTCATTCAGGAGAAAGCATATGTACATTGCAGACTTACACATTCATTCGCGTTACTCTCGTGCCACCAGCAGGGAGTGTGTGCCGGAATATCTGGATCTGTGGGCCAGACGGAAAGGGATCAGCCTTCTGGGAACCGGGGATTTCACCCATCCGGCATGGCGGCAGGAGCTAAGGGAGAAGCTGGTGACGGCAGAGGACGGTCTCTACTGCCTGAGAGAGGAGCTGCGGCTGAAAGACCGTGCTCCCACGGGAAATGGGGCCCCGCGGTTTGTGGTATCAGGGGAGATCAGCTCCATCTATAAGAAAAACGGGCGGGTGCGCAAGGTACATAATCTGATCCTGCTGCCAGGCCTTGGGGAGGCAGAGCTTCTGGCCCGGAGGCTGGAAACCATCGGAAATATCCATTCGGACGGAAGGCCGATCCTGGGGCTGGACAGCCGGGATCTGCTGGAGATCACCCTGGAGGTATGTCCCAGGGCCATCTTTGTGCCGGCCCATATCTGGACGCCCCATTTTTCCATGTTGGGGGCATTTTCCGGGTTTGACACAGTAGAGGAGTGCTTTGAGGATCTGGCGCCCCAGATTCATGCTATTGAGACTGGGCTTTCTTCGGATCCGCCTATGAACTGGCGGCTGTCGGCGCTGGATAAGTTCCACATGATCTCCAATTCGGACGCACATTCTCCCTCCAGACTGGGGAGGGAGGCGAACCTTCTTGACATTCCCATGTCCTATGACGGGCTTTATGACGCCATCCAGAAGGGGGTGGGGCTGGCCGGAACCATCGAGTTCTTCCCGGAGGAGGGCAAGTACCACTACGATGGCCACCGTAAATGTCATCTGTGTTTAAGTCCCCAGGAGGCAGAAGCGTATCAGGGGAAGTGTCCGGTATGCGGCAAAAAGCTTACCCTGGGTGTATCACACCGGATCCAGCAGCTGGCAGACCGTGCAGAGGGATTTACACGTCCGGGGGCAGTGCCCTTTGAAAGTCTTGTACCTCTGCCAGAGGTGATCGCGGCCTCCACGGGCCATGGGGCAGCCGGCGTCAGGGTACAGCGGCTGTATGAGGAGATGCTGGGAAAGCTGGGAACGGAATTTTCTATTCTCCGGGAGCTGTCCATAGAGGATATCCGGCGTCAGTCCGGATATCAGATTGGAGAGGGGATCCGGCGGCTGCGTGAGGGAAACGTGGGCCGGTTCCCGGGGTTCGACGGGGAATACGGCACGATCCAGCTGTTTGAGCCTTCGGAGCTGGATGCCATGGAAGGGCAGATGAGTCTGTTCGGGCAGAATGGAGCCGGATTTGAAGGCAGGATCCGGCAGGAGGCAAAGAAGCGGAATGCTGTCAGAGAAGGAGACACTGGGAAAAAGATGCCACAGGCAGCGGAGGCAGAAGGCAGGCGGCAATCCGCCTCCTCTGAACTTCTTAATGAGGAACAGCTCCTGGCCGTCCGGTCCCTGGCTCCCAGGACAGCTGTGATTGCAGGTCCGGGAACCGGCAAGACGAAAACCCTTATTTCCCATATCCTTTATCTGCTGCAGCACCATAGGGTGAAGCCTTCAGATATCACGGCGGTGACATTTACCAACAAGGCGGCCCAGGAAATGCGGATCCGGCTGAAGGAACAGCTGGGCAGACATGGGGCAGCCGGGAAGATACGGATCGGAACTTTCCACTCCATCTGCCAGGAGCTGCTGCGGGCAGATGGAAAGGAGTTTGCCATAGCAGACGAGGGTACGGTGCTGGAGCTGGTCCGGGAGGTGGCAGAGGAGCTGGGAATCCAGGGAAATGTGAAAGCGCTGCGGCAGGATATATCCAGGAGAAAGACGGCGCTGGCACTGGAAACAGAAGGCAGGGAGGCAGCAGACGCAGACCAGCTGATTCTCTGCTATGAGAAACGCCTTTCCCAGTTAGATGCCATGGATTTCGACGATCTTCTGATCCGGGCACTTAAGGGTGCGGAGGAAGGAGGGGAAGTCTTCCCCTACCTTCTGGTAGATGAATTCCAGGATATCAGTCCACTCCAGTACCGGCTGATCCAGGCCTGGAGCCGGGGAGGGCGGGAGATTTTCATCATTGGGGATCCGGATCAGGCCATCTACGGCTTCCGGGGAGCAGATGCGGCATGCTTCCGGCGGTTCTGCAGGGAGGAGGAGACCCAGATTATCCATCTGGTGAGGAACTACCGGTCTGCGCCGGAGATTCTGACAGCGGCGGAGACGGTGCTGGAGGGCAATGGAGGGACCCGGGACTATAGCCAGATCAGTATTCCAGCAGACAGGTCTGTGTCCAAGGGAGCTTTTCTGGAGGAGGGAACGGAGTCTGGGAATCTGGGGCGGAGGCTGGAGCCTATGCAGCCTCCGGGCCTGCCGGTGCGTCTTGTGGAGGCGTCCGGGGAACGGCCGGAAGCCATCTTCGTGGCAAAGGAGATCAACCGTCTGGTGGGCGGTATGGATATGCTGGATACCCAGGAGGGCTTCGCCTGCCCGGACAGCAAAAGTCCCAGAAGCTTTGCGGATATTGCAGTGATCTACCGGACCCACCGTCAGGCAGAGCTTCTGGAAGCCTGCCTGAAAAAGGAAGGGATCCCTTATGTGGTTACCGGGCGGGAAGAATTTCTGGAGGAGGATATGGTACGGGGAAGTCTGGGATTCTTTCGGAGTGTCGTAAATCCCCATGACCATCTGTCGCGGAGGCTGTGTCTGCGGCTTCTGTGGGGGGTGGGTGAAGAAGACGTTGCCCGGTGCGCCTATCCGGCTCTGGCGGAGAAGTACGAGAAAGCCTGCAGGCGGGGGAAGCCGCGGACTCTGTGGGACAGCTGGAGGGCAGATATGGAGCTTATGGAGCATCCGGGACTGGAGAAGCTGTCGGACATGGCAGTATTTTATAAGACTATGGAGGAAATGCTCACGGCCCTGGCCTTTGGCAGGGAGAGTGACCTGAAACGCTGTGGCGGGAAGCATTACACCGCTGATTCGGTGACGCTGATGACCATGCATGGCTCCAAGGGACTGGAATTTCCGGTTGTTCTCCTGTACGGAGTGAAAAAGGGAATCGTGCCTTTGGAATATAAAGGACGGGATACGGACCTGGACGAGGAGAGGAGGCTTCTCTACGTGGCCATGACCCGTGCCAGGGAGGAGCTAATCATGACGGCTTCCGGCGGGATGTCCCGGTTTCTGGAGGAGGCAGGGGAAGGATGCTTTGTGAAGGAGCAGACCCGGCAGAAGGAGAGAGGATGGGAGAACGGATACCAGATGAGCCTGTTTGATCTTTAATAAGTATGCCACATTATGCAGTGGCTTTACAGCATAATAATGGCTTTACATACTTAATTGATGGCATTATAATATTGACAAGAGTTCTATAGTGATAGAAATTAGAAGGGAGAAGGGAAATGTCAGAAAAAGAGATGATCAAAATATCAGTGGAAGAGTTCTCGCGGTTACAGGATTATATGCAGTTGGTAGACAAGGGGGCTGAGGCTTATGCGGTTATGAAAAAGCGGTACCTGGATTTAAAGGTTATTCTTACATCGTCCGGAATTAATCTTACGGATATTGACCGGTTAAAGGAATAATCCGTATAGTAAAGGGTGTAACATCATGGATCTTATGGCCATGGCGTTACACCTTTTTTATAAGCTGATTTTAGTGTGTTTTCAAGGAAAAGTGATTTATTTTAAAATGTCATAGGTTTTTTTAAATCATCTGCGCCAGAAAAAACAAACCAATTCTTTATTTATATCGTCGTCTTTCTCGATAACTTAAGTTTTTTCTTTGTTGATTATCACAATGCTTTTTAAAAGAAAAATTATTTGAAAAACCTATAGGTTTTTCAACGCAAAGGGGGCGCTATATGGGCAGGGTTTATGCCTACAGCCGGGTCGCTCCGGGTGAGAGTGAGACAGAGATCCGGGCAGCCATGGAAGAGATGCAGGTGGCATGTGAAGATGTCTATGTGGACCAGCCGCTACAGAAGCAGAGAAAATTTCCCCAGTATTTAAAGGTACTGAAAAAACTGGTGCCGGGAGACCTGCTGTATATCCGGGGCCTGTCTGACCTGGGAGACGGGTATGGAGAAGTGAAGGAGCAGTGGAGAATCCTGACAAAGGAAAAGAAAGTGGATGTGATCGTCCTGGAGATCCCGCAGCTGGATACCCGCAAAGGGAAAGTACAGTATGGTCCCCTGGTGGCAGATGTGGTCTATTCCCTGCTGGAATACTTCACGGACAGTGATTCCAATGTGCGGAAAAGCAGACAGCGGGAAGGGATTGCAGAAGCAAAAAAGAAAGGTATCAAGTTTGGCCGTCCGCCGAAACAGATGCCGGAGAATTTCTACCAGATTTATAATCAGTGGGTTTCTAAGGAGATTACGGCTACGGAGGCGGCGAAGCTGTGTAATGTGAGCCGGACCATGTTTTATCAGAAGGTAAAGGAAGTGCAGGCCGGACTGGAAAAATTTAAAAAGTGAAAATTTTATAGGCGGAATATGAAAGATGGATGTTGGTAAAAGATTAAGATTTGTTATTTGGGGAGCAGGAGCCAGAAGCTTTCTGGCAGTAAATGTATTAGGATTAGAAAATGTGGAAGTGTTTGTTGATCAAAATAAAACATTACAGTCATCATCCTATTATGGCAAAAGGGTCATTTCTCCTGAATGTTTTTTTTCCGAATATTCTTCCTATCCGGTGATGATTACACCGGAAGGGTATGAACAAGAAATAAAAGAAATGATGGCGAAGCAAGGAATATTTTGGGGTTTCCTATTTGAAGATGAGTATCTAAATATGGAAACTGCGTTTTTGCAGATGCCATTAAATCAATTTACGAATAGCTATAGCCCAGAAAAAATACAAAGTATTTTTGGAATAAATCTGATGTCGTTGTGTTTATACAGTTATCTCGAACAGAAAGGATTCTCTTGTGAAATTATACCATCAGAAAATGACAGTGAAGAGCTTAAACAATATGTTAAGAATGTTTTAGGCATGAACTTGTCGCCGGAAAGCCGGATTGATAATGAGAAAAGACAAATCCATCTTGCCAGAAAACCAGTTTCGAAGAAGGATGATGAACGTATTCAGACTTATGAGGATTGTTATTTTGCACCATGGAATAAAGAACTTTTTTACAAGAGCAGACTTGAAAAATTTCGCGGGATACATCAGGGGAAAAGAGGTTTTATTGTAGGAACAGGACCAAGTCTGAAGATTCAAGATTTGGATATTTTAGAAAGGAATCATGAGATTTCTTTCAGTATGAACAGTATATATAAGGCATTTCCAAGGACAATTTGGAGGCCGGATTATTATATGATCGCTGATACGAATTGTACAATACTTAATAAAAAACATATTCTGGAGATGGAAGCAAAATATAAGTTTGTTGCGGATATAGCCTGGACCCAGGAATATGAGAAACATGAAAATATATTTCAATGGCATGTGATTAGAGGCAGTGAGCATATTTGTAATAGGATACCATTTCCAATGCCTAAGTTTACGGATGATTTTTCGAAGGGTTCTTATGCTGGAATGACAGTCACTTATGATGGCTGTTTGCAGTTGGCTGCATTTATGGGATTTTCAGAAATATATCTGATTGGCATGGATTGCAGCAATTATGGGACAGCTACCGTTCATTTTTCGGATGATTATGAAGGTGATGAAAAGGGGAGTATTCCCGGATATCTTCAAGTGGAAAAAATTATTTTGGCCTATCAGTCTGCCAGAAATTATGCTGATTCACATGGATTTAAAATTTTTAATGCAACAAGAGGAGGAAAGCTGGAAGTCTTTCAGAGAGTGGATTTTGACAGTCTCTTTGGTTGAAGGTCTATTTGAGGAGATAATAAGTTGAAAAGAAGGATACTGATTTACAATTGGATACCATTTGATGACAGTTCACAAAAAGGAGGAGGAGTTTCTGTATATGTAAAAAATCTGATTAATGCGCTGATTAAAACGCAGAAATGGGATGTGTATTTTCTGAGTTCCGGGCGGGCATATGACATTAATCAGTATCGGGTTTTTATTGAACCGACACAGAATAGCTACTCCCCATACTGTAAAAGTTTCCAGGTGGTTAATTCACCGGTTCTCGCTGCGGCGAACCTTAGTCTGCCATATCCCCATATAAGCAACACGGACGAAGTGTTAAAAGCAGTATTAGGGGATTTTATCTTTAACAATAGGATTGATGTTGTGCATTTTCAAAATCTTGAGGGGCTTTCAGTAAAAGTTCTGGAGTTAAAACAAAGATTTCCGTCGGTGAAATTTATTTATTCAATCCATAACTACTATCTGGTGTGCCCACAAGTTATGTTCTGGCGTGTAGAAAATGAAAAGTGCGAACGGAATGATGATGGAATTGCCTGCGTTAATTGCGTTCCTAAAGATGTTCATCATTCTAAAATTATATTGAACCAATGCATCAATTACTATGCTTCAAAAGGAGAAACTTGTAGCGGACTGATTGGAATAAAAAATGCTGTTGAAAAATATTATCAGGCTTATGAAAAAGAACAAGGAAAGAAATGGGATCAGAACAGAGAATTTCTGATATATGAGTTTCGGCGATTTCGGGAACAGAATGTGGAATATGCAAACAAATTTTTTGACCACATGCTTGCTGTCTCAAAAAGAACATCTGATATTATGGTAGAACATGGAATACAGCCAGACAAAATAAATGTATGTTATATCGGAACTGAAATTGCAGGAATGCAGAGAGGAAATCAAAGCTGTATGTTTGATGGGGGCTTTTTTCATATATGCTATATGGGATATATGCGCAAAATGAAAGGCTTCTTTTTTTTCCTTGATGCATTAGAGCAAATGGCAGAGCCTTTATCAATGAAGATGGAAGTGACAATTGCAGCTCTGATTGAGGATGAAGCGGTTTTGGCAAGAATTGAGAAGTTACGGGAGAAATTCCATAAAATTATGGTATATCAGGGATATACACATTTTGATTTGCCAAATATGCTGGGGAATGTGCATCTGGGAATCGTGCCAGCCCTATGGGAAGATAATCTTCCGCAGGTTGCGATCGAAATGCAGGCTCATGGAGTACCAGTATTATGTAGTGATTGCGGTGGTGCAAAAGAGCTTCACAATAATGATGCTTTTGTATTCAAAGCCAATGATGTGAATGATATGATAAGCAAATTATCGAAAATTATAGAGAATCCGGCACTTTTTGCTGATTATTGGAGAAATGCAATGACCCTGGTTACGATGGAAGCACATATCAGGGAACTCCAAAATTATTATTGAGAGAGGATGGAATAAAATATGGATAGAAATCATGGAAACGGGGTGCTGGATAGCCAGACTATATTAATTACAGGAGGAACCGGATCTTTTGGTCATCATTTTGTGGATTATGTTTTCAGCCATTTTAAGCCCCAAAAGGTTATTATATACTCGCGTGATGAGTATAAACAGTTTCTTATGAATAATGAATATCGGCAGCATCAGGGACATTTGAGATATTTCATTGGTGATGTCCGAGATTTGGGTCGGCTTAAGCGTGCCATGAATGGGGTTGATTATGTGATCCATGCAGCAGCACTGAAACAAGTACCAGCCTGCGAATATAATCCAAACGAGGCAATTAAAACTAATATCAACGGAGCCATGAATGTTATTGAGGCGGCACTGGATGCAAAGGTAAAAAAGGTCGTGGCCTTATCTACAGATAAAGCCGTGAATCCCGTTAATCTTTATGGGGGCACGAAGCTGGTATCGGACAAGTTATTTACTGCTGCCAATGCCTATTCAGGAAAAAACGGAACCAGATTTGCTGTGGTCCGGTATGGAAATGTGGCGGGAAGCCGGGGGTCTGTGATTCCATTTTTTCAAAGTATGATTCAGAACGGGTCGACAGAATTACCCATCACTGACTATAGGATGACACGATTTTGGATCAGTCTGGAGCAGGGAGTAGAGTTAGTGATCAAGGCTCTGGAAGAAGCAAATGGTGGGGAGACTTTTATTTCAAAAATTCCATCTTTCAAAATTGTGGATCTGGCACAAGCGATGCTTCCAGACTGTCATATGCCAGAGGTTGGGATACGGGAGGGAGAAAAACTCCATGAAGTTATGATCACAAAAGAAGATTCAGATTATACCTATGAATATGAAAAGAATTACATTATATATCCCCATTTTAACTGGTGGGGAGAGTCGGATATCATACCTGGTGGAAAACAAGTATCTTCTGATTTTGAGTACTGTTCAGGCACAAACAGTCAATGGATGACGATTGAAGAAATTAGGAATTGTTTGGAAATTATGAAAAGCAATAAGTGATTAAAGCAATTAAACCATTAAATCCAGTTGCCTTGGGAGAATAAAATTATGAGCAGAAAGTGTCTGGCAGTTATTACTGCCCGTGGTGGCAGTAAAAGAATTCCCGGAAAAAATATCAAAGATTTCTGTGGAAAACCGGTGATCCAGTATTCCATAGAAGCTGCTGTAAATAGTGGGATTTTTGATGAAGTAATGGTATCTACGGACAGCGAAGAAATCAAAGCAGTGGCAGAACATTGTGGAGGAGCAGTTCCATTTATGAGATCAGCCAGAACCTCTGATGATATGGCAATGACCCATGAGGTTGTGCTTGAAGTACTGGAAGAATACAGAAAAAGGGGACAGGAGTTTAAATATGTATGCTGCATTTATCCTACAGCACCATTCATTACCAGTCAAAAATTAAGGGAGAGTATGGAACTGATAGAAAAGAATGGGGCTGATGGGGTAGTACCAGTTGTAGGTTTTTCATTCCCGCCACAGAGATGTTTTGTAATATGCGATGGAATGGTACAGTTTCACTGGCCGGAGAATCGCTTGGTACGCTCCCAGGATCTGGAAAAATGGTATCATGACTGTGGGCAGTATTACTTTTTGCGGGTGGCGTCATTTCTCGAACAGAAAACTATGATTATGAAACACATGATGCCCGTCATTATGAGTGAAATGGAGGTACAGGATATTGATTCCCCGGAGGATTGGAGGCTGGCAGAAGTGAAATATAAACTATGTAAATTAGAGGGAGTATAGAGATGGATTTATATAAAAAAATAAAAGAAAAAGCATATATTGTTGCGGAAATGTCTGCAAATCATGCAGGAAGCTTGGAACGGGCAAAAGAAATTATTCGAATAGCCAGGGAATCAGGGGCAGACTGTATTAAAATCCAGACGTATACGCCGGACACCATGACCATTAACTGTGACAAACCGTATTTTCATATCAGTCATGGAACCTGGGCAGGAGAAAATCTGTATCATTTATATGAGCGTGCATATACACCCTGGAGTTGGCAAAAGGAACTGAAGGAAGAAGCAGACAGAGTGGGAATCGATTTCTTTTCTACACCCTTTGACAGAACTGCGGTTGATTTTCTGGAGAGTATTGGGGTGGAATGTTATAAAATTGCATCCTTTGAACTGACAGATATTCCCCTGATTCAGTATGTAGCTTCAAAAGGGAAACCGGTAGTTTTGTCTACTGGTATGGCGTGTCTGGGGGAAATAGAAGCAGCAGTTCAGGCAGTGTATAGCCAGAATAATAAGCAGGTTATTCTTTTACACTGTGCAAGTGCATATCCGGCTATTACGGACAGCATGAACCTGCGGACGATGGTAAATATGAGAGATACCTTTCAGGTTCCGGTTGGGCTGTCGGATCATTCTATGGGATCCATAGGGGCCGTAGCAGCAATAGCTTTGGGCGCTCGTATGATCGAAAAACATTTCTGTCTGGGAAGAGAAATTGAAAATCCAGATGCTTCTTTTTCCATGAATCCGAAAGAGTTTAGACAGATGGTTTCGGACATCCGACAAGCTGAGAAAGCAATTGGAAAGGTCTGGTATGGTCCTACAGAACAGGAAAGGGACAGCCTTGATTTTAGACGCTCTGTTTTTTGTGTTGCGGATATAAAGAAGGGAGAGAGGATTACAGAAGAAAATATACGGATTATCCGTCCAGGCTATGGTGCTGCACCCAGGTATTTTCTGGAAATGTTGGGGCAGTCAGCGCTTTGCGATATAGAGCGGGGGACTCCGTTAAAGATGGATATGATTGGAAATATGTAATGAATGGGGCTTGTATAGTCTTGTGGATGGAGGCAGGGCGTGAGAGTTATCATTGCTACAATAAAATCTTGGAATATTGAAAATGCAGAAAGATTGAGAAAAAAATATGTGGGAGAACATGAAATTCTGGTCTTGACGGACCGGAAGGAATTATGCCTAGAACAGCTTGGGACATTTAAACCGGATTTTATTTTCTTTCCACACTGGTCGTATATCATTCCGCCTGAGATATTTGAAAAATATATCTGTGTTGTTTTTCATATGACGGATTTGCCTTATGGACGTGGAGGGAGCCCGCTCCAGAATCTGATCGTTAGAGGGAATACCAAAACAAAAATATCTGCAATCAGGGTAGAACAGGAAGTGGATGCAGGTCCTATTTATATGAAAGAGGAAGTGTCACTGGAAGGAAATGCAAGAGAAATTTTTGAAAAAATTTCTCATATTATATTTGAAAGAATGATACCACGTTTTTGGGAGGAACATCTGGAACCCAAAGAACAACAGGGAGAACCTATCTTTTTCAAACGCAGGACACCACAAGAAAGTGAGTTAAAGCCCGGGCAGAGCCTGATAGAAATTTATGATTATATCCGTATGCTGGATGCAGAAGGATATCCGAATGCATTTTTGGATTTTGGGGCTTATCGTCTGTCTTTTCAGAACGCTAAATTGAGTGACGGCAGACTATCAGCAAATGTAATATGGGAGGAAAGACATTGAATAAGATTCTTGTAGTTGCAGCGCATCCAGACGATGAAGTGTTAGGCGCGGGGGCGACGGTTGCAAGGAGAATTGCAGAAGGGGACCAGGCCTTTGCCCTGATTCTGGGAGAAGGCCAGACATCCCGTTGGGATAAAAGGACGGAGGCAGATACCAATGCCGTTCAGGAGCTGCATAGAAACACTTTGGAAGCAGCGGAAATAATTGGATTCGAAAATGTGTATTTTGAAAATCTTCCAGATAACCGGTTTGACAGTGTAGACTTGCTGGATGTGGTAAAATGCATAGAAAAATATATACAGAAAGTCCAGCCGGGTATTATTTATACCCATCATTCACATGACCTGAATATTGATCATAGGATTACATTTGAGGCCGTGCTTACAGCCACCAGACCAGTGAGAAAGTGTCCGGTAAAGGAAATTTATACATTTGAGACGGTTTCTTCCACAGAATGGAATTTTGGAAACAGACAGCATATGTTTTATCCAAATGTGTTTATGGATGTCAGTGATTTTATGAAGATTAAGATACGGGCAATGGAGAAGTATTGTTCAGAACTGTGCTGTTTTCCACATCCACGTTCTATAGAGACATTGGAAGCTGGGGCAAAAAGATGGGGGAGTACTGTAGGGAAAAACTATGCTGAAGCATTTGAACTGATTCGAAAGGTTGAATAGGGATTGAGCACATGGATATTATCATTACAGGAGCAACAGGAGGGATTGGCCGGTGCCTGGTAGATTGTGCACTGGCAAGCAATACTACGGAAAGAGTATATTGCCGGTATAGGGATGAGCAGAAATTTCGTAATCTTTTTGGTCAGCGCAATACCAAAATTGTAGAAGAAAAGCACGATGCACGTTATTTGGAAGAAAGTTCCAGTATAATTAACGAATTATATAGAAATAGACCTCAGAGTCTGACCTGCATTTACACAATGTTCACAATCCAGCCAATTAAGAGAATGGGTACTTATAATACAGAAGAACTGAAAGATAATTTATATACAAATGTCCTGGACCTAATGGTTCTTACAAATGCTCTTCTTCGTTTTCGACAGGAATGCTCTGTACAGCTTAGGCTTATTAATATTGATAGTGGGGCCGCCTATAAACCACTGGAGGGATGGGCAATGTATTCGGCTTCGAAAGCTTATGTCAATATGATCCTGAAGACTGTGCAGTTGGAAAATCCAGATATAAAGATTGTGACTTATGAACCTGGTGTAGTGGATACACAAATGCAGGAAATCATTCGCAAGACGGATGAAAAGGTTTTTGGGCAGGTAGACAGATTCAACGAGTATTTCCGGAAAAAGCAGCTTCATAGACCGGATGAAATCGCAAAGGATATTTGGGAACGTTTTGTAGAAAGCTGGGAAGGTATAAAATTTAATGAAGGTTATGATCAGACATGAAATTTGCTATTTTTTCCGATATTCATGGAAATATATATGCTTTGCGGGCGATGCTCAACCAGCTTAAGGATTCTGACTTAATGGGCTATATTTTTTGCGGGGACATAATGGGATATTTCCCACACCAAAAACAGGTTATAGAATGTCTGAAAAAAATTCCGAATCTTTATTCCGTGATGGGAAATCATGATTTTTATTACATAAACAGTAGGAATGATCATAGGAAGCAGGCATTGTATGCAAAACAATATGGAAGAAATTATTTGAATATTCTGACAGATTCTCAACTGCGTTATTTAACCAATTTGCCTGCGATGCAAAAATTTCAGTATAAAGAAACGAAAGTTCTGGTTGTGCATGGTGCAGTAGGAAATTGTTTGGAGGGGAGGATATATCCGGATACTTCTATAAGATGGGAACAATACAAAATGTACAACCTGGTTATTTTGGGGCATACACATTACCGGATGTATGCAAAAAATGGGGAGACTGTTGTTATCAATCCAGGATCTCTGGGTCAGCCAAGAGATTTTAATGGGTACAGTTATTGTGTTGTGGATGTGGAGACACAAAAGGCAGAATTTTTGAAAGTAGAGATAGACGAGAACCAGCTTTTAAAAGATTTGGTTGACAATGGTGAAGATAAAACCTTGATAAGCTATTTGAAAAGCAAAATGGAGGGAATTTGATGAATAAACGATACCTGATAACTGCTATGGGAGGGGATATTGGAGACAGTGTTGTTTGCTGTTTAAATAGAGAATACGGCAAAAGCCATTTGGCAGGATGTGATATTACCCCTTTTGTGCCAGGATATGACCAGGTGGAAAATTTCTTTCTGGTACCGCCCTTCGTGGAAGAAGATAGGTACATAAAGTCGATTTTGGAAAAGTGTGCACAATATAAAATCACCCATGTTCTTCCAATGACGGAGGGCGAAATAAAAGTTTTTGACCGGAAGCGAGAAGTATTTTCCCAGGCAGGTATCGGTCTGATGATCCATAATTCCAGAATACTAGATGTGGCCCTTAGCAAATGTAAGACAGCAAAGGCGGTAGAGAAAATGGGGCTGTATAGTCCCAAAACATGGAGCAGGAATGTTGACTTTACAGAACTCCGTTATCCGGTGATGGTAAAGCCCGACTGCGGGTGTGGTTCAACCGGTGTCTGTGTTGCCGGGAATGTCCGAGAATGCCAGGATGCAGTTTCAAGTATACAGGATGCTGTTATCCAGGAGTATGTTGGAACTTCTCATGATGAATATACGGTAGGAATATTTTCTAGTGGGAAAACGGTTGTGTCAATTGCTTTCAGGCGGACCCTGCAGCATGGAATGAGCAGGGTTGTGGAGTATGTGAAAGATGAAAAAATCCAGGAAATAGCAAAAACAGTAGCAGATTATTTTGTCTTGAAAGGTTCTCTGAACATCCAGATGCGGAAGCAAAACGGAGAATATTATATTTTTGATATTAATCCGAGAATATCAAGTACAGTTGGCTTTCGATATGAGATGGGGTTTAAAGATTTAATTTGGTGGCTTGAACTGATGGATCATGATGAAACCGATATTTCATATATTCCGGAAGAACTGCCAGTCATAGGTATCCGCACTTATAGGGAGAAGCTGTTCAGAACCCGGTTTCCGGATGCAGAATTGTAGGAGTATGGAATCAGATTGAGGTTCTCTGGATGGTTATAAGTGTATAGAAATATGGGGAAGTGGAAGAGGAATGTTATATATTCGAACAGATATGAATTCTGTCATTGCAACCGGACATGTGATGCGATGCCTTGCAATTGCAGATGCGGCAAAGGAAATCGGAGAAAACACTACATTTATTGTTGCAGATGACCAGGCAGACCATATGATCCGAAAACGTGGATATGAAACGATTATCCTCCGGACCAGATGGGATAATATGGAGATGGAGCTTGATAGATTACAAAGCATAATTCATGAACAGAGGATCAGGGCTTTGTTGGTTGACAGTTATCAGGTTACCCAGCCTTATCTCCAGACGCTATCCGACTGGGTAAACGTAGTTTACATAGATGATTTGGATAGTTTTTGTTATCCGGTACATACACTGGTCTGTTATGTTAATTACTGGGAAAATTTCTGCCACAAACAGAAATATAAGCAGACAAAGCTTCTGCTTGGTTCCAACTATATTCCCCTTGGCCAGCCATTCAAAAATTGTGAAAGAAAGATAATAAAGGCATATGCGGAAAACCTTCTGGTTTTGTCAGGGGGGACCGATCATTTTCACTTGCTTGACGGATTTCTGGAATGTATAAACAAGATGCGCTTCCAAAGGATTGACGTAATATGTGGTATGTATTATCAGGGGGTTAGACAGCTGGAGAGCCGTTTTGGTGGATATTCGAATATACACATCCATCAGTCAGTTGATAATATTGTAGCGTATATGCGGCGTGCTGATATGGCTGTTTCCGCAGGAGGGACTACTTTATATGAACTTTGTGCATGTGGAACCCCAACGATATCCTACTCCTTTGCAGATAACCAGTTAAACAACGTTCGGCAGTTCCAGAAAGATGGTTTGATTGATTATGCAGGAGATGTACGAAGTACAGATATATTTGGAACAGCAGCCAGACTGCTGGATCAGTATTATGGTCAGGCATCCTTACGGGAAGAACGTTCCAGAAATATGCAGAAACTAATTGATGGGAAAGGTGCAACGCGGATTGCGGAAGAAATGAAAGAACTGTCCTGTCCAAACGGATAAGAAAGGGTAAAAAATTATGTACAAATATATTCCCTATGGGAGGCAATGCATTGACGAGTATGATATACAAGCCGTGACAGATGTGCTAAGATCAGATTATCTTACCACAGGTCCTAAAGTTGAAGAATTTGAACGGAAGGTATCAGAGTATATAGGGGCTAGCTATGCTGTGGCTGTTTCTAATGGAACAGCCGCTCTGCATGCTGCCTGCTTTGCAGCAGGAATCGGTCCAGGAGACGAAGTAATCACAACACCGCTTACCTTTGCAGCATCTGCTAATTGTGTTTTATATTGTGGTGGTACTCCGGTATTTGCAGATATTGATCCATATACTTACAATTTGGATCCGAAAGATGTCCAAAAGAAGATTACATCACGGACAAAAGCGATCATTCCAGTTCACCTATCTGGCCAGCCGTGTGATATGGATTCCATCCATCAGATTGCAAAGGAATATCATCTGACTGTTATTGAGGACGGAGCACATGCTCTTGGTTCGGAGTATAAAGGAAGAAAAATAGGATGTCTGTCTGATATGACTACCTTCAGTTTTCATCCAGTTAAGCCAGTGACAACAGGAGAAGGCGGGATGATCGCTACGGATAATAAGGCTTTGTATCAGAGGCTTCTGCTGTTCCGTTCTCATGGCATTACCAGGGATCCGGCTATAATGAAGAGAACCGATGGGGCATGGTATTATGAACAGTTATTATTGGGATATAATTACCGCATTACAGATATCCAGTGTGCACTTGGTATTAGCCAGATGGGAAAACTGGATAGATTTATAAAAGTACGCCGGGAACTGGTGCAACGGTATGACAAGGCATTTGATGGATGTGACAATATTATCAGGCCATACCAGATGCCGGAAACCAGGAGTGCATGGCATTTGTATATTATTCAAATCATGCATCATGACAGAAAGGAAATATTTGAAAGACTGAGGGATAAAGGAATTGGAGTAAATGTGCATTATATTCCTATATACAAACACCCCTATTATCAGAAACATGGATATGCGGGGATTTACTGTGAAAATGCGGAAAAATTGTATCAGAGGATGTTAAGTTTACCATTATATCCATCATTATCATATGAGGAACAGGATTATGTTGTTCAGTGTATAGAAAATGTTCTGAAAGAGTAAATAAGACAGACATCATAAGCTGTGCATCAAAAAGGAAGGGGAATAACAATGAACCTGGTAATCTACGGCGCCCAGGCCATTGCTCTGGGCGCATACGAAGCAATACATAAGCTGTATCCGGTCAGGGAGATTTCCTGCTTTCTGGTGACACAGCGTGGCAATAACGGGGAATCCATGGCCGGACTTCCGGTTGTGGAGCTGGAGGCATTTGCCCGCGGTCTCTCTGGGGAAGAGAAGGAGCGTACAGAAATCCTGATCGCCACACCGGAAAATGTCATGGCGGAGATTGAGAAGAGTCTGGAAGACCATGGGCTGTACTGCCATGTCCGTCTTACCTCCCAACGCTGGGCAGAGCTGATGAGCTACCATTATGTGTGCGGCCAGGAGTTTCTGCCTTTGTCGGCGTTGCCGGTGGGATATCATAGGGCCGGGATGCATCTGTTTATGGCAAAGTTTTACAGGGACAAGCCTCTGGCCGGAGGGTATTCCATGCCGGAATGGGTGACGCCGATTCAGGTGGGAGCAGCCTTGTGCAGAGAGCGGGTTGCCAACATTCTGGACAGTGACGGGG
>Ga0137308_101449_pt1 | contig 23132 bp, 18 predicted proteins | sample Inofrocosms_June_FD_97181 | JGI IMG/M metagenome (GOLD analysis project Ga0137308, IMG submission 97181) | Mouse cecal microbial communities from Vienna, Austria - N-Acetylneuraminic and N-Acetylglucosamine D2O microcosms_June | ecosystem: Host-associated > Mammals > Digestive system > Large... | reverse complement strand
AGCAGAATACTTTGATATTTCTTGCGAACAACATAGAGCATTGCCAGATTGTGAAACGTTGTATAAAGTGTTTTTAAAACTAAATGAAATATAAGGCGTTCAATTTAGAGAATGCTTATTTTATAGGGATCTTTTTAGGCTTTTCCCCGTGTATGCGGGGGTGATCCCTAATCCATAAACTTTTCCAGTTTTATTATCCACTTTTCCCCGTGTATGCGGGGGTGATCCTATTTATAGCACGGCAGCAAAAGAACGGATAGGCTTTTCCCCGTGTATGCGGGGGTGATCCCAAGTTCATCTGATGCAATTCAGCTTGTGAAACCTTTTCCCCGTGTATGCGGGGGTGATCCTAATCGGCTATTTTCTGCAAAGGCAGGTGGAGGCTTTTCCCCGTGTATGCGGGGGTGATCCTTATACGATTGATAGCAATTTTATCAGTACCAACTTTTCCCCGTGTATGCGGGGGTGATCCTTATGATATCTGTTACTTCGAATGGTTTTACTACTTTTCCCCGTGTATGCGGGGGTGATCCTGATGCAGATTCTCTCTTCAGCACCTTCAGTAACTTTTCCCCGTGTATGCGGGGGTGATCCTCCAGTGGTCAGCCTTTGCCCCGAAAAAGAACACTTTTCCCCGTGTATGCGGGGGTGATCCTTAGAAAAGATGGCTGTTGCGATTTTAAGTGTACTTTTCCCCGTGTATGCGGGGGTGATCCGTTTTGTGGCAATCTCAACCCAGTTTTTCCACGCTTTTCCCCGTGTATGCGGGGGTGATCCTACCTCCTTTTCTTAGTCTTTCAATGACCGTAACTTTTCCCCGTGTATGCGGGGGTGATCCTATTGCTATGCTCCAGGGACAGAACGCTTTGCACTTTTCCCCGTGTATGCGGGGGTGATCCTAATTACTTGATGGATGTTTTGAACGTTGCTGCCTTTTCCCCGTGTATGCGGGGGTGATCCCGGTGCAGGTTTACAAGGTGCATTGACCCGTGCCTTTTCCCCGTGTATGCGGGGGTGATCCCTGACATGCCTAAAGTATCTGCTATAACATCTACTTTTCCCCGTGTATGCGGGGGTGATCCTACGGGGTAAACGATTACGGAGAATGTGAAAAGCTTTTCCCCGTGTATGCGGGGGTGATCCTGATACAATAGTCGTACTGACCTTTTACTTGCTCTTTTCCCCGTGTATGCGGGGGTGATCCTTTATGATTGGGATGTTAAAAATCGTGAATTGTCTTTTCCCCGTGTATGCGGGGGTGATCCCACGAACGTAGAACCAAACAGCGTCGCGAGTGCCTTTTCCCCGTGTATGCGGGGGTGATCCGTATTAATGCAGTATGTAACCTATGCACTGATGCTTTTCCCCGTGTATGCGGGGGTGATCCTTGTTACAAACCAGAACGTGCCAAGGGAATCTTCTTTTCCCCGTGTATGCGGGGCGCTCTTGGATATAGTTAGTTTAGACTATCCAGTAAGACCTGTTGGAACTTTGTTTATGATAATCCATAAAGTAAAAAGTATTTCCTTTCGTGATGGGTTTTGACATTTTCTAAGAGGTATTTTATAATGAAGAAAAAAGAGGAGGGCTAAGGAAGATGAGAAAGATTATCACCATAGGCAGAGAGTTCGGTGCTGGTGGGGGTGAGATTGGGAAGCGGGTGGCAAAAGCGCTTGGGCTTCCTTATTATGATAAGGATATGATTTTAAAGACAGCAATGGCGAATCGGAAGCTGAATCCAGAACAGGTGAGAAAGTGGGATGAAAAGGTTCCAAGCAGCTTTGGTTTTGCACAGAGTTTGTTTGATTTCTACAATAAGCCGCTTGATGAGGAGCTTTGGAGGGCGCAAAAAGAGGCAATTCGGGAGCTTGCCAATAAAGAGAGCTGTATTATCGTTGGGCGAAATGGGGATTATATCTTAAGACAGTTTGACCATTGTCTAAATGTGTTTGTCCATGCTGGCTTTCAGTGGCGGGTGAAGAGGATGGCAGGGATGATGCCAGATACTACAATGGAGCAGGTGATTGCAGATGTAAAGGCAGCAGATAAAGCCAGAAAGAGATACTGTGCTTATTATACAGGGAAGACGTATGGGGATTCGAGGAATTTTGATTTGACGTTGAATACAGAAAAATTGGGGATTGAGAAGGCTACAGAGCTGATTTTAAAGGCAGCAGAAGATATCTAAAAGGATATGTTCAGTGGCAATACATGTATACAATGATACAGTTTTTTCTTGACAAGAAAGACAGAAAAAATTATACTTAATGATGACATCAAAGGCGGTGTAGCAGGTACATCGCTTTTGTGTTTAAGAATATTGGCCAAAAGGCCAGAGGAAAAGGAGAGTACATAATTATGAAAAAGTTACTTGTTATGTCTATGATTGCCTGCATGGCAATATCCGCTGTGGCATGTGGTTCTAAAGAAGCAGCACCACAGGAGGCTGAGACTCCGGCTGCTGGAGAGGATGCAGAGGCAGATAATGCAGAAGCACCAGAAGCAACCGAGAATCAGACAGAAGCAGAAGATACCAGTGCAGCATCTTCAGATAAGACCTGGATTATTGCAATGGATACTGTGTTCCGTCCATTTGAGTTTACGGATGAAAAAGGTGAGTTTGTAGGTATCGATGTGGATATTATCAAAGCGATTGCAGAGGACCAGGGATTTTCCTATGAGTTAAATAGCCTTGGATGGGATGCGGCTGTGGCAGCTGTACAGGTTGGCCAGGCAGATATGCTGATTGCTGGTGCTTCGATTACGGACGAGCGTAAAGAGAACGGCTGGATTTTCTCTGATGGATATTATGATGCAACACAGACCTTTGTTGTGGCAGAGGGCAGCGATATTGCAAGCTATGAAGACCTATCCGGCAAGCAGGTTGTTGTAAAAAATGGTACTGCTGGTGCGCTGTTTGCAGACAGCTTAAAGGATAAATATGGGTTTACTGTTAAAGTTTTAGAGGATTCACCGACCATGTATCAGGATGTTATAAGCGGCAACAGTGCAGCATGTGTTGAGGACAAACCGATTATGGCAGATTCGATTAAGAGTGCAGGACTTGCACTTCAGATTCCAGATGGCATGGAGAGCGAGGGTGCTCCTTATGGTGCTGCAATTATGAATGAGGCAAACCAGGAGCTTTTGGATATGTTCAATGCAGGTCTGGCAAATATCAGAGCAAACGGAACTTATGATGAAATCATCGCCAGATATCTTGGAGAATAAGACGGCAGATGAGATAAAAAGGAGAAACTGACCTATGATTGCTATCGTTCAAGTATATGGCACCATGTTGCTTATCGCACTTGGCAGGACGCTTTTGATGACACTTTTGGCTCTTATCTTTGCCATGATTATCGGTATGATTTTCGGGCTTATGAATGTGGCACCAAACCGATTACTGAATTTTATCGGCACGTTCTATGTAGATGCGGTTCGGGGAGTGCCACTGATTGTACTGGCTTACTTTATCTATTTTGGAGTGCCTGGCGGGATTCAGGCGCTTGGTTTTCAGAATTTTCGTCTGGAAAGCTTAGAGGCTGGTACGATTGCGCTCTCCATGAACTGTGGTGCCTATATGGCGGAAATCATAAGGGCAGGTATTGAGAGTGTGGACCGTGGCCAGATGGAGGCAGGCAGAAGCTTAGGGCTGTCCTACCGTGCCTGTATGGCGCTGATTGTGGTGCCACAGGCGATTCGTACAATGATTCCTTCGATTATCAACCAGTTTATCATTACGCTTAAAGATACTTCGATTCTCTCGGTTATTGGTTTCCCAGAGCTTACCAATGTAGGTAAGACCATTATGGGCAATACCTTTAAGCCGATGCAGGCATGGACGATTATCGGTATTATGTATATGATTGTAATTACGATTCTAAGTAAGCTTGCAAAGAGAGTCGAGAGGAGGGTGAATCGTGGCAGATAGAGAATGCAAGATTCATGTATCGAACTTAAGAAAAAGTTTTGGAAAGCTGGAGGTATTAAAGGACATTAGCATGGATGTCTATGAGGGAGAGGTAGTGGTGCTCCTTGGACCTTCTGGAAGTGGAAAATCTACACTTCTTCGTTGTCTGAATCAGTTGGAGACGGTGACAAGCGGGCATATTGTAATTGACGGGCAGGACGTGACAGATAAGCATACCAATATCAATAAAGTGCGTGAAAATATCGGGATGGTATTTCAGCATTTTAATCTGTTTCATCATCTGACCGTGATGGACAATATGACGCTGGCACCAGCACATCTAAAGCTGATGACTAAGGAGATGGCGAGAGAAGAAGCGAAAAAGCTTCTTCGCAGAGTGGGACTTGAAGATAAAGCAGATGCGTATCCAAGTCAGCTCTCTGGTGGACAGAAACAGCGTGTGGCGATTGCGCGGGCGCTGGAGATGAGACCAGATATTATGTTATTTGATGAGCCGACAAGTGCCCTAGACCCGGAGATGGTGGGTGAGGTGCTCTCAGTTATGAAGGAATTGGCACGTGAGGGGATGACAATGGTCGTCGTGACACATGAGATTGGCTTTGCAAGAGAGGTTGGAAGCAGAGTTATCTTTATGGAGGGCGGCTATATCGTGGAGGAAGGAACCCCAGATGAGGTGATTTTGCATCCCAAAGAACCCAGAACGATTGATTTCTTAAGCAAAGTATTATAAAAAGTGACGAATCAGCTACAAGATAGGGCTGATTCGTTATTTTTTTATAGAAAATACAGAGATTTTAACTCGAATTTACTCGAAGGATTTTTTAGGATAAATTCTGCTAAAACTGCATACGGCATTAGATTATAGGGTATCTTTTGCTAGAGGTGTTAGCAGAGTTGGAAGTGTACAGTCGTATCCGGGGGTTACGGGAAGATAATGATTTGACGCAGCAGAAGCTGGCAGAGATTTTAGGTTGTAAGCAAAGGTCTTATAGTGATTATGAAAATGGCGTTACACGTGTGCCGTTGTATATTTTGATAGAGCTTTCTAGACTCTATGGAACGAGTGTAGATTATCTGCTAAATCTGACAGATGAGAAGACACCTTATCCAAGAAAGAAGATGTAGAGACGTTCACAGAGATGTGGACGTTTTTTGTATGGATTTTAACAGGGAGAAGGAGAGATAAGTGGCAGATTGGGTGTTTCAAAATGCGATTGTAAGAGAACAGAGTTTTCGGGGTAAAAGCTATCAGGATGCAGTGGGGAAGTTTAGTTCATTTTTGGAAGTAAATCTGGCATATGTACAGATGGAGCGAGGAGATTTTGTTGGAGATGGGTGGGAAGATTGTAATCTGTTTGGACTTCAGCTTTTGGGTGGGAGGATGGAAAGAGAGGAGTTTTTAAGATGCAGTATGGGGAATACGAGATTTGAGCGAATGGAGCTTAGCGGGGTGCGGTTTTGTTCGGTTGCCTTTATGGGAAGTGTATGGAGGAACGTGACAATTAAAAAAGGAAAATTTAAAAATTGTAATTTTCGGGGAATGTGTTTTATAGAAAGTGTGATAGAGAAGACAACATTTCAGGGATGTGTCTTTGATAAGATGGATATGAAAGAAGTAACGATGTCAAAAGTGGTGTTTGTAGATTGTGTGTTTTTGTAGAGGGTCTGAGAAAGAAATAGTTGACTTTTTCGCGTTAAAGCGATATAATCTTAAAAGCTGTTATATACAGTGAATTTTGTGATTTAAGATGGAGGAGAAGACAATGAAAAAGATGTTAGCGATTGCAATGGCAATGACTATGGGTCTTGGCCTGGTTGCATGTGGCGGTGGAAATGATGCATCGTCAAGCTCTGCTTCCGAGCCGGCAACCGAGGATAGTGCACAGACCGAAGAAGGCGACGCAGCAGAGGGTTCAGAAAGTGATGCAGCACAAGGAGAGGCTCCAGAGGAGACACCATCTGCAGGTGCAGAGTATACGGTTGGTATCTGTCAGCTGGTACAGCATGATGCACTGGATGCGGCTACACAGGGCTTTAAGGATGCATTGACCGAGGAGCTTGGCGAGGCTGTGGCTTTTGATGAACAGAACGCACAGAATGATTCAAACACTTGTTCTACCATTATCAATGGGTTTGTATCTTCAGGCGTGGATTTGATTTTAGCGAATGCGACTCCAGCACTTCAGGCAGCACAGGCAGGTACGAATGAGATTCCGATTCTTGGTACTTCTGTTACGGAATATGGTGTTGCACTTGGTATTGATGATTTTAATGGTACCGTTGGGGGAAATATCTCTGGTACCTCTGATTTGGCTCCACTTGAAGAGCAGGCAGCAATGTTACAAGAATTGTTCCCGGATGCCAAGAATGTAGGACTTGTATATTGTACTGCTGAAGCAAACTCTCAGTATCAGGTAGATACCGTACAGACTGCTTTAGAAGGACTTGGATATACTTGTACCCAGTATGGATTCTCAGATTCTAATGATTTGAGTTCTGTAGTGACAACAGCAGCAGATAACAACGATGTACTTTATGTGCCAACAGATAATACAGCAGCATCCAATACACCGATTATTGACAACGTATGCCGTGCAAAGAAGGTTCCGGTTATTGCAGGCGAGGAAAATATCTGTGCAGGTTGTGGCGTTGCAACACTGTCTATCAGCTACTATGATTTAGGCGTTGGAACTGGCAAGATGGCAGCAAAGATTTTAACTGGCGAAGCGAATATCTCTGAGATGCCAATTGAGTATGCACCACAGTTTACAAAGAAATACAATGCGACTATCTGTGAAGATCTTGGAATTACCATTCCAGATGATTATGTGGCAATTGGTGAATAAGAAAGTCTAAATAGTAGGATAAAATGATGGCAGCGAGACGGGAAGAATCCTCTCTCGCTGTTATCGTTGCGAGGTGATGAAGAATGAATATTATGAATTTAATCAGTGCTCTGCCAGGTGCAGTTGCACAGGGATTGGTGTGGGGAATTATGGCGATTGGTGTCTACATCACCTTTCGAATTTTGGATATTGCAGATTTAACGGTGGATGGCACACTCTGTACGGGCGGAGCTGTCTGTATTATGTTGATGCAGAGCGGGCAAAATGTATGGGTATCGATGGCGCTTGCTCTGATTGCTGGTATGTTGGCTGGCATGGCGACAGGTCTGTTACATACCTTTATGGGAATTCCGGCGATTTTGGCTGGTATCTTAACACAGCTTGGGCTGTATTCAGTGAATTTGAAAATAATGGGAAAGGCAAACCAGGCAATCAATGTGGATAAGTTTGACCTTTTGGTTTCGCTTCGTTTTATCAAAGGTGTGCCTTTCTATAAAAATACAATATTGCTTGTAACACTTATGATTGTTTTTTTGATTGTATTTCTGTACTGGTTCTTTGGGACAGAGTTAGGGTGTTCTTTGCGTGCTACAGGCTGTAACGACAAGATGGCAAGGGCGCAGGGCATCAATACGGATTTTAACAGGGTATTGGGACTGATGATTTCTAACGGGCTTGTAGCGCTTGCAGGGGCATTACTTAGCCAATACCAGGGATTTGCAGATATCAATATGGGCCGCGGGGCGATTGTAATTGGACTGGCGGCAGTGATTATTGGTGAAGCTATCTTTGGCAAGGTCTTTCGGAATTTTGGCTTCCGGCTTCTGGGTGTGGCATTTGGATCGATTATCTATTATTTTGTCCTTCAGATAGTTATCTGGCTTGGCATTGATACGGACCTTCTAAAGCTGCTCTCAGCAGTAGTTGTGGCGGTCTTTCTTGCGATTCCAACATGGAAGAGCAGATATTTTTCCAAACCGGCTCATAAGGAAGGGGTGTAGAGATGCTAGAGATTAGAAATATTTCCAAGACTTTTAATCCGGGAACCGTTAATGAGAAGCGGGCGCTTAAAAATGTAAGTCTGACGCTAGAAGACGGGGATTTTGTCACGGTGATTGGTGGAAATGGTGCTGGAAAATCCACGATGTTAAATGCGATTGCAGGAGTCTGGCCAGTGGATGCAGGGCATATTTTGATTGACGGGGAGGATGTGACCAGACTTCCTGAGTATAAAAGAGCAGCTTTTTTGGGGCGTGTGTTCCAGGACCCAATGAATGGAACGGCGGCAACGATGGGGATTGAGGAGAATCTGGCCTTGGCGCTTCGAAGAGGGCAGAGCCGGACACTTAGAGCAGGGATTAAGAACCAGGAGCGGGAAGTGTATAAAAGACTTTTAGCAACGCTTGGACTAGGACTTGAAGAAAGACTGACTTCCAAAGTGGGGCTTTTATCCGGTGGACAAAGGCAGGCGCTGACGCTTTTGATGGCGACGCTCAAAAAGCCAAAGTTGTTGCTTTTAGATGAGCATACAGCGGCGTTAGACCCCAAGACGGCAGCAAAGGTGCTAGAGACAACTGAGATGATTGTCAACCGGGATAAGCTGACGACGCTTATGATTACACATAATATGAAAGATGCGATTGTACATGGAAACCGGTTGATTATGATGATGGATGGAAATATTATATTGGATATTCGGGGGGAGGAGAAGAAGAACCTGACGGTGGAGGATTTGCTGCATAAATTTGAAGAAGTAAGCGGAGAAGAATTTGCAAGCGATAAAGCGATATTAGGATAGGGGATAAAAACTGTCATAAAAGGGGCTTAGAAACCAAGTTTTCTAGGTCCCTTTTGTAGCAGTTTCTTAAGCATGAAAAAGTGGAGAAAAAAGATAAAATTAATAGAAAATTATAAGGAGATTGGTGTTGGATTGAAAGGAATGTGTTATAATGTGGGGGGAAAGATGAGATACTAGATGATAAACATTTGTAAAAACTTGAACTTATGTGTTTAAGTGGATGCAGAATTTGAAAATTGGAGGTTTGAAAGATGGGATGTAAAAGGAATCGGATGAAAAAGGGCGCTTTTATAGCGGCAGTGATGCTTTCTGTGACATTGATGGGATGTCAGAAGGCAGAGGAGAAAGAAGAGATAGAAGTGCCCGTGGAGGAGATGGATACAGCCACTTTGGATACAAAAGAGGAAGATGCTGCAGAAGATAACATTGTGGCAGAGGAAGAAGAGACACCAGAGGCACTTGCAGAAGGTGCAAAAGAAGAGGAAGAAGATGCTGCTGGTGTAGAAGCAACTGCAGAGGTGAAGACTCCGCCAGAAGGGTGGGAGTTTAAGTTGGCTTCAGAGGATTGGGGGCTTTCGTATGGGGAGTCTGGCGCACAGCCAGTAGGAAATGCCTCCGCAGAGGATTTGGCGTGGTATGATGCCTATTTTATAGGAGATGACAGTGAGAAAGTGTTATATCTGACTTTTGACTGTGGATATGAAAATGGAAATACAGAACCTATTTTGGATGCTTTGAAAAAGCATGATGCAAAGGGAACTTTTTTTGTGGTTGGACATTTTCTAGAGACAGCGCCAGAGATGGTACAGCGGATGGTTGATGAAGGACATGCCGTTGGAAATCATACCTATCATCATCTGGATATGCCTACTATCTCAGAGATGGAGAAATTTCAGGAGGAGATGGATGGTGTGGCAGATAAGTTCGAGGAGATTACAGGCACAAAATTATCCCCTTATTATCGTCCGCCACAGGGCAAATGTAATGAAAACAATCTAAAGATGGCACAGGAACTGGGCTATTGTACCATATTCTGGAGTCTGGCACATGTGGACTGGAATCAGGATAGTCAGCCAGGGTATGACGAGTCAATACAGAAACTGACTTCTAGGGTTCATCCGGGAGCGATTGTGCTTTTACACAATACTTCTAAGACAAATGGTGAGATTTTGGATGAGCTTTTGACCAAATGGGAAGAGATGGGTTATAGCTTCCAGCCATTGTCAGAACTGACAGGAAAATAGAGAAATAGCCATCTAAGGCATAGCGCATACACTAATAAAAACCGACAAATACAGAAAGAAACATACAGTATGTCGAAAAAATGCAATGCGGTATTTGAAGGCGGAGGTGTCAGGGGAATTGGGCATGTGGGTGCGGTATGCCGGATGGAACAGGCAGGATGGCAGTTTGAGGATACAGCAGGCTCCTCTGCCGGTGCGATAATTGCAGCCTTGCTGGCAGCGGGCTATACTGGAGAAGAACTGAAAAAGGAGCTTGCAAGAACTGATTATCTAAAATTTAAAGGGAAGGATTTCCCGGATTATTTTGGAATGTTGGGAAAAAGTTTGTCTTTTTTGATAAGTCTTGGAATCTACAATACAGATGAGTTGGAAGATTGGATAGATGAACTGTTGCATCGAAAAGGAATGCGCCATTTTGGCGATTTGCAGAAAACGGGAAGAAAGTTAAAGATTACCGCAAGTGACCTGACAAAAAAGCATCTTTTAGTATTTCCAGATGACCTTGCAGAGTTTGGGGTAAGCCCGGAGAAATTCTGTATTGCCTCTGCGGTGCGTATGAGTGTCAGTATTCCGGTCTTTTTTGAACCGGTTCGCTGGAGGGACCAAACAGGAGAAGAACATCTGATTGTGGATGGAGGATTGTTAAGTAATTATCCATTGTGGCTTTTGGATGATTTAAAAAATCATCTGTCCTATCCCACCTTTGGTTTTAAATTTATAGAGGAAAGGGAACGTTGTATCAGCAGAATATGTCATGCCAGACCCAATGCGCTGGACTATGTCAAATCTATCGTTGCGACAAGTCTGGATGCTCTTGACAATTATCATCTCTCGGAAAGGGATTATCAAAGAACGATTCGGATATCTGCGGTGGTGGGAAGAGAAGAACATCGCCATAAAGTCAGTGCGATGGATTTTGATATCAGCCGGGAGGACAGCCAGGCACTGTTTAAAAATGGATGGAATGGTGCAGAGCGATTTCTGCACAGATGGAATTTTGAGGAGTGGAAGAAGAAATATGGCGCAAAAGACCATTCGCATTTCCGTTAGAAATCTAGTGGAATTTCTGCTAAGAAGCGGTGATATCGACAACCGGTATGGCGGGCACAAAGATGCAGAGGCGATGCAGGCGGGGAGCCGCCTGCATCGAAAGATACAAGGCAATATGGGGTCTTCTTATCAGGCAGAAGTGACACTTAAGCATCTGGTGGATCTAGGGGAAGTCGAGGTCAGTGTGGAAGGACGGGCAGATGGTATCTGGTTAGATAAAGAACACTGGACGATAGATGAGATTAAAGGAACCTACCAGGATGTCCATCAGTTAAGCGCTGCCATTTTGGTTCATCTAGCACAGGCAAAATGTTATGCTTATATCTATGCAAAACAGCGGGGCCTAGAGAAGATTCGCACACGTATGCTCTATGTCAATCTAGAGACAGAGGAGAGGGTGTGTTTTACAGAGGATTATCCATTTTCGGAGCTTGAAAAGTGGTTCCTCTCTCTGATGGAGGAATATAAAAAATGGGTTGTCTATGAATACAACTGGAAGCTTCAGAGAAAATACTCCATTCAAAAGATGGAGTTTCCTTATGTCTATCGGGAAGGACAAAAGGAACTGGCTATCAGTGTCTATCGTACAATTCTCAGAAAAAAGCGCCTCTTTATCCAGGCTCCTACAGGAGTTGGCAAGACACTCTCCACACTTTTTCCTGCGCTAAAAGCGATAGGGGAAGATTTGGGAGATAAAATCTTCTATCTAACGGCCAGAACGATTACACGAACGGTCGCTGCCGAGTCACTTGAGCTGTTAAGAGAACAACAAATCAAAGTAAAATCCATTATCTTGACCGCAAAGGAAAAGCTGTGCATCTGCGAAGAAACTGAGTGTAATCCTGATGCCTGTCCCTATGCCAAAGGGCATTTTGACCGGATTAATGAAGCCGTCTATGAGCTGTGGACAACAGGAGTGGACGCAATTAGCAGAGATGTTATTTTGGCACAAGCGCACAAGCATCAGGTCTGTCCTTTTGAATTAAACTTAGATATGGCACTCTGGGTGGATGTAGTTATCTGTGATTATAACTATGTTTTTGACCCCAATGTTTATTTAAAACGCTTTTTTGCAGAGGGTGTAAAGGGAGAATATCTGTTCTTAATTGATGAGGCACATAACTTAGTAGAGCGCGGACGAAGTATGTACAGTGCCAGTCTCTATAAGGAAAGATTTTTGGAGATAAAGCGTACCGTCAAAGGAAAAGATACAAGATTAACCAAAGCGCTGGAGCGGTGCAACCAATATCTTTTAACTTTAAAAAGGGAATGTGAGGACGGATATCAGAGACTATCGCAGATAAGTGGTTTTACACTTCATCTGTCGCATCTGCTTTCCGAGCTGGAGCGTTTTTTAGAATGGATGACACAGGAAGATATTAGAAAATTACTTGTGGAGTTCTCGTTTGAAGTTCGGAATTTTCTCAATATCAGTGAACGGGTAGATGAAAATTATGAGATATACACAGAGTTTGACAAAGAAGAACGGTTTTTGATTCATCTGTACTGTATTCGTCCTGCTGTCAATTTAAGACTTTGTCTGGATAAAGGAATTAGCGCTGTGTTTTTTTCTGCCACACTTTTGCCAGTCAACTATTACAAAGACTTATTGACTGGAGAGAGCGAAGATTATGCTGTCTATGCCAAATCTCCATTTGCTCTGTCCCATCGGCTTTTGCTTATTGGAACTGATGTCAGCAGTCGCTATACTAGGCGCGGTGACAGAGAGTATGAAAAGATGGCTTTTTATATAGCCAAAACGGTGGAAAGCCGAAAGGGAAATTATCTGGTCTTTTTTCCATCCTACCAGATGTTAGAATCTGTCTATCAAAAATGTGAAAAACAGGGAGGATTTCTCTGTGTCAGACAAGACAGCAGTATGGATGAAGGGGAGAGGGAGCAATTTCTTAGACAGTTTGAAGAAGAACGCAAGGAAAGTATGGCAGCTTTTTGTGTGATGGGAGGAATCTTTTCAGAGGGGATTGACTTGACAAATGAGCGTCTGATAGGTGCGCTGATTATTGGGACAGGCTTACCACAGATTTGCAGAGAGCGGGAGATGCTAAAGGATTATTTTGACCGAAAGGGAATGGATGGTTTTGCTTATGCCTATCAATATCCGGGGATGAATAAGGTCTTGCAGGCAGCAGGCCGCGTGATACGAACGGACAAAGACCGGGGTGTGATACTGCTGTTAGATGAGCGTTTCTATGGAAGGGATTACCAGAGGTTGTTTCCCAGAGAGTGGGAGCAGCATGCATACTGTAAGCTTGACACACTGCCAGGGCATCTAGAGAAATTCTGGTCTAGTGATGCAGACCAAGATAAAGAAGAAGGATAGACTGTACTATCAGAATCAGTGGCATACCAAAGACAAAATACCAATGCTTGGTCTTATGATGAAAAAAATACATGCCAACTAGCGTTCCAATGGAGCCACCTAAGAGAGAGACCATAAAAAGAGTCTTTTCCGAAATTCTCCATTGGTGTCTTTTGGCTTTTTGTTTATCGATGCCCATAATAGAGAAACCAAGTATATTTAGAAATAACAGATAATATAAAAAATAGTTCATAAAAGTGATACCTTTCACGAGATAGGAAGATGGTTGCTATTGTTAGTATAAGGATGCTTTCGTGTGTTGTCAATGTTAAATATGTTGAGATACATGACATTTAATCGCCTTTCTTTTTTTGAATTATGGCTTGAAAAATCTTGGCAAGCATGTTAAAGTGGTGTTTGTGTGAAAAACAAATGTCTTTGAGAGAAAAACAGTGAACGACAGGAGGAACCTATGTATACGTTAGATGAGGTAAAGTTAGTTGACCCTGAGATTGCAAGTGCCATTGAGGATGAGATGGCAAGACAGAATAGCCATATTGAATTGATTGCATCGGAGAACTGGGTAAGCAAGGCGGTAATGGCTGCTATGGGAAGCCCTTTGACAAATAAATATGCAGAAGGATATTCAGGCAAACGCTATTACGGCGGATGTGAATGTGTAGATGTAGTGGAAGATTTGGCCATCAAGCGTGCCAAAGAGGTGTTTGGGTGTGAGTATGTCAATGTGCAGCCTCATTCGGGCGCACAGGCGAATATGGCAGTCTTCTTTGCAATGTTAGAGCCAGGAGATAAAGTGCTTGGGATGAATCTGGCCCATGGAGGACACCTGTCTCATGGAAGTCCAGCCAATATGTCTGGAAAATATTTTGAAGTGTATCCTTATGGTGTCAACGATAAGGGATTTATCGACTATGAAGAAGTGCGCCGAATTGCATTAGAATGTCGTCCTAAGCTGATTGTAGCGGGAGCAAGTGCTTATGCGCGCACGATTGATTTTAAGAAGTTTCGAAAGATTGCAGATGAGGTGGGCGCATATCTGATGGTGGATATTGCTCATATTGCTGGTCTTGTGGCAGCAGGGGTGCATCCAAGTCCAATTCCATATGCCCATGTGACCACGACCACGACACACAAGACGCTAAGAGGGCCTAGAGGCGGCATGATTATGTCAGATGCGAAGACGGCAGAGAAATTTAACTTTAATAAAGCAGTCTTTCCAGGAATCCAGGGCGGGCCTTTGATGCATGTGATTGCAGCAAAAGCAGTATGTTTAAAAGAGTGCCAGACCAAAGAATATAAAGAGTATCAAAGCAATATTGTGAAAAATGCAAAGGCACTTTGTAAGGGACTTATGGACCGCGGGATTCAGATTGTATCTGGCGGAACAGATAACCATCTGATGCTGATGGATTTGACAGGACTAGATGTGTCTGGAAAAGAGGCAGAGAATCTTTTAGACCTGGCTAATATTACAGCAAATAAAAATACCATTCCCAACGACCCAAGGTCGGCGTTTGTAACAAGTGGTGTAAGACTTGGAACGGCAGCTGTGACAAGCAGGGGATTAAAAGAAGAAGATATGGATACGATTGCTGAGGCGATTGCGATGATGTTAAAAGAAGGAGAAGCAGCAGCGCCAAAAGCGAAGAAACTGATTCAAGGGTTGACAGAGAAATATCCGCTTTGCATGTAGAAGAAAGTGGTTACAAAGGAGCTGCCATAGTCTAAGACTGTGGCAGCTTCTCTGATAAAAAATAATAATAAGGGGGATAAGATGGGAGAGATTTTAGAAGAGTTTATCAGTGGGTTTTGTCGAAGCAGCAATGAGACAAGAACCGTGGCCTGCGAGTATGAAAGACAGGAAGATGGAAGTCTTCGGATGACAGAGTTTGATTGCAACTATGAGAAATGTCCCAATAGTGCAGCTTGCCTGATATATAAAGAGGCACGAAAACGGGCAGACGGGAATTTGGAGTTGGATTAGAGAGAAAAAGTGGTTTTTAATTGCTATGGGCAGAATTATGGGATATAATAGAAAAATCAGTATAATATACCTAAGTTTTGATTGGATGTCTGTTAGGAGAGGATGGATATGATATGAAAAGGAAAAGAGAAAGTCTTTTTCAGTTTAGCCTTCGGGGACTGGATACCAATCTTTTGATTGTGCTGTTCTTTGTGATGGTGTTTGGGTTTATTATGATTTACAGCGCCAGTTACTATACAGCGGGACTTAGCAAAACGTACAATAATGATTCTATGTATTTATTGAAAAGCCAGATAATCTACAGTCTTTTAGGTGTAGTGGCCATGCTTGTGGTATCTTGCATTAATTATCATTTTTGGAGTATTTTTGTTGTGCCAGGCTATCTGGTTTGTGTGGTATTGGTATTGCTTTTAAAAGTACCTTCGATTGCAGTTACGGTAAAAGGTGCGACAAGATGGCTTCGCTTTGGGTCACTGCAGTTTCAGGTGGCAGAACCAATCAAATTAATTATGATTGTTTTTTTGGCGACTTGGATTGTATTTGGACAGAGAAGACTTAGAAGTTGGGCTTCTATGTTTCGTATGATTTTACCTTCAGCGATTATCTCTGCGATGATTTTAAAACTTAGTAACAATATGAGTACCGCAGCGATTCTTTTAGGAACCGCGGTCTTTATGATTTATGTGGTACACCCGGAGCAGTGGAAGTTCGTGTTGTGTGGGGTAGGTGTAGTGGCAGCAGTGGCAGGTGTATTGTATTATGTACAAAATCTGGATGCATCGCAGATGGAGAAGAATTTCCGTCTGGTTCGTATTCGGGCCTGGCTGATGCCGTATGAGTATGAGCAGGACAAGGCTTTTCAGTCGCTTCAGGGACTCTATGCGATTGGCTCTGGCGGACTGTGGGGGAAAGGACTTGGCAACAGTATCCAAAAGCTTGGCAAGATTCCAGAGCCATATAATGACTATATTTTTGCGATTATCTGTGAGGAGCTTGGAATCTTTGGCGCAGGACTGATTATCCTTTTGTTTGTCTATTTGCTGTACCGGATTTATACCATCTCTCAGACGGCGGAAGATTTGTTGGGGCGGATGCTTGCGATTGGTGTATTTTCCCATATTGCGCTGCAAGTGATGCTGAATCTGATGGTGGTTACGGGGCTATTTCCAACAACGGGTGTTACGTTGCCCTTTTTCAGCTATGGAGGAACCGCTACCGTATTTTTGTTAATCGAGATAGGGCTTGTCTTAAGTGTCAATAAATACAGTGTAAAGAAACGAAGTGAAATGGAAAGAAGAGGTGGCTATCATGTATCGCAATCATACCAGAGTCGTCAAAATTGGAGATAAGGAGATTGGAGGAGGAAATCCTGTCTTAATCCAGTCTATGACCAATACAAGAACAGAGGATGTAGAGGCGACGGTTGCGCAGATTCAGAGGCTTACAAAGGCCGGCTGTGAGATTGTTCGCTGTACAGTGCCTACGATGGAGGCAGCAGAGGCACTTCGCGAGATTAAAAAGCAGATATCGATTCCACTGGTAGCAGATATTCATTTTGACTATCGTATGGCGATTGCTGCCATGGAGTGCGGAGCAGATAAGATTCGTATCAATCCAGGCAATATCGGAAGCTTAGAGCGGATTCAGGCAGTGGTTGACACCGCAAAGGAGCGGGAGATTCCGATTCGGGTAGGGGTCAACAGTGGCTCTTTAGAAAAGGAATTGCTTGAGAAATATCATGGCGTAACCGCAGAAGGGATTGTAGAGAGTGCACTTGATAAAGTCAAGATTATCGAGGACTTAGGCTATCAGAATCTGGTGATTAGTATTAAATCTTCAGATGTAATGATGTGTGCAAAGGCTCATGAATTGATTGCAGATAAGACCGATTATCCACTTCATGTAGGGATTACAGAAGCCGGGACACTGTTTTCTGGAAATATCAAGTCGGCAGTGGGGCTTGGCATTATCTTAAGCCAGGGCATTGGGGATACGATTCGCGTCTCTCTAACGGGAGACCCTGTGGAGGAGATAAAGTCTGCCAAATTGATTTTAAAGACCTTGGGACTTCGAAAAGGCGGTATTGAAGTGGTGTCCTGTCCGACTTGCGGGCGTACAAAGATTGATTTAATCGGTCTTGCCAATCAGGTAGAGACGATGGTGGCAGAATATCCGCTGGATATCAAAGTGGCAGTGATGGGTTGTGTGGTAAATGGTCCCGGAGAGGCAAAAGAAGCAGATATTGGTATCGCTGGTGGCGTCGGTGAAGGACTTCTGATTAAGCATGGTGAGATTGTGAAAAAATTACCAGAAGAGGAGCTGTTGTCGGCGCTTCGTTATGAGTTGGAGAACTGGAAGCATGAATGAAAAATCCTTTTTGGAAGTGTTTGATACCTTAGAATTGGACGAGAAGATACGTGGGCTTTTAGAGCAAGTAGTTGTAACAAAGGTATCTACCAACCGAAAACAAGATGTGTTTCGCATCTATATTACGAGTAAAAAGCTGATTGCCAAAAATCAGCTTTTTCAGTTGGCAAAACAGATACAGCGTCAAATCTTCGGGTATCGAAAGGTACAGGTCTATATCTTGGAGACCTTTCGTCTCTCAGACCAGTATACCCCTGCGAAATTGTGGGACATCTATGAGGAAAGTGTCTTGACAGAGCTTGAGCGGTACAGTCCTTATAAAAGAAGCCTGATGAAGCAAGCCCAGATGACATTTCCAGATGAGCATACCATTACGGTGGAAGTATCAGATAAGATATATGATAAAGAGGCAGTGGATGATTTGCTTCGTATCTTAGACAGAGTATTTAATGAACGATGCGGCTTTCGGGTAAAGGTGGATGTCAAATATCTAGACCTTGGCGGCAAAGGAAATATGGAAAAAAGCGAAGCGAAGATGCGACAGAAAATCAGCTTTTTAACCGAGAGTTTAAAGAAAGAGCAGGCTCTAAAACAGAACATAAGTTCGGAAGAAAAAGAGAAAAAGAAAAAAGAGAATCCTTCTGAGAAAAAGGAGACTTACAGTAAAAATAAAAATATCAGTGTTCGCAGAAGTGACAACCCGGAAGTTCTCTATGGAAGAGACTTTGACGATGAACCAATAACGCTAGACCAGGTGGTAGAAGAGATGGGCGAAGTGACGTTTCGCGGGAAGATTCTAAGCCGGGAAGAGCGGGAGATTCGCGGTGAACGCACGATTATTACACTGACAATTACAGATTTTACCGACAGTATCCATGTGAAAATGTTCACAAAAAATGAGATGCTAGAAGGACTAAAGGGATGTCTAAATGCGGGAGACTTTGTAAAGGTCAAAGGTCTTACTGCTCTAGACCGCTTTGACCATGAATTGACCGTCAGTTCTGTTGTTGGCATTAAAAGGACTGCGGATTTTACCACGTCTCGTATGGACTATGCATATAAGAAGCGGGTTGAACTGCATTGTCATACCAAGATGAGCGATATGGACGGGGTGACCGATGCTTCTGCCTTGTTAAAGCGTGCCAGAGCCTGGGGGATGCCAGCGCTTGCCATTACGGACCATGGCTGCGTACAGGCATTTACAGAGGCTAGTCATACGGTCTCTAAGGATGAGGACTTTAAGGTTATCTACGGTGTGGAAGGTTATCTGGTGGATGATTTAAAAGAAGTGGTGGAAAACTCCAAAGGGCAGAGCCTTGACGATGCCTATGTGGTCTTTGACTTAGAGACAACCGGGCTTAGTGCAGTACATAATCAGATTATTGAGATTGGCGCAGTCAAGGTAGAGCAGGGAAAGATTCGTGAGCGTTTTAGTACGTTTGTCAATCCCAAAGTGCCAATTCCTTTTGAGATTGAGCAGCTGACAGGTATCAGTGATGAGATGGTACTGAAAGCGCCGGTTATCGAAGATATTTTGCCTGATTTTTTAAAGTTCTGCGAAGGATGTGTATTGATTGCACACAATGCTTCTTTTGATGCAGGATTTATTGAGGAGAACTGTAAAAGACAGGGAATCGTGACGGATTTTACAGTGGGAGATACGGTCTCGATGGCGCGAATCCTTTTGCCGACACTAAGTAAATTTAAGTTAGACCATGTGGCAAAGGCGCTGCAGATTCCACTGGAAAATCATCACCGGGCGGTGGACGATGCAGCGTGTACCGCGGAGATATTTTTAAAATTTATTGAGATGCTAAAGGCAAGGGATATCACGGATTTGGATGCCCTGAATCAGATGGGGATGGCCAATGTGGCAGCGATTAAGAAGATGCCAACCTACCATATTATTATCTTGGCTAAAAATGATATTGGGCGTGTCAATCTCTATCGCTTAGTTTCCCTGTCACATCTTGATTATTTTGCAAGGCGGCCAAGGATTCCAAGAAGTGAACTTATCAAATACCGGGAAGGGCTGATTATTGGCTCTGCCTGTGAGGCAGGGGAGTTGTATCAGGCGATTCTTCGAGGGGCGCCAAGACAGGATATTGCACGAATTGTAGAGTTTTATGACTATCTGGAGATTCAGCCTTTGGGGAATAATGCTTTTATGCTGCGGGATGAGAAAAACCCCGTAAATTCCGAGGAGGATTTACAAGAAAATGTTCGCAGGATTATTCGCCTGGGGGAGGAATTTAATAAGCCGGTTGTCGCCACCTGTGATGTACACTTTATGGACCCGGAAGATGAAATCTACAGGCGGATTATTATGGCTGGCAAAGGCTTTGCGGATGCAGATAACCAGGCGCCGCTCTATCTTCGTACTACGGAAGAGATGCTTGCGGAATTTGCATTTTTAGGAAGTGAAAAGGCTGAAGAAGTCGTAATTGAAAATACCAATAAAATCGCCAATATGTGTGAGCATCTCTCTCCTGTGCGCCCGGATAAATGCCCGCCGATTATCCCGGATTCCGATAAGATTCTGCGAGAAATCTGCTACCAAAAGGCATGGGAAATCTATGGAAAAAATTTGCCAGAAGTTGTGACAGAGCGACTGGAGCGGGAGCTAAAATCCATTATTGGCAATGGCTTTGCGGTAATGTATATTATTGCCCAGAAGCTGGTGTGGAAATCCAATGATGACGGCTATCTGGTGGGCTCTAGAGGCTCTGTCGGTTCTTCCTTTGTAGCGACAATGGCGGGGATTACCGAAGTCAATCCATTAAGTCCACACTATATCTGCCCACATTGTCATTACAGCGACTTTGACTCTGAAGAGGTAAAAAAATACGCTGGAATGGCAGGCTGCGATATGCCGGATAAAGACTGTCCAAAGTGTGGCACCAAGCTTCAAAAAGAAGGATTTGATATTCCTTTTGAGACGTTCTTAGGATTTAAAGGAAATAAAGAGCCAGATATAGACCTGAATTTTTCCGGTGATTATCAGTCAAAGGCGCATAAATATACTGAGGTTATCTTTGGCGCCGGTCAGACATATCGAGCTGGAACAATAGGAACACTTGCAGATAAAACAGCGTTTGGTTATGTAAAAAAATACTATGAGGAGCGTGGAAGCAGCAAGAGAAACTGTGAGATTGACAGAATTGTACTTGGCTGTACTGGGATACGAAGAACCACCGGACAGCATCCTGGCGGAATTATCGTATTGCCACTTGGGGAGACTATTTATTCTTTTACCCCAGTACAACATCCGGCTAACGATATGACCACAGATATTGTGACTACCCATTTTGACTATCACTCGATTGACCACAACCTGTTAAAGCTTGATATTCTGGGGCATGATGATCCAACGATGATTCGTATGCTAGAGGACTTAACCGGAATCAATGCCACAAAGATTCCGTTAGATGACCTGGAAGTGATGTCACTGTTTCAAAATACCAATGCACTGAAGATCAAGCCAGAGGATATTGGTGGCACCAAGCTTGGCTCGCTTGGCATCCCGGAGTTTGGCACGGAATTTGCGATGCAGATGCTTCTTGATACACATCCTACGCACTTTTCCGACCTGGTGCGAATTGCCGGGCTTGCACATGGAACGGATGTATGGCTTGGTAATGCGCAGACTTTAATCCAGGAAGGAAAAGCAACAATTTCCACAGCTATCTGTACCAGAGATGATATTATGGTCTACCTTATTGGTATGGGGATGGACAGTGAGCAGTCCTTTACGATTATGGAGAGCGTCAGAAAGGGTAAAGGACTAAAGCCGGAGTGGGAGGAGGCAATGCGAAAACACCAGGTACCAGAGTGGTATATCTGGTCCTGCAAAAAGATTAAATATATGTTCCCCAAGGCCCATGCAGCAGCCTATGTGATGATGGCCTGGAGGATTGCCTATTGTAAGATTAACTATCCACTTGCGTATTATGCGGCTTATTTTAGTATCCGTGCATCAGCCTTTGACTATGAGATTATGTGTCAGGGGCGGGAGCGACTCGAATACTATATGGCAGATTATCGCAAAAGAAGCGATACGTTATCTAAAAAAGAACAAGATACCTTAAAGGATATGAAGAGCGTACAGGAGATGTATGCGCGGGGCTTTGAGTTTCTAAAGGTGGATATCTACCGGGCGGAGGCACATAAGTTTCAGATTATAGACGGAAAACTGATGCCAGCCTTATCTACGATTGAGGGATTAGGAGATAAGGCGGCGGATATGCTGGTGGAAGCAGCAGCTCAGGGGCCATTTTTATCCAGAGATGATTTGCGCCAGCGCAGCAAGCTGAGTAAGACGGTTATCGACCTGATGGGAGACTTGGGACTTTTAGAAGGACTTCCAGAGTCCAATCAGCTGTCGCTGTTTGATTTCTCATAGGAGCAGACAGCGAGGGAGAATGTGTTATGAATAAAAAAATACGATGGGAGAAACTGGCAGTCTATGGTCTGGTAGCACTGTTTGCGCTACTAACCTGTCTTTGGATGCCAGTAAATTACAATGTAAATGATGATGTAGAGCTAGAGGGAATCCTAAGCGGGATGTACACCGGAAGCCCTGATGGACATGCTATCTATATCCAGGCAATTCTGGCATATCCACTGTCCTGGCTCTATCGATGGCTGCCAATGCTTAACTGGTATGGAATCTTGCTGTGTGTGTTACAGTGGATAGGACTTGGCTTGCTTATGGAGCGGGTGTGGGAGCGCTTGGATAAGAAGAAGTCCTGTATGCTTGTGATTGCCATTATACTTCTGATATTTTTTATTGCTGTATGGGAGAACTATGTCAGCATTACCTATACAACAACAGCCGGGATTTTATTAGCTATGACTTTGTTCTGGTATCTGACAGGTGACCTTTGTATTTATACCCAGGCAATTACCGCGCTTTTGGTGCTTCTGGCACTTTCACTTCGTTTTCAGTTTGCACCGGTGATTCTGTCAGTGGGAGGTATCTGCTGGCTGTTAAAAGTATACCGGGAAGGAATACAGAGAGCCTGGCATCTTTTGGCTATGCTAGGAGTTGGATTGTTACTTATAATAGGGTGTCAGCATCTGGCTTATGCTTCTGTAGAATGGAAGGAGTTTTTGGCATTTAATGCTGCCAGGACAGAGGTCTATGATTTTACAGGGATTCCTTCTTATGAAGAAAGCAGGGATTTTTACGACCAGTATGCTTCGGGGCAGCAGATTTTTGAGGCATTGGATATCTATGATTTGACGGGAAGGCCAGAGATTACCACAGAGCTTTTAGAAGAAGTTGCAGAGTATCAGACAAGAAAAAACAGGGGGAAGCCATTAGAAGAGGTTAAACAGGCAGTAAAGCTCTCTCTGACCAGTTTTTTTGTGGACCAGTATGGAGAATCATTGTCTCCTTTGAATCTATTGATGGTAATTTCCTGGGCTGTCTTTTTAGTGAGCAGTATCCGAAGAAAAAGCTATGATGATTTTATCGCCGGACTTGGAGTGTTGGCTGTGATGGGCGCAATGTGGATATATCTGGCATGGCAGGGAAGATTTTTATATCGGATACTATTTGTAATG
>Ga0137308_101448_pt1 | contig 23187 bp, 25 predicted proteins | sample Inofrocosms_June_FD_97181 | JGI IMG/M metagenome (GOLD analysis project Ga0137308, IMG submission 97181) | Mouse cecal microbial communities from Vienna, Austria - N-Acetylneuraminic and N-Acetylglucosamine D2O microcosms_June | ecosystem: Host-associated > Mammals > Digestive system > Large... | reverse complement strand
TGTAATTGTATTTGGCTATCCCCTATTGGCTGTAGGAGATAGCCGTTTTATTTTTTATGGTGGTTGTCAAGGTACGAAAGTATCGTAAATATTACAAGGACGAACGTCAAAACTTCTAACGTATCCATAGGTACCTCCTTTCCGTTTCCGAAAAGTACAACCACCAGACTATCCCTACGTTGTCTGAAGCTGATTCCATTCAGTATAACATAATTAACAATATGCAGCAATCATGTTCCTGAATTTTATCATTATTTATTCACGATTATAAAATTCTGATTCCTACCTGGTACACGAGCAGCGTCACAACCCATGCTACTACAAGCTGAAACACCGTAACAAATCCTGTCCATGCCCAACTGTCTGACTCTTTGTGTATCGTAGCAAGCGTTGCTGCACATGGTACATACAGCAGGCAGAATACCATCAGGCAGAAAGCGTTCAGCGGGCCGAATCCAATCCCGTGCAGCACGTCTGAAAACGCAGACATGCCGGAGGCGGAGTTTGCGTTTACAATACCGAATAAAACGGCACAGCTTGATACGACAACTTCTTTTGCGGAGATCCCGGCGATCAGCGCGACGGTAATCTGCCAGAAGCCAAGCCCGACCGGTGCAAAAACAGGAACGAGCAGCCTGCCGATCATTGCGCCGAAGCCTTCGGACATATCAGCGGCGTAGCCGTGTGTGCCGAAATTCAGCAGCAGCCAGATCAGCAGCGTGGCGATAAAAATGGTCGAGCCGGCTTTGCCAAGATAGTCCTTGACTTTATCCCATACATAGATGCCGACTGTCCTTGCGTCAGGCAGCTTATACTCCGGCAGCTCGATCAGCAGGTAGTTGTCGCTTTTCTCACGGTCTAAAAGGTGCAGAACCAGCGAAACAAAAATAGCGACGGCAATGCCGATCAGATACATGGAATAGGCGGCAAGCAGTGCATAGTTTCCGAAAAACATCTCGGCAAACAAGATATAGATCGTCAGGCGGGCGTTGCAGCTCATAAACGGAGTGACCAGCATGACCTTGTATCGGTCGCGTTTGCTTTCCAGCGCACGCGATGCCATAATAGCCGGAACGGTGCAGCCAAAGCCGAGCAGCATCGGGATAAATGCTTTTCCAGAAAGCCCAAGGCGGCTCATCAGCCCTTCCATAATATAGGCGACGCGCGCCATATAGCCGCTGTCTTCCAAAAATGCGAGAGCCAAAAATAAAATAAAAATATTCGGCAAAAACGTAATAATCGTACCGACGCCGCCGATGATGCCGTCTACCACGAGCGATTCAAGTACCGTATGTGTGTGCATTGCGCGAAGCCCTTGTATCGTAACGCTGCACAGCCAGTCAATGGCTGTTTCAAAATAGCCTTTGATCCAGTCTCCGACAGCAAAAGTCAGGAAAAATACGACTGCCATAATTCCAAGGAAAATCGGGATGCCAAAGATCCGGTGCGTCAGGGCATGGTCAACCCGTTCGGTAAAAGCGTCCTGGCGTTTTTTATGTAACAGCACTTCGCCGATAATTTCTTCGATAAAATCATATTTTTCATTGATAATCTGTGATTCATAGTTATGTTCCAGCAGGTCAGGAAGATCCAGCGGGTATTTTTCACAAACTTCCTTATCATGCTCCAACATCTTGATCGCGTGCCAGCGGTAGTTGGTCAGATCTGGGTATTTTTCTTGCAGCACAGTGATGATCTGGTCGATCGCATCTTCGATTGCATCGGAATAGACCATAGCAAACTCTGCATGATGGTTGTGCGCATGGTGCCCGCTGCCTTTATGGTGGTGAATCAGGCTGTCAGGGTCGGTATTACCCTTATGGTGCGCAGCGGCATGGAGCAGCGAATCCAGCCCGGTGCGCTTTCTTGCGGATACCGGGATCACCGGAATGCCAAGCATTTCCGGCAGGCGGTGCATATCAATCTCCATCCCGCGTTTTTCCACAATATCCATCATATTCAGCGCCAATACGACAGGCTTGCCAAGCTCTAGGATTTGCAGCGTCAGATAGAGGTTTCTTTCCAGAGAAGAAGCATCTGCCACATTAATGACCACATCCACCTCATCGCTTAAAATAAACTGCCGGGATACGGTCTCCTCCATCGTATACGAAGTCAGGCTGTAAGTACCCGGAAGGTCTACGAGCCGGATATTTAAGTCATGGTCACGGATGGCGCTTTCTACTTTTTCTACCGTTACGCCGGGCCAGTTGGCAACCTTTAGGTTCGCGCCGGTATAGGCATTAAATAAAGTCGTTTTTCCACAATTCGGATTTCCGATAAATCCAATAGTCAGATTTTCTTTCAAGGCGTTTCCCTCATTTCCCGTACCGTAATATTTTTGGTCATATGATATCCAAGCGCAAACCGTGTACCGCGCAGCTTAATAATCATAATTCCTTTCCCCTTGCGGTTTAAGACCGATATAACCGATTCTTTTGTCATGCCAAGCGCTTCCAGACGGCGTTCCATCTGAAAAGGCAGGTCGATTTTTTCTACGATGCAGCTTTTGCCGGTATTGATGTCTTTTAAAAGCATATATGGAGTCCTCCCTATTGTTGTGTTTCACTTTGCTGTATTGTTAACAGTATTCAATCTATAAGAAAATCACCCGAAAATGGTAGAAAGGCAGGCGACGGTATGATATGATGTAAATATTTATAATTATGATAAATATAGCATAGCTGGCGGCAGTTCGCAAGTGTAAAAACGCAGCAGCGCGCGGTAAATGCTTTTTGATTTAATAAGCAAGGGATATCTATGGAAAAGGTTCACCTTGTAGAAAATTCACAAAAAACCTTGTACAAAATTAGATACATGCTACAAATATGTGTTTAGGGGATAGACAGTGAAAAAAGAATATAGTAAAATCTTATTATAGAATACAGGAAAGCACATGCCAGGTTGTAACTTTAAGTAGGCAAAACTGGATTGTACTCACAGGAATGCAGTGGATGAATGGATTTGGTTGCTTTTTATGAGTATGATGCAGTTTTTTTATGTATTAATAAGGGGATTGACATGAGGTATGAATCAGTTTGCAGCTTTCGCCTGGCAAAGACCTTGTGCTTACAGTAAGCAGGGTAAACTGCAAAATTAAAGGAGGACAAAATTTATGAAATCATTTAACTACGTGATCACTGATGAACAGGGCGTACATGCAAGACCGGCAGGGATTCTTGTAAAAGAAGCAAAGAAATATGCTTCTAAAATTACAATCAGCGCAGGCGGCAAAAATGCGGAAGCTACCAAGCTGATGGCGATTATGAGCATGGGCATCAAAAAAGGGACGGAAATTACCGTTTCTGTAGAAGGTGATGACGAAGAAGCCGCAGCAGCAGAGATGGAGAAATTTTTCCAGGACAATCTGTAAGAAAACGGCGCTGCTATAGCAGGCAGCGGTATACAAGACAGGCTTTAGGAATTTAAGACTGCCGCATTTGGGAATGGTGAAAGCGGTTCCCAGATGCGGCAGATTTATATGTAAAATTTTTGAAATGAGGGAAGAGTGTGGGTAAAGCATTATTTTTTGATGTAGACGGAACATTGGTAAATTTTCAGGGGAAGATGCCTGCGTCCGCCAGGACTGCCCTGAAAAAGGCGCAGCAAAACGGGCACCAGATCGTGCTGTGCAGCGGGAGGTCAAAAATACAGATCTATCCGTGGCTGCTGGAGCTTGGGTTTGACGGAATTATAGCTGCTACCGGGGCGTATGTGGAATGCGGCGGCAAGGTGCTGCACAGGCATTTTATGACAGGGGAAGAGCTGCGTACAATTACTGCATTGCTGAATGAAGCAGATGCCTGCTATTCCGCTCAGGCGGGCACCCGTATGATTACGTCTGCCAAGCACAGAGAACGTCAGATCGCCCGGTTTAAAAGGCTCAGTGATGATGAGATGATCGAACAGATCTGGCAGCATATTGAACTTGCAGATGATCTGGTGCAGTATGAGGATATCGAAAAGCTTGTCTATTACGAGTCCAAAATGTCTGTACAGCAGATACGGGAACGGCTGTCCGGCGTTTGTGATGTGACAGAGTCCAGTTTTGAAGAGGCGATCGACGATTCCGGCGAAATTACATGCAGCGGGATTCATAAGGCGTTTGGGATGCAAAAATATATTGCGTACGCAGGCATCTCTCAAAAGGATACGGTCGCGTTTGGCGACGGGCCAAATGATTTTGATATGATCGAATATGCAGGGATAGGCGTGGCAATGGGAAATGCCGTGGAAGCGCTGAAACGCAGGGCAGATTTTGTGACCAAAGGGATTGATGAGGACGGAGTTGCGTATGCAATGGAAGAGCTTGGGCTGATCTGAAAAAAGGCGCCCCATAAAAATGGCGTACACATAACGGGGCTGCCGTATATTTTTCCGGCAGCTCCCTTTTTGTCATGCAGCAGTTGTCAGGAGGGAATTTTTAATACCTGCCCGATGGACAGTGCGTCGCTTGTCAGTCCATTTAAGCTTTTAATCGCATTTACAGTCGTATTGTATTTCTGGGCGATCAGCCAGAGACTGTCTCCTGCCTTTACCGTATAGGAAAAATAAGAAGATGCCTGTGAAGCAGGGATTTTCAGCACCTGCCCGACGTTTATCAGGTTCCCTGTCAGCCCGTTGAGCTGTTTAATGTCATCTACGGTTGTATTGTATTTTTGTGCGATCAGCCAGAGAGAATCTCCTGGCTGTACGGTGTACGATATTGTGGATGTATTTTGTGACGCCGGAATTTGCAGTACCTGCCCGACTGACAGTATATCGCTCGTCAGCCCGTTTAGATTTTTAATCGCGTTTACGGTTGTATTGTACTTTTGCGCGATCAGCCAAAGGGAGTCGCCCGGCTGTACGACATAACGGATTGTGCCTGAACCGGAACCAGGGCCAGGGACATTTTGCTGGATACCGCGGTACGTTTTATAGAGGGCATCCCAGGTGTTTTTTCCGACGACACCGTCGGAGGTAAGGTGCATAAGACGCTGAAACGCGATTACCGCCTGTGCTGTGCCGCTGCCGAATACGCCGTCTTGGTCAATGCGCGGGATGTCGGGGTAATATTCAGCGATCACATTCAGCAGATATTGCAGCGTTACGACGTCCTGCCCGCTGGAACCTTGGCGGAGGACGGAGGATGGCGGTACGGTGCCAATCCCAAGCGTACTGCCTTCGCTGTTTAAGTCTGCCAGCCTGCTTACGGCTGTATAGATGCTGGATATTTTGTACCAGGTACCTTTTCCGACAATGCCGTCAGGCGTCAGGTGAAAGACTTGCTGAAATTTTGTTACCGCAGCTTTCGTGCTGCTGCCAAAATCGCCGGAAGTATCTGTAATTACAGGGATTGCAGGATAATTACGCCGGATTCTGTTTAACCATGTCTGTAGGGTCTGAACGTCCAGTCCGGTGCTTCCAGTCTGCAGCGGTGTGCCAGGATAAGAGGACAGGGCGCTGGTAATCGTATTTGTCTCGGCGATTTCGATATCTTTTGGATAATAAGAACGCAGAATCCGTAAAGGGGTATAGCCTTTGTTTGCAAGGGTAACCGTTCCCCACTGGGACAGCCCGTTGCAGGTTACGGTCGTGCCGTTGCAAAAAGAAGTAAAATAGGGTGCGTTCTGTCCGCTGCGGCGCACATATTCATTGAAAATCTCGTCTACAATCTTACTGATCGATTCATAGATCGGCCGTCCGTATACAAAAGCCTGATCATATGCCGTGCTGTTTGTAATATCAAACTGGTATCCTCGGCTTCGGTACCATTCCGTGTAAATACGATTTAATGCAAATGTAATAATTGCATAAATGTTTGCTGTCAGCGCTGCCTTTGGCCAGGTTGGATAAATTTCACTGCTGGCTGCATTTTTCACGTAATCAGGAAATGAAAGCTGGACATTTTTGGCGGAAGTGTCAGGCGGTCCCAAATGTACGGTAATGGGATTTGGGATCACGACCTGGCGCAGGACATAAGGGGACGAAACCGGGCCTTCCTGTTCGCGCATTTTCGTCATCGCGACGGCTGGTTTGCCAATGGTGATTTCCGTCTGGGATGGTGTGCGCTGGTTTTCCTGCATCGGGACAAGCGAAAGAGGCAGGATGGCGTTTTCTCCTTCAAAAATCGGGATATCCGAGATGTACAAGGTGTTAAAGCCTAAGGCACGTGCCAGTACGTTATAGCTGATATACGGAGTTGCGGTAAAATATGCATTCTGAGAAAAACTCTTATCGAGCGTTTCCAGCGGAACCTCCTGTGCCTCTCCGTTCTCGTCAGTAGCAAGCTGATAGACGGTATTTCCCTGATTGTTGGAGATCGTGATCGAAACGCCGCTTAGCGGAACGGCATCGTGGGCAGTGCGTGCCTGGATCGTTAAATAGCCGATAGCCATTTTTATTTTCTCCTTTTTCATTATTTTATGCAGGGATGGCGGGGAGAATTACTTGATTTCTTTTGCGTTCCTTTCAGTGACTTGGTACGGTCTTTGGAAATACGATCGTAACTACCGTTCCTTCCTCCGAAACACTATGCAGGTGGATCTGCGCATGATGAATCATCGCGGCGTGCTTTACAATCGAAAGCCCAAGCCCGGTGCCGCCTAATTGCTTGGAGTGGCTTTTGTCTACGCGGTAAAAGCGTTCAAAAATATGCTCCTGGTGCTCTGGTGGTATCCCGATGCCGGTGTCGCGTACGGTGAGGATCGCTTTGTCTGGCTGATCCTGGATGCTGACAAACACAGAGCCGCCGCTTCGGTTGTATTTTATGGCGTTGTCGCACAGGTTGCATACGATGCCGGATAACAACTGCGGGATGCCGTTGATCACAGCAGGATCGCCAAAAAGAGCTACCGTAACATCCGCTTCGTCAGCTTCCGGCGAAAGGCTGCGGACTGCCGACGTAGCGACGGCATAAAGGTCAAGCGGCTCAAACTGCATATCGCCTGCGCCTTCGTCAAGATGGGACAGGTTGATGATATCCTCGACCAGCTTTGCCATCCGCTGTGCTTCGGTGTAGATTTTATTTGCAAACGGGCAGATATCGGCATTTTTGACCATATTGTTTTTTAACAGCTCTGCATAGCCTAGGATGGCGTGCAGGGGCGTTTTTAGTTCATGGGAGACATTTGCGGTAAATTCTCTGCGCATCTGTTCCGCTTTTTCCTTTTCTGTAACATCTAATAAGAGCAGCGCCGCGCCTGAAACATTGCCTTCGGAAAGTACCGGGCTTGCCGTGATCTGGTAGTGGCGGCTTGCGAATGCGGCAGTTCTCTCCTGCGGAGTGCCTAAAAGGGCGCTGTCTGCAACTTGTAAGAGCATGTCGTTTTGACAGGACGCGGACAAGGGCTCTCCGGCAGTAAAATCCGTATTTTCCAGCAGTGCAGCCGCGGCGGGATTGATGCTGAGTATTTTTCCGTCTGCGGACAGCAGGATGATGCCTTCCTTCATATTTGAAATAACGGCGTGCAGCTCTTCCTGCGTTTGTTGCAGTTGGGCTTCTTTGCGTTTTAACTGGCTTTGCTGGCTGGCGATACGGCGCAGCAGCGGAGAAAGCTCTTCATAATGCTTCGTATCTAACGGGTTGTCTAAGTCAAGCGTATTAAACGGCTTTACGATCTTGCCGGAAAGCCGTGCCGCCAGTACGACGGAGAGGATAATCGCAATGGCGAATACGAGGAAAATCGGCTGCGACATCCCAAGCAAAAGAATAAATATCGTACCATGCGTCGTGCCCAGGCGCAGAATAGAGCCATCGTCCAGGCGTTTGGCAGAATAAAATGACCGCTCCATCAATGTCGCAGAGTAGCGGTCGCTTTCGCCGTAGCCTTCTGCGAGTGCCTGCCGGATTTCTTCACGTTCCAGATGATTTTCCATAGCCGCAGAATCAGACTGGCTGTCGTAAAGGATCTTGCCTGACGCGTCCATCCATGTAATGCGGTAATGTTCTTCATAAAGCCCGTCAAAATAGCGGATGCCTTCGTTTGACACGCCCTGCGAGATCAGGTTTGTCTGTACCTTTAGCTGGTGCAGCAGCACATCGGAAAAATAGTCGTACAGGACGCCCATAATCAGTACAAGCGAAGAGAAAAAGACGAGCAGTGCGACAAGGCAGATTGACCGGAAGATTTTTTTTGTCATGGCATGTCCTCCATTTTATATCCGACACCGCGTACCGTCTTAATCAGGTTTCCGTAATCGCCGAGCTTTGTCCTGAGGTTTCCGACATGGACGTCTACCGTCCTGGTTCCGCCCAGGTAATCAGAGTCCCAGATTTTAGAAAGCAGGACATCGCGCGTATAGACGATGCCAGGATGACGCATAAACAGGCGGAGCAGTTCAAATTCCTTTAATGTCAATTCAATTTCCAGATCCTGGTTCAGATATACCGTATGTGTATCAACGTTTAGTTCCAAGCTGCCGATGCGCAGCAGGCTGGCGCCCTCCTTTGGAGCGGTGCGCCGCAAAACGGCTTTTACACGTGAGAGCATTTCCATCATGCCAAACGGCTTTGCCAGGTAGTCATCGGCGCCAAGATCCAGACCCATGACCTTGTCATATTCTGTTCCTTTTGCAGAGGCGATTATTACTGGTATATCGGATGTTGTTTTATTCTTTTTTAATTTTTTTAGTATAGAAATGCCGTCCTCGCCGGGCAGCATAAGATCCAGAAGGATAAGCTGCGCCTGCTGCTGTTGCAGGGCAGGAAATAAGCTGCTTGCGTCAGTATGCCCTTCAGCCTGGAAACCGGCGCAGCGGAGGGTATAGAGCATTAGTTCACGAATCGATGGATCATCTTCTACGCAGAAAATCATAGGCAATATCCTTTCTTTAAGTTTTATTTGGTACTATATCATAACATGCCTTTCAAGAAAAGTAAAATCCCAAATGCAGCTTACGGTATCAATTCTGCAACTTACCGAAATACGCTTGCATTGTGAAGCGGCTGGTATATGCTGGTAGAAAAGGAGGAGGGCAATCCGTATGAATGTGATAAAGGTAGAAAACCTAACAAAAAAATATGGGGATTTTTATGCAGTCGACCATATTTCTTTTACAGTGGAAAGAGGAACGATGCTTGGCTTTTTGGGCGTGAACGGCGCGGGAAAATCGACAACGATCCATATTCTGTCGACACTGCTTGTGCCTGACGGAGGAGCTTTGGAGCTATGCGGCTATGAGGTCGGGAAGCAGAACAAGCAGATCCGCGGCAGCATCGGCATCGTGTATCAGCAAAATTGTCTGGATGACTTGCTGTCCGTAAAGGAAAACCTGCTGTGTGCGGGAGTGCTGCACGGCGTATCTAAAACGAATGCGGCAGTACAGTTGGAAAAATTGTGTGAAATGTTAAATCTGGAAAGTATTTTAAAAAAGAAATACAGAACGCTTTCCGGCGGGCTCAAACGCAGGTGTGAGATTGCAGCGGCACTGATGCACACGCCGCAGGTTCTGTTTCTGGATGAGCCGACAACAGGCTTAGACCCTGCGACTCGGCAGGATGTATGGGCGGCTGTTGCGGATTTGCAGAAAAAGGAAAAAATAACGGTATTTTTAACAACACACTATATGGAAGAAGCAGCAGGGGCGGACAAAATTGTGATCCTGGATCATGGAAAAATTATTGCATCAGGTACTTCATTTGAATTAAAAGAAAAATATGCGCAAGATAAGCTGCGATTATATTTTTTGGATGCAAATGACGCCGTAAAACAGGAGATGATTGTGCGTTTGGAAAAGAAAAAGAAAGTACAGGCGCTGAACAATGGCGGAATTGAGATTCGAATTCGATCTACAAAAGAAGCAATCCCGATTTTGGAGGCAGTCAGGGATCGGCTGACTGGATTTGAGGTGATCCAGGGAAATATGGACGATGTCTTTTTAAATGCGGTGAAAGGAGGAAGATCCTGATGTTTGGACAATTAAAAATATTTACAATACGAAATCTCAAGCTGTATCTGCGGGATCAGGGCGCTGTATTTTTTTCAATGCTGTCCATGTTTATTGTAATTGGATTGATGGTGTTGTTTTTGGGAGATTTACAGACAGAAAACGTAACGAACCTGCTGCAACAATTTCCGGGGCGCAATGCGGCTGCTGATCAAAAAAATGCGGAGCAGCTTATCTTTTTGTGGACGTGTGCCGGTATTTTATCGATCAATGCGGTTACGGTTACGCTGTCGGTATTGTCATCGATGATCAGGGACAAAGGAAGCGGCAGGCTGAATGCGGTTTATACGGCTTCGGTAAGCAGGCTTGTGATCGCGTCAGGATATGTGCTGGCAGCGTGGGCAGCCTCGGTGCTTCTTTGCCTGCTGACATTGGCAGTGACGGAAGGATATGGTGCTGTGGTACTCGGTTTGGGATGGTTTTCTGCAGCGGTGCATATCCGGCTGGCAGGCATGATTGCGGCAAATTCATTTGCTTATGCAGCGTTTATGTATGTTGCTGCGGTACTAATAAAATCCGAGGGCGCATGGAGCGGGCTTGGCACGGTCATTGGTACGCTGTCTGGTTTTTTGGGCGGCATTTATCTGCCGGTCGGACAGCTTTCAGCGGGAGTTGTCGGTTTTATGAAATGTACACCGATTCTGTATGGGGCAGCTTCCTTTCGAAAAGTAATGACAGAGACGCTGATAGATACGATGTTTTCGGATATCCCAAAGGAAGCGGCAGACACTTACCGGGAAATGATGGGCATTGACTTGTTTGTCTTTGAAAAAGAAGTAACGACAGGGATGAGCCTGGCATTGTTATTGACTTTTGGTATTGTTTTTCTTATGATTGGTGTGTGCGCCGTAACGTATGGGAAGAGGACAGACAGATAGATGGGAGAACTATGAAGATCACGATAGAAACGCCTGGACAGGGAGAAGAAGATGAGATTATTATCCGCTGTGCCACATTTGACGAAGAGCTTTTGCGGCTGATCTATAAGCTTAAGATAGGCAGGGAAAAGCTGGCTGTATTTTCCGGGCAGGGGATTTTTATGATGCCGTTAAAAGAGATCTATTATTTTGAATCGGTAGACAATAAAGTATTTGCTTACGGCAAAACGCAGGTCTATGAGGTGCGTAAAAAGCTGTATGAGCTGGAAAACGATTACGAAGTTTTGGATTTTCTCAGGATTTCTAAATCCACGATTGTACATCTGCCAAAGATCGCACATTTGGCACCGTTGTTTCACGGGCGTTTTGAAGCGGTATTAAAAAACGGGGAAAAGCTTGTGATTTCCAGGCAGTATGTGGCAATGATGAAGAAAAAGCTGGGCATATAGGGGGAATGTTATGGATAGAATCATAAATATAATAAAAATATTTGCAGAATGGTTTGTTGAGTGGTTTATATTCATTACTGCGGGCGTATTAATTATTTGTGCAGTTAACTTTTCCCTGTTTAACATCGGAGATCTTCCAAAGAATACGCTGCTGCATATTTTGTTGTCTGCGCTGCTGACCGCGGCGGTTACAACTGTGTTTTTTATGGTGGAGCCGTTAAGAAAAAACAGTCTGCGGCTTTGGTTTGTGCTGCACTTTGGCAGTCTGACAGTTACGATGGTTGTATGCGGGGTTTGGTTTGGATGGATTGATTTTGACTTGCCTGGTATATTTCATATGGCGATATCGGTTGCGGTTGTATATGCGTTTGCGATAACTGTATATTATATCCTGGATAAACATCGTGCAGAACAGATGAATCAAAGGCTAAGAGAAAAATATAAGGATGATGAAGAACGATGACCGACAATCGGCTGGCTTTGTTGCTTGACTGCATTGCTGTATATTTTTGTGAAATTGTATGGTAACATTTTCCGCTTATCTGTGTTATGATAGAGCTGTTCCAAAAACAGCAATCTGAATTTTGATTGTCAGCAAAATATCTGATGAATAATGTTTAAGAATATGGAGGGAATGCACAATGAGAAACATTCGAAAAGTTACATGCGGATGCCTGTCTGCCGCTATGCTGCTGACGGCACTGACAACGGCACCGGTTACAGTCCGGGCAGCTTCTGAAAAGATGAACAAAACGTCGGCAAAGATGACGGTAGGGGAAAAGATGACCCTGAAAGTACTGCATGTGAAAAAAGGCGCCGCAATAAAATGGTCTACGACGGACAAATCGGTTGCCTCCGTAAATGCAAAAGGGGTCGTAACGGCAAAGGAAGAAGGAAAAGCGACGATTAAAGCAGTTGTCAGCAAAAAAACGCTGAAATGTAAAGTAACGGTAAAAGAAGCCGCTGATACAGGTGCAGGCAATGGCGCGGATACGAATACAGATACAAATGAAAAAGACGTATCAGCACTTTTGGCTGGGAAAACTTACAAGGGAACGGCTGCTACCCCGATTGGAAATATTGACGTGATTCAGATTACTTTTGGCAGCGACGGTACTGCGGAAGGGACGCAGATGAATCAGGCAACGATGGTGCAGGAAAAGTTTACTGGTACATATAAAGCAGTGCTTTCCGGCAAAAAGCTGCTGCTTACTGTAGGGGCAGATGGAAAGTCTCTGACGCAGGAGCTTATAGCGGAAAACGAGGAGCTTACGAGGATGTCTGCAACGAAAGAAATTGCAGGGATGGAAGTGAAAATTATAATAGAAGAAATTTAATGAAGAGTTGTTTCTTTGTATAGAGGACGCCAGGGGCAGGGATTAACATGCTCCTGGCTGTTTTTCACGTATGTTACTAAAACAAGCTTGGTATGGGTTGGTTTGTATAAAAAATTCTCTCTCCCGGCGTTCCCTTTATTTCGGAAAAATCAACACATGATTCAAACTTGTTCGCTGCAGCTAGGGAGCACTGGATTTGGGAGAGTGCTCCGATTTATTCTGCACAATTCAAAAATGAAAGATTGCAAACCTTCTCCTGCAATGTTAAACTATTAAGAACGAAAATTCGGATGGCGGGAGGGAGGAATGGTATGCGCAAAAAATTTAATGTAATCGGAGTCCGTATCCCTGAAAAACATTATATGGTGGATATTTCACAGAAATTAGAATCGGCGGCAAGGTTCTGATGGAAGGGGTTGTATAATTGGCGAAAAGACGGTATAATAGACAAATGCACGATCAGAAAGGATAAGGAGGGAGAAACGAATGCAGACAGTTACGCTGGGCAAAACGGGGATTACGGTAAACAAAAATGGATTCGGCGCCCTGCCGATTCAGCGGATATCAAAAGACGACGCGGTCAGGCTGGTGCGAAAGGCGTATGATGCCGGGGTGGCTTATTTTGACACGGCAAGATGGTATACCGACAGCGAGGAAAAGCTTGGAGAAGCTTTTGATGGAATCAGAGAGCATGTTTTTATTGCGACAAAGACAGGCGCAGACAATGCAGAGGCGTTTTGGAAAGATCTTGCAACGTCGCTACATAATCTGCGTACGGATTATATTGATATTTATCAGTTTCATAACCCGCCCGTCTGTCCAAAGCCAGGGGACGGCAGTGGATTGTACGAGGCGATGCTGGAAGCGAAGGCGCAGGGAAAGATCCGGCATATCGGCATTACAAATCACAGGCTGTCTGTAGCGAAAGAGGCGATTGCCTGCGGATTATATGAGACTTTGCAGTTCCCGTTTTGCTATTTAAGCGGAGAACAGGAATTGGAGCTGGTTAGAGAATGTGAAAAAGCGCAGATGGGCTTTATTGCGATGAAAGCGTTATCTGGCGGGCTGATTACCAATTCGGCAGCGGCTTATGCATTTTTGGCACAGTACGGCAATGTACTGCCGATCTGGGGTGTGCAGCGTGAAAAGGAACTGGATGAATTTCTTTCGTACATTGCAAATCCGCCTGTCATGACGCAAAGCCTGTCGGACGTGATTGCGCATGACAGAGAGGAATTAAGCGGGGAATTCTGCCGTGGATGCGGCTATTGTATGCCTTGTCCGGCGGGCATTGAGATCCATACATGTGCACGGATGTCATTGCTAATCCGCCGTTCGCCTTCTGAGGCACAGCTAACAGAAAAGGCGCAGGAAATGATGAAAAAAGTCGAAGGCTGCCTGCACTGCAACCAGTGCAAGGGCAAGTGCCCATACGGGCTGGACACTCCGGCGCTGCTGGAAAAAAATTATGAGGATTATAAGCAGATACTGGCAGGAGAGGTATCGCTGTAATAAATAAAAAAGAGGAGTTTAGTATGAAACAGGAGAAAAAAAGAAATTCATTTTCAGGGTCGATCGGCTTTGTGCTTGCCGCAGCCGGCAGTGCGGTCGGCCTTGGAAACATCTGGCGGTTTCCGTATCTGGCGGCAAAAGACGGCGGCGGGCTGTTTTTGGTATTGTACCTGATCCTGGCGCTGACGTTTGGATTTACACTGCTGACTACGGAAATTGCGATCGGACGTAAAACGAAACAAAGCCCGTTAACCGCATATGGCAGGATTCATCCGAAATGGAAAATGCTTGGCATCTTTGCCTGCCTTGTACCGGTCATTATTTTGCCGTATTATTGTGTCATCGGCGGCTGGGTTGTAAAATACCTGCTTGCCTATTTGACGGGTGAAGGCGCAAAAGCGGCAGAGGACGGCTATTTTACCGGATTTATTACGGCGGATGTGCAGCCGATGATTTTGTTGTGTGTATTTTTGTTTGCGGTTGCGTTTATTGTATTCCGCGGGGTCAACAAAGGAATCGAAGCGTCATCCAAAGTGATTATGCCATTGCTTTTGCTTCTTGTAGTTGGAATAGCGGTGTTTTCGCTGACGATCAGCCATACGGATGAGTCGGGCACTGTGCGCAGCGGTATGGAAGGATTTAAAATATATGTAATACCAGACCTTAAGGGACTGACGTTACAGGGATTTTTTACAGTGCTGCTGGATGCGATGAGCCAGTTGTTTTTCAGCTTAAGCGTTGCAATGGGAATTATGATTTCTTATGGTTCGTATGTGCAGGATGACGCAAATCTCGTCAAATCAATTAACCAGATTGAAATTTTTGATACGCTCGTAGCGTTTTTGGCAGGCGTTATGATTATTCCCGCGGTGTTTACTTTTATGGGAAGAGAAGGGATGCAGGCGTCAGGGCCAAGCCTGATGTTTGTTTCGCTGCCAAAAGTATTTTCCGCAATGGGAAAAGCGGGCACAATCGTTGGCGTGCTGTTTTTTGCAATGGTGCTTTTTGCGGCGCTTACAAGTGCGGTATCGGTAATGGAAGCGGTTGTATCCAGCTTTATGGACGAGTTTCACGTATCGAGGATCAAGGCAGCAGTGATAGAAACAGTGCTTGCGCTCGCCGGCGGGATTTTAGTATGCTTAGGCTACAACAAGCTGTATTTTGAGTATACGCTGCCAAACGGTGCGGTGGCGCAGATTCTGGATATTATGGATTATATCAGCAACAATGCGTTAATGCCGATTGTGGCAATAGGTACATGTATTTTAATCGGATGGGTGGTTAAACCAAAGGTCATTATTGATGAGGCGGAAAAGTCCGGCTGCAAGTTCGGCAGAAGGAGCCTGTATATTGTGATGATCCGGTTTATTGCACCAGTGCTATTGATTGTGCTGTTTTTAAAATCCGTCGGGCTGCTGAATATAATATAGGAAACACAGATGGGTCAGATGGCTGTAAATAACGATGGCGGGAGCATATTGCCGAATATATAAAGCTCAGCAGCGATTTTGCAACCGGTTCGGTAGAATTTGGAATCTGCGCAGAAGATGCAGATAAGGAGAACCCGCTGGTTTATGTATTGTTTGAAGATGAAGCACCTGACGTCTGGAAAATTTTCAGCGATACACTGTCTGGCTTTCTGATGTATGTCTTTGTGCCGTTCTTTGTTATGAACGCTATTATACAGGAAAAGATACTTTAGAAGGAGAGGGATGGGTATATGAAGAATGACGGAAACCGGAAGATGTTTCGGTGACCGATTCTTTTATTTCTAGGTTATCCGTGTGCTGCGGCTATGATTCAGATATGAATACACTGCTGGCGGTGTTGACAGATAGAGAATGTAAAGCATTTCGCATTTGCAGGGCGTTATCCACGTAAAAGGGTGACGCCCTTTTGCGTTGTCAAAATAGCGGCAGGCAGTTAGTGCTGTAGCAAATAAGTTCGAACTGCTTTGTGATAGTGTTAGAGCGTGTTTGAAAAATGCTTTAGTACTGTACAAACAACAAGCAAATGACAAAAAAGCTGAAAAAATTAGTCTTGATGAGCATCGAGAGAATTTTGAAGCCGCTATGTTGTTTTTCAATGCCAACGGAAAAAAGCTCGGGTTTATAAAAAAATTTTAAAACAAACAGTTTCGCCAAGCTACGTTGAGATCATTTTTGAGGCTGAAAATCGAATTGAAAATCCGACAATGGCGTTTCGCAGGTATTCGAAGTATTTGATGGATTCTTCTGACGTTTTAAAAAACTGTGTGACAACGTCGGGCAATTTTTTAAAGGGCATTGAATCGAAGGAACTATCTGAAACTGAAAGCGGGTGCTGTATTCACTGTTATTTCTGCAATGCTGTACTAGTTAAGGCAGTCGTAGATCTGTGTTTTGCGAATCATATTGAAAATTCTGAAGAGAGAAAGAAGCGTCATCGTGTAATTGTTAAGATGAAAAAGCTGTTGAAAGAAGTGCAAGCATAGGAGGGGATAAAGTTTAAACAGTTGTTGATTTTCATACAAAATTTGCCATCTGTGAGGAGTGATAAAATCTTTTTTCATTTTTTGAGAAAGGTTATAAAAACAACAAATTGCCGGTGTGATAGGGTGTGCTCGAAGCAGGGGTACTGCAAATTATAGGTGGGCGCGAAAGTACCAGAATCACCAGAGACATTCATGTCTATTGTGCGCAACCTGATCTTGATGTGGATTTTTCACACAAAGTTAGACAAAGCATAGCTAAATTGGTGAAGAAGATATAAAGAAGTGCAGAACAAAAGTTCGAGTTTGACCTGTACTTTTTTTGACTTATGTGTTATAATAAAATACTGTTTAATCTTTTTGCTGTTGAAAAGAGCGAAATAGTGTTTCGTATTTTTGAAGAAAAACCGTCCATTATAGTGTTTGGGAGAATGATGAGAATTGGAGAGCCAATGATAGAGACAAATTTAGCGCAGGCAGTCAATGCAACGAACGACTCTGGTTCTGCATATGATACAAATATAAAATATTTGCTTGCGGACAAGCAGATACTGTCAAGGATTTTGAAATATACTGTTGAAGAATTCCGGGAGATGGACATTGAAGATATCATTGTCTGTATTGGTGATGATATTGAAATCGGAACAAGGCCGGTTGATGCAGGACTTTCCAATCTCGGACGGGTGAAAGGAACAGTAACGGAAGATAATATTCCAGGAGAGGGTATTATTTATTATGATATCCGCTTCACTGCGTATCTCAAGGAAAAAGAGATAAAGATTCTTATCAATATTGAGGCGCAGAAGTCAACGGATTCTGGTAAGCTGGGATACCACTTGGAGAATAGGATCATATTCTATCTCGCAAGGATGATTTCAGCACAAAAACAGACAGAATTTTTCCATAGTGATTTTGATAATTTGAAAAAAGTCCGAAGTATCTGGATATGTATGGATAGTGAGGAAACAGAAGATTCTATTGAGGAAATTGGTTTTGATAGAAAAACAGTTTTTGGGAATAAGAAAAATTTATATCATACGGATCTGATGAAAGGCATTATTGTCAATATCAGGAGTGGATCGGATCATTCTTCTGGAAAAGTTATAAAAAAATCTAAGAACGTATTGATAGCTATGTTGGAAGAGTTAGTTTCCAGGAAAAATGCATCAGAGAAGAAACGCATATTGGCAGATGAATATGGAATGACAATGACTACTGAATTGGAAAGGAGAATCCAGATTATGTGTAATTGGTCAGAGAGTATTAGAGAACAGGCAAGAACAGAGGGAAGAATAGAGGGAAGAACAGAGGGAAGAATAGAGGGAAGAATAGAGGGAAGAATAGAGGGAAGAATAGAGGGAAGAATAGAGGCTATTGAGAGAATGATCAGAGTTAATATTACAAAAGAGCAGATATTATCTATGGGGTATACGGAAGAAGAATATGAAAAAGCAGAGAGTGCATTATATGCAAATGTTTAGACGCAGATGCTGGTGTTGAATTGGGAGAAGGTAGGAGTGAGGCGTTTTGGAAGGTTGGGGATATGCTTGGCAGTGGAGGAATTAATAGGAGAATGAATATGCCAGTAACCATGATTCGTCGAGAAGGCAGCGGTGAAAGTAACACAGTTCAGCGCGGGAAATGGTTACAGAAAACGATAGTGTAAATTGTTTGGTCGCCTGCTATAATAAAAGATAGGAAGATGAAACGAGTAGAGATAGCATGTCAGTAATTGTTACATTTTGTTTGTATGACGGTATTGTCATGGCAGCAGACAGGCGGACTACTCTAACAAAAACTTATCCAGATGGGCGGCAAGAAGTATCAATTCGCAACAGTGAAAAGCTAGACATAGGTGGAAAATGGTCGATGAATCAGAGGTCCCTCATTTTACACTGGATGAAGGTTATATGGTGTTTATTATGCAGACAGATATATTTGGTCACGGATTACCTATTTATACAGCAAGGATGATTTCAGCACAGAAACAGACAGAATTTTTTCACAGTGACTTTGATAATTTGAAAAAAGTCCGAAGTATCTGGATATGTATGGATAGCGAGGAAACAGAAGATTCTATCGAGGAAATCGGTTTTGACAGAAAAACAGTTTTTGGGAATAAGAGAAATTCATATCATACGGATCTGATGAAAGGCATTATTGTCAATATTAGGAGTGGGGCGGATAGTTCTTCTGGAAAAGCTGTGAAGAAGTTTCAGAATGTGCTGATAGCTATGCTGGAAGAGTTAGTTTCCAGGAAAGATGCATCAGAGAAGAAACGTATATTGGCAGATGAATATGGAATGACAATGACTGTTGAATTGGAAAGGAGAATCCAGATTATGTGTAATTGGTCAGAGAGTATTATAGAACGGGAAAGAATACGGGAAAGAATAGATGCTATTGGGAGAATGATCAGAGCTAATATTACAAGAGAGCAGATACTATCTATGGGATACACGGAAGCGGAATATGAAAAAGCAGAAAGTGCATTATATGCAAATGCTTAGACGCAGATGCTGGTGTTGTAATAGGGGCAAGTTAAAGGAATCCAGAAAAATCAAGGGATTGCATTAACTTGGCCTCTTGTTTTGGCTGGGCTTGGAGAAGGCTAGGAGGGATCTGTTTGGAAGCGGGGGAATTAGTAAGAGAATGAACGGAGCCATGAGCGAGTGCTTGTGGCTTTGTTCATTTTGGGGTATAATAGCATTAAATGCCAAAAAAGAAAAGTTTTTTGACCTTTTTAGCAATAATTACAATATTTATTTAAAAGGTGAATGAGCAATATGAAAACAAGACCAATCTTGACACCGGAAAAACCGAAGGATACATCCCGTATATTTGATACAACAGAGCCTTTATTGCGACTTAGAGACATGGGAGATGATGAATTTGAGCGTGTAGTTGGTGAATGGGCGTATGCTTGTCTAAAAAATTCAGAAAAGTATAGTAATGTGGCTTTAATGGGAGGTTCAGGGGATTCAGGGAGAGATTTGGTTGCTTACATAGATTCAGATATGAATAAATTTGATATTTATCAGTGCAAGCAGTATGATAAACCGCTCTCACCAGCGGCTTACATGGTTGAATTTGGGAAATTATGTTATTATACATTCATAGGAGAATATAATGTACCACAAAAATATTATATAGTAGCAAGTAATGGAATCGGAAAATCTTTAAGAAGTTTAATAGAGAATCCTTCGGAAATAAATACAAAATTGATTGAGGAATGGGATGATAAATGCGGAAAGAAAAGACAAATTATTTCAGAGGGAATAAAATTAACGGATGAATTGAAAAAATATATTGATGAATTTGACTTTTCAATTGTTTCAGATGTATCTCCTATTACATTGATAGAGGATTTTAGTAGTTCAGTATGGTATAAATATCATTTTGGTGGAGGTTTAAAAAGACGTCCGAAATATGAAAGACCACCAGAAAAATTGCAACCAGATGAAAAAAGGTTACCATACGTCATGCAACTATTGCAGGTGTATTCAAAGGAAGGAAATCAGCAATATAAAACTCAGGATGAATTAAAACATGAGCAAAAATTCTATAAACATTTTTTGCGACAAAGAGAAGGATATTTTTCAGCGCAATCATTAAAAAGATTTGTAAGAGATGAGCTGGTTGATGAAGAAAGCTATGAAGAATTAAAAGACCAAGTAGAGTATGGAGTAATGGATATATACGAGCGTGAATATGATAGCGAATTACAACGGGTGAAAAGTACTACACAGCAAGCGAATACATTATCCATTAGTAATGACGAAATCAAAAATGTCACTGTACAAGATAAAACGGGCATGTGTCATGAACTTGTAATGAAAACAGATTAACATGGAGTGGTATAAGTGAGAATATATAATACTAATCCAGAAATAGGATGCAGAATACTACTATTACTTGGAATTGTAAAAGAAGCATATTCAGCAAAAAGACTGGGATATTATGACTATTTTTCTTTACATCTTAATGATTTAAAAGATGGGTATGAAGGACTTCATCCATCTAATCCTTAATCATTCATCGGAAATCATTATAAAAAGAAAAACAATCAAAAATGCGATAACGTATTTAATTAGTAAAGGGTTGCTTACGGTTGTTTATAGCGCTTCTGGATTCAAATACAAAAACACAGATTTGGCAGACCATCTGATAGAATTGTTGGATAATACGTATTCATTGGAGTATAAAAAATGCGTTATAGAAGTAGATAATTTTTTTCGAAATATGAAAGATGATGATATAACAAAATATGTGACAAACAATATCGGAAAATGGGTTGGACAATTTGAAGATGAAGGGGATTGTAATGCATAGCAGATTAATATTGAAGAAGCTAATATTGACAGGAAATGGAAAACGGGATGCTGTTATTAATTTTCATGAAGGATTAAATGTTATTGCAGGAGCCTCTGATACTGGAAAATCATTTGCGTTTGAGTGCATAAATTATATTTTGGGATCAAGTGAGGTTCCATCATGTCCGCCAGAAGCTAAAGGCTATCAGACTGTATATATGGAAATAAAGGATTCATGTCAACAAGAAATTTTTACATTAAAGCGGGATTTTTAAAAAGATGATAACAAATCAATTTTTATTTGTTATTCAGAATACAAAGATATTGGACAAAGCACTTTTGAAAAACTGTCAGCAATACATAGAGCGAAGAAAAGCCTGTCTAAAAAGCTGTTGGATATGTGTGATTGTCCATATGAAACAGTGATTGGTAACAAAACAAAAGGAACTTCACAGAGCTTTACATTTAGATCATTTCTTCCAATGATAATGATGGGGGAATTGCGGGTAACAGAAAAGCATTCAGCTATTTATAGAATGAATCCGAAAGGGAGTAATTTCTCTACGGCAGAATTGACATCATTTCAGACGGTTATTTCTGGCAATGATTATGAAAAGATAGATAAAAAAGACAATCCAGAAATTGTAAAAGCAAAACTTAGGGGACAGATTGAAGAACTAAGTCATATGATAGATGAGTTGAGGATTGAAAATGCAAATTTGGAGGCTAAAAATGAAATAAAAGATGGACAGTATCTTACGAAAAAAATAAAGGAAACTAATGAATTTATTGATAGTAAAAATGAAGAAGTAAAAAAATATGAAATCGAATTCGAGCAACTTCAAACGGAAAGTGATGTCATCAAAAGAAAGATTTATAGATTGAATGATAATATAGATAAATTTCATTTATTGAAGAAAAATTATTTATCTGATTTAGAAAGATTAGAATTTATTTTTGATGCACATGATCTAACACAACAATTGGTGGATGTTGAATGTCCAATATGCCATTCCCATATGCAGGTAGAAGAGGCTGAAAGTTCAAATGACTATTTTATTGCGCTTTCCAGTGAAAGGACTAAGATTGAAATTCAGCTTTCGGAGTTAGATGATACGATATCAGATATGCAAAGTGAAGTAGAGGAAGAGGAACAGATTCTTAAAGACATAGAGATAAAAAGCGAGTTGATATCGCAAGAGGTAAATACTATATTATTGCCGGTTATCTCAGAGAAATTTGCAGAGGTTCAAGCATTACTTGAAATTCAGGAGCAGGTAAATCTTATTCTAAGGAAAGATCATTTTAGTAGTCATTTAGTAAACGGTAGATAGTGCGTACTAAACTGTACCCTTTGTCAAGGACAACAGTCGTCTATCACTGCCTTTACTTCATCAAATGTCTGGCACTGTGAAATGTCGATTTCGTCTTTCATATGGCCGAAGAAGCTTTCCTGTGGGGCATTGTCCCAGCAGTTTCCTTTTCTTGGCATGGACTGCCGCAGGCTGTTGTCTTTCAGTATATCTATATAGCTGTAGCTTGTATAATGACATCCCTGGCCGCTGTGCAGCAGTGTTTTGGTTTTCAGCCCCGCTCCATGGCTGCTGATAAGGATACCTACAGTTTCCAGGACAAAACCAACTTCCAAAGAAGGGCTTGTGGCATAGGCCAGGGCCTGTTTCGTAAATGCATCTAATATAACTGGCAGATAGGCAAACGCCCCGTTATATGGAAGATATGTAATGTTCGTCAGCAAAACCGTCCGTGGCCCGTATTTTCGGAATTCCCTTTTCAGCAAGTTGCCCGCAACATTGCTTGTCCGCAGTGCTTTCGCCATCCTTCGGTATGGGTTTGCTTTCCGGATTGGGCAGGGCAGGCCATATTTATCCATGAGCCTCCTGGCTTTTTTCACATTCATCACCACTGGAGGGTTTCTATGCAGCAGGGACATATAGATGCTTCGTGCGCCTTTTTGGTATCCCCTGTGGCGGTATGCCTCCAGGGCCAGTTCAAAATCTTTACGGCCCCTGGCTTCCCGCTTTTCCCTTGCCCCGGCTGCTGGCAGCCACCGGTAATAACCTGGCCTGGATACCCGGCAATTTCGCAGAGTTCGGAAACAGCCAGGATATTCCCATCACTGGAAAGGATGGAATGGATTGCTTCAAACCTCACAGATGGTTGTTCCAGTATCATTGCTTCTGCCCTCCTGTACTGTCCGTTTTTATAATTTTTTTATAAAGCCAAGCTCCTGGCGCAGGTACACAATCTCACGCTGCATGGCGGCCATGGCTTCTTCCG
>Ga0137308_101447_pt1 | contig 23188 bp, 21 predicted proteins | sample Inofrocosms_June_FD_97181 | JGI IMG/M metagenome (GOLD analysis project Ga0137308, IMG submission 97181) | Mouse cecal microbial communities from Vienna, Austria - N-Acetylneuraminic and N-Acetylglucosamine D2O microcosms_June | ecosystem: Host-associated > Mammals > Digestive system > Large... | reverse complement strand
ACTCCGCTTCCTCCATTACCCTTTTCTGAAGCGTTTCGGGAGTATCGCCGTTTTTCACCTCCACCGCCTTTTGCAGTATGATGGGACCCCCATCGCATTCTTCCGTCACAAAGTGAACGGTGGCGCCGGTGATTTTTACTCCCTTATGGATCGCCGCTTCGTGCACATGAAGTCCGTAGCAGCCTTTTCCGCAAAAACTGGGTATAAGGGCGGGGTGAACGTTCATCATTTTATAGGGAAAGGCTTTGCAGACGGCTTCGTCAAGGATTGTAAGAAAACCCGCGTATACCACAAGATCGGCTTTTTCGGCTATGAGAAGCTCAGCCATAGCTTGGCTGTACGCGGCAGCGTCCGGATATTTTTTTCTTTCCAGTACTATCCCCTTTATGTCGTTGTCTTTTGCTCTCTGAAGGGCGTAAACATCGGGTTTTGAGCTTATTACACAGGTTATTTTCCCGCCGCCCAGATTATTTGCTTTTTCGGCGTCTATAAGTGCTTGAAGGTTGGTGCCGCCGCCCGATACGAGCACAGCTATGTTCATTTTATCATCCTTTCGGTAAATTGTTGTTTCGATTTTTCGGACAAGGCGCGGCGAAATCCGAGTCAGTGCGCCCAAAAAACAGGGGAAAATCAGATAAGCTCTATACCCTCGCCGCCTTTGACTATCTCGCCTATACAATACGCCTTTATTCCGTGTCCGCCTAAGATATCCACCGCTTCATTGGCTTTATCCGCGGACACTGCGCATGTCATTCCTATACCCATATTGAATGTGTTATACATATCTCTTTCGGGAATATGACCCGTTTCCTGCATATAGCGGAAGATGGCGGGCACTTCAAAGGAACTTTTGGTAACCCTCGCGGTAAAGCCTTCGGGAAGTGAACGAGGAACGTTTTCGTAAAATCCGCCGCCCGTAATGTGGCTTATCGCCTTTACCTCCACCTTGGAGATAAGATCGAGAACAGGCTTTACGTAAATTTCGGTGGGAACAAGCAAAGCTTCGCCCAAAGTTCTTCCGTCGGGAAGGATTTTGTCGAGAGCCTCTTTGGTTGTTATATCAAAAACCTTTCTTACCAGAGAAAAACCGTTGCTGTGGACTCCGGTGGAAGCCAGTCCGATTATAACGTCCCCTTCCTTTACCTTGGAGTTATCAAGCATTTTTGATTTATCCACAACACCGGTTGTGTAGCCCGCTATATCGTATTCGTCTTCGGGCATCATTCCGGGGTGCTCCGCAGTTTCGCCGCCGATAAGAGCGCAGCCCGCTCTTACACAGCCCTCGGCAACTCCCTTGACAATTTCCGCCACCTTTTCGGGCACGTTTTTGCCGATGGCGATATAATCCAGAAAAAACAGGGGCTTGGCGCCGCAGCAGATTATATCGTTAACGCACATGGCCACGGCGTCGATACCGATGGTGTCATGCTTGTCCATAAGCATTGCCAGCTTAAGCTTTGTGCCTACTCCGTCGGTACCCGATACCAGAACGGGCTCCTTTATATCGGAGATATCAAGCTGAAACAGACCGCTGAATCCTCCTATTCCGGTAAGCACTCCGGGAATAAAGGTGCGCTCAACGTCCTTTTTCATCAGCTTTACACCCTCGTATCCTGCGGTAACGTCAACTCCCGCCGCCTTATAGCTTTCGGAAAAACTGTTTTTCATTTTAATTGTCCTTTCTTTAATACTGCGTTATCTTGCTTTCAAACTTATCCTTAGGCATTTTCTTTGGCACTTCTATGGGATATTTTCCGGTGAAGCAGCCCGTACAAAATCCGCATTTGGCATTCGGAGCTATCTTTACCACATTTTCCGCGCTTAAATAACCCAAGGAATCGGCGTTGATTGAGACGGCTATTTCTTTCACTGTTTTTTTGCAGGCAATGAGCCTGTCCTTACTGTCTATATCTACCCCAAAAAAACAGGGAGAAATGAATGGGGGTGACGATATTCTCACGTGTACCTCTTTGGCTCCCGCCTCTTTGAGCAGTTTTACCGTTCTGCCGCAGGTAGTTCCTCTGACAATGCTGTCATCGATCATTATCACACGCTTTCCTTTAATAACGTCGGAAATAGGATTTAATTTTATTTTTACCGAATCTTCTCTCATATCTTGGCCGGGTTGTATAAAGGTTCTGCCCACATAGCGGTTTCTGACGAAACCGACTCCATATGGTATGCCTGATTCAAGGGAGTATCCCAGCGCCGCTTCAAGTCCGCTGTCCGGAACTCCTATTACTATGTCTGCGTCAACTTGATGCTCTTTGGCGAGAAAGCGACCTGCGCGTATTCTTGCCGCGTGTACTCCCGAACCTTCAATAACGCTGTCTGGTCTTGCTATATATACGTATTCAAAAATACACAACGATGTTTTTCTGTTGCAGTGGGTTGTTATGCTGTTTATACCGTTTTTGTCTATAATCACAATCTCACCCGGTATTACATCGCGAAGAAATTCCGCTCCAATGCTGTCAAGTGCGCAGCTTTCGCTTGCGGCAACATATCCTCCATCGGGTAAAACGCCTAAACATAATGGCCGAAAACCGTTGGGGTCTCTGACGCAGATAAGCTTTTGAGCCGACATTATTATCAGAGAATAAGCTCCTTTGATTTTATACATCGCTTTTTCCACAGCCTCCTGGATCGACCCGCTTTCAAGCCTGGATTCGGTGACGGCGTAAGAGATAATCTCGGTGTCGTTGGTGGAATGAAAAATTGCGCCTTTTAGCTCGTAGTTTCTTCTCAGCTCCAATGCGTTTACCAGATTTCCGTTGTGCGCTATTGCCATCGGACCTTTTACATGGCGAACTACGATAGGTTGAGTGTTGGCGGCGGTCAAAGCTCCAGTGGTGGAATAGCGGACATGTCCGACGGCTATTTTTCCTTTGGGCAGTTTTGCGAGATTCTCTGGATTAAAAACCTCGTTTACCAGTCCAAAGCCTTTGTGATAGCCAAACACGCCGCCGTCGTTCACTACTATGCCGCAGCTTTCCTGACCTCTGTGTTGTAATGCGTACAATCCGTAGTATACGGTATTTGCTAATTTTGAAACCTTATCGGAGTAAACACCGAATACGCCGCATTCATCATTTATGGCATCATACATTGACATTTGATTACCTCTATTCTTTGCCGTTCCAGCAATAGGTGCAAAGCTTGCATTCGGGAATGCCCACCGCCTTTACGGTGCCCTCAAGAGACTGAAATTCCAGAGAGGTCAGCTTAAGCCTCTTGCAGATTTCAGCTCTCAGGCGCTGTCCGCGTTCGGTATTGGTATCGCTGTATTCACCGATGTATTTTACCCCTTCGGCTCCCTCGAACTCGTTTATTATGCTTCTCGCAATAAGATCCAGCTCGGAGGTGCTTCTGGAAAAGTTAAGGTATTTGCAGCCGTACATAATGGGGGGGCAGGCGGAGCGCATATGTACCTCTTTCGCTCCGTTGGCGTACAGAAATTCAACGGTTTCCCTCATCTGAGTTCCTCTTACGATGCTGTCATCCACAAACAGCAGCTTTTTGCCCTCTATAAGCTCATGAACCGGTATAAGCTTCATTTTTGCCACCTTGTTTCTCATGGACTGATTCTGAGGCATAAAGCTTCTGGGCCAAGTGGGTGTATATTTTATAAAAGGTCTTGCGAAGGGAATCCCGCTTCGATTGGCGTAGCCTATGGCATGAGGCACTCCGGAGTCCGGCACTCCGCAGATGTAGTCCACATCGGGCAAAGTACCGTTTTTTATGTCCGCTTCCGCCATTATCTCACCGTTGCGGGTTCTCATTGTTTCTACGGTTACTCCCTCGTATACCGAATTTGGATAACCGTAATATGTCCATAAAAAGGTACAGATGTTAAGATCGGAGACACCGTCGCATATGGTTCTTACTCCGTCGGGAGTTATTTTTACTATTTCCGCCGGCAAAAGCTCTCTGTACAGCTCGTAATCCAGCTTCTGGAAGGCGAATGACTCGAAGGAGCAGCAATATCCGTCGTTTCTTCTTCCTATTATTATAGGAAGCCGTCCTTTTCTGTCGCGGGCGGCAATTATTCCGTCGGAGGTAAGGATAAGCAGCGAAACAGTTCCGCTGATTTTATCCTGCGCGAATCTTATTCCTTCTTCAAAGGTGTCCTTTTGAGAGATAAGGGCGCCCACTATCGAGCTGGTGTTTATGTTTCCGCTGCTCATGGTCTCAAAGCTTGCGGCGTTTGCGGCTATAAGCTCTTCGGTAAGCTCTTTTGCGTTATTTATTATTCCCACGGTGCATACGGCATACAGCCCCAGCTTTGAACGTAGCAGTATGGGCTGAGGGTCGTTGTCGCTGATACAGCCTACACAAAAGTTCCCTTTCATATCCTCCACGTCTTTTTCAAACTTTGTGCGGAAAGGTGAATTTTCTATACTGTGAATACTTCTCTGGAATCCCCGCTCCGGTGAATACGCGGTCATTCCTCCTCGCCTTGTTCCCAGATGGGAATGGTAATCCGTTCCGAAAAAAACATCGCTTATACAATCATTGTGCGACGCCGCACCAAAAAAACCGCCCATGTGTTATCATTCCTTCCTTTTGAGGAGCGCTTGCGCCTCTGGATAATATCCGCGCGGCACAAACGTATTCTTTTCTTTTTTTATGGATTTTTTATTCTCCCATAAGTCTCTTCATAATTTCCGAGTAAGCGTCCTCTACGCCGCCCATATCCCTGCGGAAGCGATCCTTATCCAGTTTTTCATGTGTGGTGCTGTCCCAGAAGCGGCAGGTGTCAGGTGATATCTCATCCGCTAAGATTATTTTACCGTCTGCGGTTTTGCCGAATTCGATTTTGAAGTCAATAAGGTCGATATTCAATTTCTTGAAGAAATCAACCATAAAGTCGTTTATTAAAAAAGTATATTTGGTGATAAGGTCAATTTCTTCCTTAGTGGCAAGACCGAGAGCCAGAGCGTAATAATCGTTTATGAACGGATCGCCCAAATCGTCATTTTTGTAGCTGAATTCAAGGATAGGGCATTTAAGAGCGGAGCCTTCCTCAACGCCCATTCTTTTTGAAAAGCTTCCGGCGGCCACGTTTCTGACAATCACCTCCAAAGGCACTATGGAAACCTTTTTGACCACCGTTTCTCTGTCGTTCAACTCTTCAACGTAATGAGTGGGGACTCCAGCTTTTTCAAGCATCTTGAACATATAGTTGGTCATTCTGTTGTTTACAACGCCTTTTCCCGCGATAGTACCCTTTTTGAGGCCGTTAAAGGCGGTGGCGTCATCCTTATAAGACACGATAACGAGATTTGGGTCTTCGGTGGCGAAAACCTTTTTTGCCTTGCCTTCGTAAAGCTGTTCCTTCTTTTCCATTTTTAATTCCTCCAGATTTTTGTTTTTTGGGCAAATTACGCCATTATATTGTATAGCTTTTTGCTGTATTAACTGCGAATCTTAGTTTTTGAGCAAATTCAAGCTTTGTGATTTACCGGCAGTGATTATAAAGTTTTTTGAAGCTTTTCGTCCTTTGCATTGACTTCTTCCGTCATTTCGGTGCGCTTTGCTTTCAGTTTTTCGGAAAGCTCCTTGTCGGACAGCGCCAGCATCTGAACCGCCAGTATCGCCGCGTTTTTGGCGTTGTTTATTCCCACTGTGGCGACGGGGATACCGGAAGGCATCTGTACCGTGGCAAGGAGCGCGTCCATGCCCTCCAGCGTGGATTTAACGGGAATACCGATAACGGGCAGGGTGGTGTTGGCGGCTATCGCTCCAGCCAAATGCGCTGCCATTCCCGCGGCGGCAATAATAACGCCGATTCCGTTTTCCTCCGCGCGGCGGGAGTATTCCGCCACCTTTGCGGGGCAGCGGTGGGCGGACATTACCCTCATTTCATAGGGAACGCCATACTCCTTTAAAGAGTCGGCAGCCTTTTGCACTATGGGAAGATCGCTGTCGCTTCCCATAATTATCGCGACTTTTTTCATTTTTTCGTTCCTTTCTTTTATGTTTATTTATGAAAACAAAAAGCTGATTCCCCTTTGGAAAATCAGCGGATATATGTTGGCAAAGCCGCAAAAAAAGCGGCAAAATACCATTCGGAGACGCTGCGTGATACAACTGTGCCGCTCATTAAAAAACAGGCTTTATAATTTCGTATTTTGCGACTGTTCATAAACGAAAACGCTCCTAAATGCTAAAATGTTCTTAGACTTCTACGATAATTATACATAAATTTACTTACAAATTCAACCCCTTTTGTAAATTTTCCGAAGAAAATTTAGCAATATTTTTCTTTTGTATTTTGTGTAATATTCTGTAATTTTTTATCGCAAAAAGTCGACTGTGTAATTATTACAAAACAGTAACAAAATATACACTGTTCTATGTTGATTTTGTAATAATAAGTGTTATTTTGAACGGTATAAAAATAATATACCCGAGAAAACGATTACATAGGGTTACATAAAATTTTTTGGCATTTTGCACAGATACATAATTTATTTTTAGAAATTTATTTACGTTTAATTTAAGTAAAATCAGGTTACAAAGAAAAAACATATTATGTTAACTCCGATGATAAAAGGATTGCTAATCGTTTTCACATTTTTAAGTAAATTTTACTTTTTCACATTTTTTTCATATAGCAAATTAAACAAAGGAAAAAAACGAAAACGTAATGTAAACGATATCATATTCGTTTCTGCCGATTAGAGTCAATAAAAAACAAAAAAAACTCTTGCAAAAGTGAAACTTTTGTAATATAATTTAGAAGAAATCTGAAAACGAAACTTCGGATAGGTTACTTGAATTTTATTTAGGGATTTAAGTCGGTACGGTTACATTTCCGATCAGTTAAAATTTTTTAACCGTAGCGGCTTTGAAAATGAAGAAATAAAGAGAAATCGTTGAAGATCGTTTTTTCAGATTTGTAATAACGTTTGATCAGGCGCATGAGAGACCTGTCGGACAAGTATTTTTGAAAGGAAAAAATGATGAAGAAAAAGATTTTTGCGGCTATACTCGCTTCCGCCATGCTTTTGTCGGTAGCCGGATGTACACAGGACAACGGAGGCAACGAGGACGGCAACCAGACTGAAACCAACGGCAGCGCAGCCGATACCACCACATCTTCCGCTGAAGTAAACAACGGCGGCGAGGTTGACAACAAAACTCCTCATCAGGTAGATACGGGCTACAAGCTTGCGGACGACGAGGGTAAAGTGCTTAATATTTACTGCTGGAACGAGGATTTCAAAAACTATTTTGAAGCATATTATAAACTTCCCGACGGAGTTACGGTAAACTGGATCGTTAACACAAACGATGGCGGCGTATACCAGCAGAAGCTTGATGAAGCACTGTTTGCACAGGGCGACGTAGGCGCCGATGATAAGGTTGATATGTTCCTTGCGGAAGCGGATTACATCAAGAAGTATGCTTCCTCCGACTTCACCTCCACTCTTACCTACACTCCCTCCTCGGATATTTATTCTTATACTCTCAACGCCGCTACCGATGTAAGAAACAATCAGCTTAAGGGTCTTTCATTCCAGGCTGCTCCTTCCGTTCTTATTTACAGAAGATCAATTGCAAAGGACGTTCTCGGAACCGACGATCCCAACGAAGTACAGAAGCTTCTCGATAGCTGGGATAAGTTTGATGCCGTTGCCGCCGACGCTAAAGCAAAAGGTTACATAATGACCGGCTGTGTTGAGGAAACACTCAGATGTTACACCAACAACGCCACAACAAGCTTCCTTTCCGACAACAACGAGTTCCAGGTTCCCGCCGAGTTCACCGCATGGCTTCAGCAGGCAAAGAGCTATGTTGATAACGGCTATACTCTTACCTGTAAGAGATGGGACAATGAAAAATCGGTTCAGATGGGTACAGACGGTAAGGTTATGTGCTTCTTCGGTCCCGCATGGTATTACAATTTCTGCATGGGTACCGCCAAGGAACAGACGAATGGTGACTGGGGCGTATGCGTAGGTCCTCAGGAACATTTCTGGGGAGGCACATGGCTTCTTAAGGCAACAGGCACCGACAATACCGGTCTTGTTGAGGATATTATGAAGGCGTTCAGCGAGAATACCGAGATTATAGCTCAGCTCTGGGAGCAGAAGTCCGAATTCTCCTGCAACAAGGCTATGATGGAAAAGTACGCCGCTGACGCAAGCTACGGCAACGATCTTTTAGGCGGTCAGAACGATGCTGCCATCATGGCAGAGTGTGCAAAGAACATCACATGGGATCCCGTTCTTCATACTCAGTATGACCAAACTTTCCAGGAAACACTTCCCGGCAGAATGATAGAATGGTTCAATGGCGACCCCAAGACGGAGGAAGAGGCTTGGTCTAACTTCTATAAGGATCTTAAAGCAGTTGCTCCCGACGTTGTTACTCCCGAATAAAAGTTAAGGCAATACCGCACAAAGATTGTCGTGCAGACGCTCAGTCAGCTTTTTTGTCAGATTCTCCAAAACGACGCAGGAATACCGGCGTATTTCAAGGAGTTTTGTGCAAAAATACCGGAAAAGATACAAGCTTATGCGCGGCAAAGCGCGCAGCGCCGTCTTTGCGCGGCGTTGCCTTAATATTCAGCTAAACACCAAAGAGAGGTGAGGCGTTATGCTCGCTTCACCTCTCTTTACTAATATCGTTTGATACTGTTTTCAAATCGTATCATGGATAAACCGGAAATCCGGTGCAATCCGAAAAAAGTGTTTTGGGAGTAAGAATCTGTCTTCACAAGATATTGCACATGTCCTTTTGTAAATTTTGTCGATGGACTGTGTCAAAAATTTGCTTTGTTCTCGTCAAAATTTGCTCGAAAAATCATGCACAATTTTTTTGAAGTAGGGTTCTATTAGATATGGAGAAAGGTCAGAGCTATGAAAAAGCATAAATTGGTAAGCTATGCGAAATGGGGCTACATATTTATCGCTCCGTTCTTCATAGTGTACATAATATTTCAATTGATACCCCTTTTATCTACTTTTTATTACAGTTTTTTTGAAAACTACCGTTCTGGTCTGAACGTAGTCGGCCCTAATTTTGTGGGCTTTGAAAATTACGTTACATTGTTTACACCAGACAAAAACGGCTCCATAGATATTTTCACCTATTTTATCAACACCATAATAATGTGGCTTATGGGCGCGGTGCCACAGCTTTTCTTTTCTCTGCTTCTCGCGGTCATTTTCACCAGTGAGAGGCTTAGAATCAAGGGGCAAAGCTTTTTCAAGACGGTTATTTATATGCCAAACCTAATAATGGCGGCGGCGTTTGCAATGCTGTTTTTTATGCTGTTTTCAAAAGTAGGTCCGTTTAATCAGTTTATAATATCTTCCGGCGGGGAGACTTTTGACTTTTTCGCCAATAAGTGGACCACCAGAGGGATAATCGCCATGATAAATTTCCTGATGTGGTTCGGAAACACCACCATTCTCCTGATGGCGGGTATTATGGGAATAGATCAGAGCCTGTTTGAGGCGGCTTCAATAGACGGCGCCACTTCATGGCAGGTATTTTACAAGATAACGATACCGCTTTTGAAGCCTATCATGGTTTACGTTGCCATTACCTCCCTTATCGGGGGGCTTCAGATGTTCGACGTGCCTCAGGTTATCGGTACCTATTTAGGTTCACCCAACAGAAGCACAATGACTATGATAATGTACCTTAACAATTATCTGGGAACCTCTAAGAATTACGGCATGGCAGGCGCTCTGTCTGTTGTTATCTTTATAATTACTGGAATCCTAAGCGTGATTGTTTACAGAACGATGGCGACCGACAGCGGTAAAAAGCCCAAAAAAGCAAAGAAGGGAGTGTAACGGCAATGGCAATAAAGGAACAAACTATTCGCAGCAACGAAAACGCAAAAGGAAAGCTTACAGCCGCGAGGGTGGCCGCGTATATTTTCCTTATACTGGTAACACTTCTGGCACTTTTCCCGCTGATACTGCTGATTCTCAACTCCACCCACTCCAATTCCTCATTGCAGGCGGGTTTTGATCCGATGCCCGGCGGTCACTTTCTCATCAATTTCAAAACCGCATGGAATGACACCGCGCTTTTCACCCTTCCCCGCAGCATGCTTAACAGCTTTATAATCGCGGCATCATCCTGTATACTGACCTCTTATTTTTCGGCAATGACAGCTTACGGCATACATGTCTATGATTTTAAGCTTAAAAAATTCGCTTTTAATTTCATAATGGTAATCATGACCATCCCCACACAGGTGGCGGCCGTAGGTTTCGTTCAGTTAGTCGGAAAACTCCATATGACTAACACGTACTGGCCGCTGATTATTCCTGCGATAGCCGCTCCTTCCGTATTCTTTTATATGAAGCAGTACATAGAAAGCTCGCTGCCTATGGAGGTTATCGAAGCCGCGCGTGTGGACGGCTCCGGAGAATTTATGACATTTAACACAATAGCGCTTCCTATGCTTAAGCCGGCTATTGCCGTTCAGATGATTTTCGCGTTTGTTTCATCATGGAACAACTTCTTTACACCTGCTCTTGTTTTGAGCAAGTCGGAAATGTGGACTTTGCCTATCGTTAATGCCACTCTCCGACAAAAGATACAGTCACAGAACTGCGATATAGGTGAGGTTTATATGATGATTCTGCTTTCGATAATACCCGTTGTCATTGTATATATCGCACTTTCCAAGCATATTGTCAAGGGTGTGGCGTTAGGCGCTGTAAAGGGTTGATTTTTGTTGTATGACAAGCAAAACGCAAAATTTAACAGAGTAATAAAATTTTATTAAAAATAACCAAAATGCAAAATCAAGCGGCGAGAAAGAAAAGTCTCGCCGCTTTTTAACCAAGCTAAAACACCTTTATCCTATTATAAATTTTTAGTGTATACAAAGTACTATGTTCAGCAGGTCTTGCTGACATATCGCCAAAATAGTGTATAATACATATACGGGCAGAACCTGGAAAACCGGTTCTGCCCGTATATATTTTTTAAAACCTTTTAACCGCCATTGGCATTTACACAAAAATAAATTACTTTAATCGTAAACCTTAAATCCTATGGACTGATACAACCTTGCCGCTGCCCTATTAATTGCGCGAACTGTAATTATTTGTATGCCATCGGCAAAAGCATCGCTTACAGCTTTTTCGCATACAGCCTTTGCATAGCCTTTTCCGCACATTTCGGTGACAGTACCGACAAATTCAAGAGAAGCGGCACCGTTATTATTCATAATTGCAGTCACAGAAGCGGGAACGTTGTCATGATACAAAATATAACATTTCACATCCATTTTTTCGCACCAAATAAAGTGATTGACAGGGTGTATATCGGTGTGCCCCCCTGCAAAAATATCATTTGCCAGTCGTGCCCACACCGCAAACTCTTCCGCTGTATGCACCTTGGTGATTTTATAATTATTTTCCTGGTACTCTATTTTTTCTTCGGAAAGCATCGCTAAATAAACTTCATCGTCTTCTTTTGGCTCTCTCTTTTCATGAGTAGGTTTTTTTCCCGAAAATATATACGCTGCTTCGTCGGATAAATTCATACCGAGCCAAATCGGCATATTCATTGATTTCATTTCATCAACGACCGTTTTCATTTGTTCCTCAGGCAGATTGTTAATACGAACATTATAAATAAAAGATATACCTTGTTCTCCTGATTTCGGTTTTATATAAGAATAAAATTCTTTGTCAACCTTTTCCATGTGTACAGCTTCTCCGAATAAGCCGACGTAATAATTTGCACCATCATCAATGTGTTTGATAATTTCTTTGTTTGTCATATTTTATACCTCTTAATATAGTAAAGACCATATCATCCTTTCATAATATTTAGACCATGTGTTGATAGGATATTGTACGTATCTTTTCGGTATGTTTTGCTGCTGACTACGTTAAAATTTTTTAATTTGTGCCAGCAAGCCTGCGAATTTTGCCTTGTCAGCGACAAAAAATGCTCTCTAAAATTAACGTACAAATCCAATGAATCCAAGCTCTTACGCTCAGCTACAAAGAAAGTAACAACTGAACAGCCGAGCGAGCACAGCAAGTGAAATTGTTCAATTTTCCCATACTGTACAGACGGCTTGAAGCGGTATGGTATATCGTCCTATTATTTGGACGTTATGTATTGTTTCATGATGTCATCAGGAATTGTGATCTCATACTCGCAGGTCATATCCCCCATAAGAACCGAATGCACAACTTTTCCTTCAAGTTCCCGATCTAAGAAAGCCTCCGAAAAGTTCATCACATGACCCAAGCTGCAATAGCACAAATCTGCCGACACCGTTTTTTCCGATAAAATGGACTCTTTGGCAAAGGGACAGTGACATGCATGATAGCGTTTCGTCGTGCTGTCTTTTGCATTCAAATATTCCTTCATATTGCATGGGAATGCAATACAAATCAGCTTGTTGCCTTTTCGCACAGGAGCCAGCATCGCAGGATTTTTTCTGATAAACTCCAGAACTTCATTGGTGATTTCCTGACCGTAAAAATCTTTATTTTCCTTATTCAGTTTGATAAATTTCTTTAATTCCGCATCATGGTGTTTTTTTAAAAACGCATCCAAATCTCCGATTTGCAGAAACTCTTCACGCGCCCAAGACGATTGAGACGGATGCAAACCATGCCGTACTTTGCATAGAATAGATCTTATAGTTTCCTTATCCGCCATCTCCTCAAAACGACTCATAAAAGCGTACATATTACGGCACTGACATTTGCTTTCTGTTTCTATATCAGGCAAAGTCAACCCATCTGTCAATGTTTCCCAGAATTCATCGCCCAATGCCGCACAGACTTCGCATCTAAAATTATTCAATCCAAACTTCTCATCATAGTTGATTTTCGTATCTCCCAAAGTATCCCCCCTTTAAATGAATCGGTAAAATTAAAAGCCTCTCCAAATACAACTTTTATGAGGTATTAACTCATCCCTTGATAAAACGTTTCCGCTTTAAATGTCATCCTCTTTACGTTCAAGTGTTTTTGTTCCGGCTTTCAATACTTGAAGTGAGATTTCAAAGCTATCCTCAATTGACAGTGGATGTCCAAATGCCTTATTATTAACCAATAAAACATAACCTTCTAAAAAAGCTCTGTATGTTCGGATTAAATGATCACAATTTTTTTGTGAAATATTTAATGTGGAAAAAATCTTATAAATAACAGAAAAAAATCCTTTTGTAGCGTCCTGCATCTCGTCATTTGTGAAACGTTGGTGAAATTCGCGTGAATGCATTATTGCGCAGGAGCAAATTTTATCAATTTAACCACCTAAATCTAATACTGTTATGTAGTCCCCCTCTGTCAATTGGCAAATTAGCCAAAAAAGCTAATTAAAATTTATGAGAGAAAAACAGCAACAACTTAAAGCATATGCCGATAGCCTAAAAACAGATTCCGGCATTAGCCACTCTGTTATACGCGATACCACAGGCTAATGACTACGACGTAGGTTTTACTATATAATCACGTGGATCACAAAAGTGCCTCGCAGGTAACCGAATGAGCCTTATGTCCAGGCTCTCAGCAGATGCTTTCAGATTTTAAGCCGATAATTTAAGGCAACACCGGAGCGGCTTGCCCTCGACATCAGCTCGGAAAATGCTGTTTTGTGCCTGTCGGCGACGAACTCAAATTTAACATTGATTTAGCATCATCACGCATACGAATATATTCTTTCACAGCGTTATCTTCCTCGCCAGGAACAAATACCTTGCTATAAGTGCCATATGTAAAAAAGAAAACACTCTTACGAGAGGATTATGTACGGCAATATGCGGTTCAACAAAAAGAGATTAAAAAGACAGAAGAATTTATTAGAAAAATATTACAGGGTGAAATCAAGAATGGCAAGGGGACGACAGAAGCAATTAGATCGAATGGATAAAATGGACGCATTGGAACCAAAGGAGAATAAACCTCATTTTCATTTCCAAACGGTTCCATTAACAAATACGGAAAACCTAATTGTCAAACAGTTATCTAATGTGTGCGTTCGGTTTATTGGTATTATCCTAAGCCTTCCGCGCGCTGAATTGAAATATAGCCGATGTTAAAATAAGCAGAGCTATTCCGGATTCTGCCGCGGCAATTTGATCGGAGAAGAGAAAAATTGCCATTGCGGAGAAGAGCAGTGCGGAGCAGGTGCAGATAAAGGCTGCGCGGTTAAGCTTTTTTAATGTTTTTTTGAGCAAATCAAGTATAAATCCGCCGGCAAGCAATACCGCCGAAGCGCAGCTTGTCAGCGCCGTAAGTAATGGAGTCCAGTTTCCGTAGCCAAAAGGAAGCAGGTCAAAGTAAGAACAGCTTTCGTAAAACGCTTCCACATCACTGTCGGGAGGGGCGCCAAAGGTCATTAAAAAACTGTTGGGCTGAGCTTCGAGAACGATTGCCGAGATTATTGTAAAAAGCGCCAGAGGCGTATATAAAAATTTTAGATTTACTTTTTCGGCGCACATTAAGAATTTCTTGCTTCGGGTGAATATTCCCAAAGCAATAAGCAATGAGCCGAGAAGAATAAACAGAATGCTTATAAAATCTGCTGCTACCAATACTGTCGGAAGGAACAGCAGCGCCACGCCGATTATGGTAAAAATTACCGAAACCGTATTCAGCAGCAGCTTTCTTTGGCTGAAAACCTCCATTATTGCTTTATCTGACGCTTTAAGGGTATTGTTTTCGGTTTTTTCTCCGTGAATAAGTTCCGTTACGGAAATGTTCAAGGCTTTTGACAGCGGATCAAGCAGTGATATGTCGGGAAAGCCGCGTCCGTTTTCCCATTTTGACACCGCTTTATCTGTGACTCCTATGATTTCCGCAAGCTCCTTCTGAGTGAGTCCGAGCTTTTTTCTTTCCTCGCAGATAAGCTTTCCGCTTTTTTCAATGTTCATTTTCTTTTAGTGCCTTTCATTGGTTTATTATGCTTTTATGCGTGATGGATGATTTAATTGGCACTTTCATATTACCATAGGCAGATGCTTTTGTCAATCTATCTTTGGTAGAGTGGCTTTGTGAAAGGATTTTTTTCGTTTATAACCGCTTAGGCGCAGGCTCCATTTATCGGTTCAGTAGGGGACAAAAATCTCCTACTGAACCTTGGAATTGCTTTGCTATTCCGACAGTTTATTTAAGCTTGACAACTTGGAAAAACACTTTTTTAATTTGTTAATAACACTTCGTGTGTAATAAACATTTTGATTTTATCCTGTGACAAATTGTTATTGGTATTATTTTATCCGCATATACGCAGGCTTCCATCTTCCCGATGCAAAAAGCGCAATAAACATCACAAATAAAAGCATATTATGCCCTATCATACAGACCCACGCCGAAACAAGCCCATAACTTAACAACTGAGTACAAATAAACGTCCCCAAAATTCTCACAAACCACATACCGAGCACATTAAAGACAAAAGGCGAAACTGTCTTTCCCGCTCCCTGCATAATGCCCTCGATAACTATCGGCACACCGTAAAACGGCTCCGATATCGCCACCATACGCAGTACTGTCGTACCAAGCTCTATAACCTCCGTGTCCTTTGAAAACAAAAGCATAAGATCGGGCGCGAAAATAAGCAGCAGTCCTCCCGACAGTATCATCAGCACTATCACCAGAGGTATTGCCGCTTTAGCCAGATTTTGCAGCCGCTCCTTGTCCTTTGCCCCGCAGGCGTTTCCCGAAAGAGTGGCCGCCGCGGTCTGCATTCCGTAGCCGGGAATATAAAAGGCGGATTCTACCGTATTGGCTATTGTATGAGCGGCCGTGGAGGTTTCGCCCAAGGAATTTATCATCGAGGCGAAGGCCACATAGCCCAACGATGTGGCGAATCTCTGGAACATATTCGGAAGCGCTACTCTTAAGCAGGGCTTAAGTATTTTTATATCGGGCTTAAGGCTTTGCCCCTTCGGCGAAATTTCTTTATGCCGCCATATCCTTACCGTTATGGCAATGCCTCCGAAGGCGTAGGAAACGGCGCTGGCGATTGCCGCTCCTTCTATTCCGAAACCCGCTCCGTAAATGGTATAGCCCGTATCAAAAATTGTCACGCTCCTTGTGGGATAAATAAGGAAAAAGTTAAGAAGAATATTTATTATATTTACAAAAATCCCTACTATCATCGGGGATTTTGTATCTCCCACCGATCTGAGCACCGTTCCGAAAATTATGTTTGCCGTTCTGAAGAGCATTGGTGTATATAGTATAAGGAAGTATCTTGACGCCATTTCTCTTATATTTATGTCTACCTGCATCCACACGGGTACAAGTCCGCTTAAGGAGGTTGTAAGAACCGTGAAAAGCAGTCCGACTATTATGACGGCGGTTACGGCCTGCCCCGAAGCCTTTTTGGCGTTATCCTTTTCGTTTGCTCCCATAGATTGGGCTATATAGGATAAAAAACCCACGCCTATTGCCGAAACAGTGCTGCCCACAAGCCAGTTTACCGTGCTGGTGGCGCCGACTGCCGCCGTAGCCTGCTTGCCTAACGAGCCTACCATTGCGGTGTCTATGTACTGTACGGCAGTCTGCATAAGCTGCTCCAGCATAGTGGGCCAAGCGAGAGTCACTATGGCCGGCAGCATTGAAAATAAAGCTTTTTTCTTCAAGGCGCACTCCTTTTTTGTTAACACAGGATTTTATAAATTACCGCCGTTTTTAAAACGGCGGTAATGTTTTATACTAATCCCTTTTTAAACTGTGGGTATTACATCGGTTTAAAAATGATTGGTATTATATTGCTGATGGCCAAAGAACGGTATTATTTGCACATATTTAATTTAATAATATTTTCGTCCTCGGAAAAGGTAATTACATTGTAAAGGAAAAGAAGCTGATCGTAATCCTCAAGCCGCGCCATGATCTGAAAATCCGTATTTATATATCTGAGGTCGATCATTGTGACTTTTTTATATTCCTTTGAAAGGAATGGAACAAAGGAGTGAGCATAGCTGTCCTTTATCAGTAGAATGGATTTGTCGTTTTTTGCGTTTTTATTTTCCACGGTAACGATAGGAGAGTTTTGACCCAAAAATGAGGAGTACTTGTCTTTAACCTGTAAAAAGCTTCTGAAATACATACTGTCGTATTCGTCATAGATAACTTGGTTTGTTTCCGTATCGTAATTATTGAATACCGACACTTTGACTTCCGGTTCCCCCTCCGTCAGCGTGTAATAATCTATTACGTCGGGAGTTATTTCAAATTCAAGTGTTTTGGAAAACAGGGTGCCTCTGAATTCGCTGTTGGCGTGTTCTATTGTAAAATCGTCATATTTGCGGCTGTTATAGCCCAAAATCTGAGAAGCGGCTTCGTATGCGACAAAGGCGCCGTAGCTGGTCCAGTGGTGGTCGGTGCGGTAGTAGATATATGAATTTCTGCGGTTCATAAGGGCGGAAAAAGCGTCTATCGTGCCCTCAAAACCCTTTAATTCCAAGTAAAATCTGTCTATATATTCCTTTTGATCGCCTATTTCCGCGTATTTTGGAACGTTGTTTTTGTAAACCTCCTGAGCGTTCGGCACTAACATAAAGTAGGCGGGTATTTCCGGATGCTTTTCGACAAAGTCGTTTATCGCCTTAAGATTGCGTTGGTACATGCTTTCGTCATAATCTCTCCAGATTTGCATCATCATTCCGTTTTCGATAAAAACACCGTTTGTTTCGGTTTTTCCGAGAGCGGAGTCCGTCTTGTTTTTAAGAACGATCCAATCTTCACGCCCGAAAAAACGGTCGGAAATCCACTTGTCGAAGCCGTTCATAAAGCTTTCGTTTTTATAGCTCTTAAAGTTAAGCTCCGGAAAAGCGGCCAGATATCTGTTTTCGTTTTCGGAAAAGGGCTTTTTTTCGGGTGACATAAAGACCAGCGTCAGTATCGGAATTATAGTGAGAAACAAGGCAAAAAGCGCCACCATTATTTTTTTATATAAATTCTTCATTTTTCCGCGTATTCCTTTCGTCAGAAATTAAAATAAAGAAACGGGTTGTACGTAGCGTCCGCCAGATAGGCTGTGGAAAGCACCATTATCGCCGTTTTCGCTATCGGAGTGGAATAATTTACGAGAAGGGGCATTTTTTCTTTGAGCCATTCGGCTGCGCGGGAGAAAATATCGGTGCAGGCAAAGGTTCCTATAACAAACATTACGCCGTAATTTATAAGATAGTACATTGCGGTGTTATCAACAAGCGTTCCGCCGCCTCCAAACATTGCTCCCATATAACCCAACGCGGTGGGTATGTCCGCAGTATCGAAAAGAACCCAGCCCAATATCACCAAAACGATAGTGTAAAGCCATGAGAAAAAGTCGGGAATTCTTTCCAGAATCTTTCCGAGAAACAGCTTTTCCATAATTATTACCAAGCCGTAAAGCACACCCCAGAGGATAAAGTTCCAGCTTGCTCCGTGCCAAATACCCGTAAGCAGCCATACAACCGCAAGATTAAACACGGTGCGCCCTTTTCCTTTTCTGCTTCCGCCGAGGGGAAAATACACATAGCTCTTGAACCATGCGCCCAAGGTAATATGCCATCTGCGCCAGAATTCGCTGATGCTTTTCGACTGATACGGATAATTAAAGTTCTGCGGAAAATTAAATCCCATCATTTTACCCAGACCTATCGCCATATCCGAATAGCCGGAAAAGTCAAAGTAAATCTGAAGGGTAAAAGCCAATATTCCCAGCCACGCGGTAAGCACCGACAGCTCGCTTGTCTCCATCCCCTTGACCGACGTCCAGAGCATACCGATATTGTTGGCTATCAGAACCTTTTTTCCAACACCGGTTATGAATTTCAAAATTCCCTCGTATATACAGTCGAGGTTTACCGTTCTGTCATCCAGCTCCTTAGCGATATCGTCATACCTCACTATTGGTCCTGCCACTATCTGGGGGAAAAGCGTGACAAATGCGGCGAAGGAAATGGGATTTTTCTGCACCTTTATCTTTCCCATATACATATCTATTGTGTAAGACATTGACTGGAAGGTAAAGAAGCTGATTCCTATCGGCAGAGGCAGGGCATGATTAGGATCATAAAGAGAGGTTCCGAATATTATGTCAATGTTTTGCATTATAAATCCGCTGTATTTAAATACTCCAAGCAGACCGAGATTCATCAGCAGGGACACAATAAGACAAATGCGCTTTATCGTTTTGCTTTTGTCGAATCTGTATATCAAGAGCCCCGCCGTGTAGTCAATAAGTGTTGAAGCTATCATTATCAGCACGTATACGGGTTCGCCCCAGGCATAAAATATAAGTCCGCTTATAAGAACGAAAAGATTTTTGAATTTTTTGGGCACAATATAATATAGTATCAGCACTATCGGTAAAAAAACAAACATAAATGTAAGGCTGGAAAAAACCATATTTTGAATTATCCTTTCGGTATTGTGTTTTCTTCGGTATTTATCATGAAAGCAGCTTTTTTGTATTCTTCGGGAGTATACATTGTGTTCAGCACTTCTATAAGCGAGTTGGAGGAGAGCAGAGAGGGGAGCTTAAGCAGTTTAAGGAGCTTTTTTCGTTTTTCCTCCGAATTTTCCTTTCCTATAAAACCGTCGTCGTAAAGCATTATTTTGTCTGCCCAAACGATTTTTTCTTCCCTGCTTCCTACGTTGTCGGATATGTCCACTCCGGATTTTATAAGGGCTTGTCTGAGGATATCCGCGGGGATCCCCTCAACGCCCAATTTTCCTTCCTTTGAAGGCTCAGACTTTCTTTTTTCTTTTCCGAATATTTCCGGAATATAGACGTTGTATATTTTCCCTTTTCGGGTACAGCCTTTGATATAGCTGCGTATTTTAAAGCCCGCGCTGTCGCTGTCGGTTAATATTATTATACCGCGGTTTTCCGCAAGGCTTCTGATAAGCGCTAACTTTTCTTTGTTTTTAAATACTCCAAAGCCGTCGGTGGTAATTATTAGCGCGTCGGTGAGCGATGATAGTTTTATTTTGTCGTACTTTCCTTCGACTATAAGAGCTTCCTTAAGATGTATCATTTGTTTTCCGTCACTTAGTTTTTTAGTATAATGCTTCAATTATTTTAAGTACAGTTTCTTCTAAAAGAAGCTGCCTGTTGACAGTAGAGGATTTACATTTTACGTCGGCGTCAAAAATAATGTTTACCGCGTTTCTTAACGCGCCAAGCTTCATTTTGGAGGCCTGAGTATACTTTCTTGCCGCGAATCCGGCTTTTGCTCCCGTGTAGCCGAAGTCCGCGGATACCTGCTGAGGGGGAACTCCGTTTGTTTTTGCCGCCTTTGCCGTATAATAATCGGAATACACGGTGGACAGCGTAGCCAGAATCGGGATAGGATCCACCCGCTGAGCAAAAAGCTCTCCGAGAATTTTGAAGGCTTCCTTTTTATTTCCCGCTATCATAGCGTCGGACAGAGTAAAGATTCTGGTTTCAAGTCTTTTGGCTGTCAAAGCGTCTATAATCTCTCTTGTTATTTCTTTCCCTTCCGTCACATAGCAGCACAGCTTAGTGGTCTCCACGGAAGCGAGATTCAGATCGCAGGCGGTTATTTCAGCTATATATTCGGCGTTTGACGGGGAAATAAGTCTTTTTTGCTTATGAACTTTCCTTAATATTATATCCCCGATTTTCATTTTATTAAGAGGCTTGAATTCACATACCGCGGAATATTTTTTGATTATCTCAAAAAGCTTTTTTACCCGTCCCGAACGGAGGGAAAATCCGCAGCCTGTAAGGTAAAACACCATAACCGTCGTATCCGGAACATTTTTAAGTATGCTCTCGAAAAACTCAAATTCCCCTTCGGGAAGCTTTTCAAGATTAAAATCGTTTATCAGTATAACCTTGTGCTCCGCGAAAAAGGGGAGGGATTCCGCGTGATCGGACAGCATATTCAGATCGGGGTTGCCGCTTAGCTCAAGCAGGTTTATGTCCACCGCCGCGCTGCCCAACAGCGTATTTTTTATTTTCACGGCATAGGTTTTGACTAAAAAGCTTTCTTCTCCGTAGAAGAAGTAAACCGGTGAAAAATTTCCGCTTTTAATGGCGGTGTTTAGCTGAACTTCCGTTATTATAGGCATTTTTTATCCGCCTTTCCTCTATCCCTGATTTCTTTTGCTTAAAAAACCGTTTGCGGTTACTATATATGAAGCTTTTTCATAGTAAAGGTTTTTGACGTTTTCACACCCTTCCGCCCCGTCGAGCCTTTTTGAGGAGACAAAGACTGTTCCCGATAAATTCAGGGTTTTTCCCGTATATCCGTATAAGACGGAAATGTTGTTGTCCAGAGGATCTTTAGCGGGAGAAAGCGATACGGATACGCCGTTTATTGTCAAAGTACATATGTCCGATTGGTTATACAGGGTTATTTTATCAGTGTAAACCTCTTTTTGAGTTTCAGGGGGAATAAATATTTTACACGGTATTTCGGAATAACGCGAAACGGCGTTGTGATTGGTGTTCAGTACTGTCAGCGCCGATACCTCTTCAATGAAATTATTTTTCATATAATTGTTTATATTTTGCAGCAGCTTTGGCGAATCGTCGGAGACCGCTATAAACACGCTGCCCATATGTTCTGCTATTATGCAGGCGTCGTCGCCGTCGGAATACATGGTAAGCTTTGCTTTATCATAGAAATAAATATCACTGGCAGCGGTAAGGAAGAGCATAACGCAAACCGAGAGCGATATTGCCTTGAGCGTTTTCCGCAAATCTTTAAAGCGGAAGTATACAAGCAGAATGAAGATCGCGGAAAGAAAACTTATAGGTGCGGTAAAGGTGTAATCCAACGGGAAGTAAGCGTATTTGAAATTCCCGAACAGGTTTATAATCCGGATCATACCCTTTGCGCACAGCCCCGCCAAAAATATCAGAATACTTCCGTTGCCGCCTAACATGGCAAACAGCGCCGCGCAAGCCAAAGCGGGAAGAAATAAAGGGTACAGTATGAAATTTGTCACTGCGCCCACCGCGGAAAACCCGCCGAAATAAACGCAGCTTAAGGGAAATGTGCAGAGAATGGCGGAAATGGAAGCGATAAAAGCTCTTTTTACAGTTGAAAATCTTCCTTTTCCGAATTCGCGTGCTGCCGCGGCCGAAGCAGCACCAACGCCTAAGGTGCCCGCAAGTGACAGAAGAAGACCAGCGTCGGTGCAGGCGTAAGGGTCGCACAATGTTATCAGCAGCGCCGCCGCTCCTGTGGAGTTAAAGACATTGCTTTTTCTCATAAACGGTTCACTGCCGTAATATATAATCAACATTATTCCGGCTCGCACCACCGAGTGAGAAAGCCTGAAAAACAGAATAAACAGTAATATCAGTACTGCCAATACCGAAAATTTCAGATATCTGTGACGCTTAAGCGGCGTTAGTGAAATAATCAGCAGGATTATATGGGATACAAGGGTAAGGTGCAGTCCGGATACGGCGGTAAAATGACTTACTCCCGCTCTCTTGATATTTTCCGAAAGCGCGTCGCTCAATCCCGTTCTGTCACCCAAAAACATCGCGTTTAATATGTCTCCCTCTTCGCCCGTCAGAAGAAGGCCGACTTTTTGTCCGATATAGTCGCTGTAATCGGATAAAAGCTTTTTAACGCTGAACTTGCCGCTCGGTATTATTTCCGCTTTCGATTTCGGAGAAGCGGAAAGAAAAATATTTTTGGGTTTGTAATAGCTTTTTTCGGCAAAAAGCTGGTTATTCTTCAAAAGTGAAAGCTTGACCGTTATCCTTATATTGTCTCCGATTTCGCCCGCATTATCCTCTCCGAACATATTTATGCCGGTTTCGGCTCCGTTTATATTTGTTTTTATTGTATATGCGGCGGTATCATTACCGTAGTAGCGCACATCTGTTATGGTACCGTTTATTTCCGCCGTCTTTCCCGCGCATTCAATCACGGGAATATATACGGTAAGCGTGTATATGCCGTGAACGGACATTGCAGCTGAAACCGTAAACAAAGCAACGGCCGTAATAGCTGATTTACCCGATTTTATTACCGACACGGCGCTTATAAGCAGCATCGCGGCGACTGTAAAAACGCCTATCGTAAAAGTACCGAAAAATTCGGCACAAATAAGTCCTGCAAGGTATGAAAAACCTATCCAGCCTAATTTGTGCCTCATGATTTTCTCCTTTTTGACATTATATCAACCGAATAAAACAACCTGACATATTAGATAATTATAGCATCTTTGCCGATTATTGTCAATTA
>Ga0137308_101441_pt1 | contig 23258 bp, 19 predicted proteins | sample Inofrocosms_June_FD_97181 | JGI IMG/M metagenome (GOLD analysis project Ga0137308, IMG submission 97181) | Mouse cecal microbial communities from Vienna, Austria - N-Acetylneuraminic and N-Acetylglucosamine D2O microcosms_June | ecosystem: Host-associated > Mammals > Digestive system > Large... | reverse complement strand
AACCAGTGATACAGAAAAACGCTACATAACACCCTTTCTGTATTAAAGCATACAGAGACAGCGAATCTGGCGCCTCTTCTGCGTCCTGGGGTATGCAGAAATCCTGGTCTGATGATCCACCGCATACGAAGGAATACAAAAGTAAAACCTGAACCCGCACCATGAGAAATGGTGCCGACGATTACTGTACAGCCCTGGAATCCGGTGTGTAATCATCCGGTCCGGCTGTGTCTTTTATGATACACATTCTTTCTGCTTTTGTCAAGCACTTTTTTGCTTTTTATTACACATAATTTTCTGCTGCAGCGTCCGGCCGTTGAAATTGCCTGCCCCGATTGTTACATTTCTACGTAACAGTTCAGATACCCCTTGAACTGTTACGGCATCTGCCCATAAAAATCGCTGCGCGATGGGGCAGATGCCCTCCGGCCACTACGTTTTCGCACGGTCAGCGCAGCGAGTGCGCAGACCTGTCTGAACTGTTACATTTCTACCAATAACACACCCATTTTTACCGTCTTTCCGGTTGACATGACCAATCATTGGTGGTAGAATAATTTCAGTTTAAATTTTTAAACCATAAATAAGGAGAAGATGTTATGCTTGATGCCATAGCGCTGAAGGATTATTTCCATGAATGCATGCCACTGTTTATCGCTCTGGGTGATGAGGTGCGGCTGGGCATCATCGAATCCCTCAGCACCGCCGCCAAGAACGGGCACCCGGAAGGGCTGAATGTCAATGACATTACCAGCCAGACCAATCTGTCCCGTCCGGCCATATCCCACCATCTGAAGATCCTGAAGGATTCGGGGATCGTCAGCTCACGCCAGTCCGGTACGTCCAACTATTACCGGCTGACGCTGATGGAGTGTACCCACCGTCTCATGAAGCTGGGTACCATGGTAGAGGAATTCTATTCGGAAAAATGACCTGCATATTTTTTCCATTTCTGGGCATGCTATGAACACGTAGCAAATCAAAGCCACAAACCAAGAAATAGAGGAGATGGAAAAATTGAAAACAGGCTTTTTCATAAAGAAGAGGCAGCCGGCTGTGCTGTCTCAGGAAAATCAGGCACTGCGGGCGGAGATCGACCGCACCAGGAACACGCTGGAATCTGCGCGGAACCATTTTGAGCAGGTGGTGGATCCTACCTTGATCGACTGCTATATCTATGAGCTCAATGCGGCGCAGCTGCGTTACCAGTTTCTGCTCCGGCGTTTCAAACATCTGGAAGAGGCATAGCTTATGCTCCTGGATATTCCAGATCTATTGCCCTGACGGCTGCGGCCTGCCTGCCGGAGAGGACGGGACTCCTCCAGAGAACCCGGAAGATCCGGCGGGGAGCATTTGGGGGGAGCTGGAGCGAGTTTGAAAATTGCTTTCTGGCAGATGTGCGTCACAGTTTGTGGGACACCTGCGGTGTACCGCAAAGTGGGGCGTGCACACCGAAGGCGCTCCTTGTGGAGATGCCGGGAATGAATTTTCAGACACGCTCCGGATGAATATGTGCTCCACGAAGGATCCTGGGTGCACGGCTGTATGCATTGGACCGGCTTCCGGGAAGCCGGGTATATCCCATCGAGAACGGCAGACTGAATCTTACTTTAGAGGGCAATTTGGAAATTGTCCTGAATATCTTGGAGGAATAAGTTATGGCTGGAAAGAAGACGACAAAAGAGACCGCAGAGGTAAGCGTAAAGGAGGCTGCAAAACAGGCTGGTACCGGAATCATTACAGAGCTTGACCGATACCTTTTTGGCCAGGGCACCCACTATGAGATCTATGAGAAGATGGGAGCACACGTGGCCACTGTCAATGGCCAGAAGGGCGTCTATTTTGCCGTCTGGGCCCCCCATGCCGCCACGGTCAGTGTGGTGGGGGATTTCAACGGCTGGGATCCGGAGGCTACACCCATGGGGCTTCTGGAGACCTCGGGCATTTATGAGGCCTTTGTCCCGGGGCTGGAGACCGGGCAGCTCTATAAGTTTGCCATCACCACCAGGACCGGCAAGGTTCTGTACAAATCCGATCCTTATGCCCAGTATGCAGAGTTCCGCCCTGGCACGGCTTCTATTGTGGCGGATACCTCTGGCTTCAAATGGGGAGACGACGCCTGGATGAAGAAGCGGGAGACGGTGAATCCCCGGCAGGCAGCCATGAGTATCTATGAGGTTCATATCGGTTCCTGGAAAAAGAAAAATACCGAAGAACGGGCGGGCTACTATACATACAAGGAAGCGGCCCATGAACTGGCGGAATATGTTAATGATATGGGGTACACCCATGTAGAGCTGATGGGGATCGCCGAGCATCCCTTCGACGGTTCCTGGGGCTACCAGGTGACCGGATATTACGCTCCTACCTCCCGGTACGGAACACCTGAGGAATTCAAATATTTTGTCAATCATCTGCACAAGAAGGGGATCGGCGTGATCCTGGACTGGGTTCCGGCACATTTCCCACGGGATGCCCACGGGCTGGCGGATTTTGACGGGGAACCGCTGTATGAATACGCAGATTCCCGCAAGGGGGAACACCCTGACTGGGGAACCAAGGTATTTGACTATGAGAAGCATGAGGTGTCCAATTTCCTCATTGCCAATGCCCTCTACTGGGTGACACAGTTCCACGTAGACGGACTGCGGGTGGACGCGGTGGCGTCCATGCTCTATCTGGATTATGGCCGCAAGGATGGCCAGTGGGTGGCCAACAAGTATGGGGGCAACCAGAATCTGGAGGCCATTGAGTTCTTCCGCCACCTTAACAGCATCATGGGACAGCGGGGCGGCGGGGCTATGGTCATTGCCGAGGAGTCCACGGCCTGGCCCAAGGTAACCCATGATCCCAAGGAGGATGGACTGGGCTTTACTTTCAAGTGGAATATGGGATGGATGCATGATTTCCTGGAGTATATGAAGCTGGATCCCTATTTCAGAAAGTTCAACCACAATAAGATGACTTTTGGCCTGACGTATTTTAACAGTGAGAATTTCATCCTGGTGCTGTCCCATGACGAGGTGGTTCACCTGAAATGCTCTATGATCAACAAGATGCCCGGCTACCCGTCAGATAAGTTTGCCAACTTAAAGGTGGGCTACACTTACATGATAGGCCATCCGGGGAAGAAGCTGATCTTCATGGGCCAGGATTTCGGTCAGCTTCATGAGTGGGACGAGAAGGTAAGCCTGGACTGGTATCTGACAGCGGAGGATGCCCATAAGGATCTGCAGAATTATGTCCGGGGACTGCTGCATATCTACCGGAAGTATCCGGCTCTGTGGGAGTCTGACGATGACTGGGACGGCTTCCACTGGATCAATGCCAATGACGGTGACCGGAGCATCTTCAGCTTCTACCGCACGGCCCAGAGTAAGAAGCAGAACCTGCTCTTTGTGTGCAACTTCACCCCCATGGCCCGGGAGGACTACCGGGTGGGTGTGCCCAAGAAGGGGCTTTACGTCCTGCTGCTGGACAATGAGCATGGGCTATATGAGACAAGCGACAAGGCAAAGGCACCTGTGTATAAGGCTGAGAAGATCGAGTGCGACGGGCAGCCATACTCCATTGCCCTGCCGCTGCCGGCGTATGGGACGGCAATCCTGCGGTTTATGTAGTATTTCCTGACCTGGATAAGCCAGAATAGCGGCCCATAATATTTTGCCATTTTGCGCAGGAAAATGCCGGTAAGCGCCTGATATACAGACATATACAAAAAGGGCTGCCGCAAAATAGGGATTATATACAATATACGGAGGTACCGCAGGATTCAACTCCATATTTTGTATACAAAACCTATTTTGCGACAGTCCTTTTTAGCGCCAGCTCCCAGAGTGTGTCCGAAGTACACAAACCGTTTCCGTCCACAAGGCACATCACCCAGTACATTCCAAAATCCTCGGTCTACACGGTATCTGTCCCAGGCCGCCAGATAGACCAGGTTCACCACTGCGGACAGCCCAGTCCTGCTGCTGTATGAAAATCATGAGAAATTCCTGCCCTCCTAAGCTCCCACGCAATCCGGGCAGTCTCCTCCAGCTCTTCGATGCTGTAAAATGCATCCATAATATCTTTTCCTGGTACCACTGCGCCATGGCGTTTCAGCAGGTATCCGTCGCCGGACATCACCCTGGCTTTGAATGCGTCAAACAACGCCTGGGAACCTGGCTGCTGGTAGGGAACCATACAGACTTTGCCCAGCTTCATCCGCAGATAGGGCGTGCAGGCCGGAATGCAGTCCTCTTCATCTTCTGGCGGTACAAAGCTCCACAGGACGGCTCCGGCTCCATGGGTGTGGATCACCGCCCCGGTCCGGGGCTTCTGCTGGTAGACAGCCAGATGCAGGGGCCATTCCTTGCTGGGGCGTTTGCTGCCCAGATTATTTCCGTCCAGATCCACAGCCGCGAACTGCTCGGCATCCAAGGTTCCAAAACAGCTCCCGCTTATGGTGATATACATGGTCTTCCCATGCAAAAAGCTCAGGTTCGCAGAAGAACCCGTAGTCCGGCTGCGCTCAAACAGACTGCGGGCAACCCAGATGGCCTTGTCAAGCTTTTCTTTCAGTTCTTTTTCTTTTAATTCTTTTTCCATGATATTCCCTCTTTTCTTAACCCGGACAAGCCGGAACCAAAATTTTAGTTACTGTTCAAGGCCAGGTTATTTTTTCTTGGCCAGCGGATACCAGCTCCGGAAAAAGGTTCCCCCGAATTGCATTTGCAGGAGTCTTAGAAACTCTTAGCTCGCAGGAATCTGCGTCAGGGGCAAAAATCCGCATGTCTGAGCGCAGCGAGTTCGGATTTTTGCCCCTGTTTTTAGCAGATTTTTGCAAGCTTAGAGTTTCTGGCTCCGAAACCCGCAATCCGGGGGAACCTTTTTCCAGAGCGTACCCCTCAGAACAATCCCCCGTGAACTATAGCCTGAAATTTATGGGCGGAACACAATCTTGATGGCAGCGTCATCCTGATCCGCCAGTTCAAATCCGGCCTTTAAGTCTGCCAGCCTGAATTCATTGGTAATCAGCGGCTTGATCTTAACCAGGCCCTGGGCAATGGGACGCATGGTCTCAGGGAACCACACATACCTCTGCTGCCAGGTATGATGAACCAGACAAGTGTTTACAAATTCCAGTCCATCGTCGTGCCAGCGGCTAATATTTAAAGTCACCGGTTTAGTCACCCAGCTGTAGAATACGAACTTTCCGTTGTGCCGGATCATGGCGCTGGCGGCATTGAAGGACTCCTCGGTCCCGGCAGCCTCTACTACCACATCTGCGCCGGCACCGCCGGTTATTTCTTTTACTTTGGCGACAGGATCCTCCTCCCTGCTGTTGATGACGATATCTGCTCCCAGGGACTTTGCCAGATCCAGCTTTCCTTCCAGCACATCCACAACAATTACCTTATAGGCGCCTTTGAGCTTTGCGCACTGGGCGATGATCTGTCCGGCATAACCGCCTCCCATAACCACCACATAGTCTCCCAGCTGAACCCTGGAGTTCAGCCCGGAATACATGGCGCAGGCCGTAGGCTCACCCAGACTGATGATATCCATATCCAGATCAAAGGGAACCGGCTGCAGCTGAAATGCTTTCGCCTTGAAATATTCCGCAAAGTTATTATTCCATCCAAAGGCGCTTACCCGGTCTCCCACCTTGTATTCGCTGACGCGGCTTCCCACGGCCACCACCGTACCGCCGCTTTCGTGGCCCAGCAGGAAGGGGAACTCCGGCGGTTGGCGGAATTCCGCCGTCTGGGGCGGCATGAAGCCCCGGTAAAAGCTCTTGTCAGAGCCGCAGATTCCCATAAGATGATTCTTTACAATAATATCATCCTCCCCGCATACAAGCTCCCGTTCGATCAGTTCAATATCATAGGCTTTGTTAAGGCGTGCGGCCTTTGTAATAAATTTATCCATATGAATTTTGCTCCTTCTGTTTTTATCGATGTACTCCCGGAATCCCACCGCATCTGAATTGGGGGCTGCCGTCAAACGCCCCCTGACTTATCACAATTTCCGTCAAATCAGATGCAATGCATTAAAAATGCAGGTAAATGCGGCTCCTACGACTCCTGCCACTGTAGATGCGCCTCCTACAGCGCGGATTCCCTGGTTCACATCCATATTGGACATAGATACCGTGACCCAGAAGCCGCTGGAATTGGCATGTTTGAACATCAGGGCACCAGTGCCGCAGGCGAGAAATGCCGCTACCGGGGAGAGACCCAGGATGCCGAGCATCGGCTCCACCAGCGCTGCCGCTGTCATAACACCCAGGGAGTTGGAGCCGGTCACCACATGGATGATGGCCGCGATAATAATGGGAATCAGAATCGGCGGGAAGGAAGACTGTATCACCATTTCCGCGATCTTGTCAGCAACTCCTGCATTCTTTACAAAGACTGCCAGAGCGCCGCCCATACCTGTCACCATAATCGGCATGGCCGCTGCGGTAACACCCTCTCCGACCCACTGATCCAGAACCTTTTTGGTCTTCCACTCCTTCCCTGTCAGTGTCAGGGATATCAGACAACCGCTGAACAAGGCCGCCAGAGGACTTCCGATAAATGCCAGGAAATTGGCAGCTGCCGTATCAGGAACCAGGATCGACGCGGCTGTATTGCAGAGGATCAGGGCCAGAGGGAAGATAACAGGAGCCATGGATCTGGTCAGGCCTGGCAGCTCTTTCTCGTTCACCGCTGCTTCTGCTGCCTTGATGAACTCTTCCTTTGGCATAACAGGCGTTTTCAGGGTCATACAGTAAAGGGTTGCCGCTATCACGCTGGGAACCGCAGTAATCAGTCCCCAGATAATGGCCTGTCCCAGAGGAACATTCAGCAGTGCCGCCGCAGACACCGGCCCCGGGGTGGGCGGGACCAGGGAAGCGGTTACCAGAGCTCCCAGATAAAGAACCGTTCCGTAACACATCATGGATTTCTTTGTCCGGACTGCAAGCAGAGACACAATGGGAATCAGCAGGATCACAACCGTATCCGCAAAGATCGGGATTCCCAGAATAAAGGATGCCAGGGCAATGCCCCAGATCATCTTGTCATCGCCGAACAGCCCGATAGCCCATTGGGTGATCCGGATGGCTGCCCCTGTCTTCTCCAGAATCGTACCCATGGTACAGCCAAGGAAAATCACAATGGCCACACTCTTGATCGTGCCCGAAAAACCCCCATTGATCGTATTCTCAATATCCTGCCAGGGTGTTTTCAGCGCGATGGCCAGAACAATGGCTGAAAGAAGAATTCCCATCGCCGCATGCACCTTGCATTTGGATATCAGAACAATCATCAGCACGATCACAACTGCGAAAACCGCCAATACATAACCAGTTGCCATAAGTAAACCCTCCATTCTATTTGATACCTGACTATAGAGCAACTCTTGTGCCAGAATTCAAAAAATATGGGGGAAATACCCTTACAATGTCGAAAAACAGTGGAAAAATCTGCAAAATTACATGTTTGTTTCGGATTACACCCAATTCTTTTTCTCATAAATGCTGTGGCATTTGCATCATTATTGCAACAATCCTGCTATGACATGTATAAATACACATTTTTCACGGTTTCCTGCCGCAGACAAGACCTGAGCAGTCCCCGCAAAATGCCCTTATACGACCTGTCCCAGCCAAACCGGAACCGGAATCTGGATATTCATTCAGGGCTCAGCCTTCTCCGGTTCCGGCTTCCGATTGCCGGAGTCCATACTTTTTCATCTTCCGCCAGAGGGTGGAGCGGTCGATTCCCAGCAGTCTGGCCGCACGGGTCTGGTTGCCCCGGCACTGGGCCAGGGCCTGCCGGATCATGGTCTTCTCATCTGGCAGATACATTTCCACGGCACTTTCCTTTCCACTCTCCAGATCCAGATCCGGCGGATCCACCGCAGCAGCAAGATCCGCCCTGGTGATCACATCGCCGTCCCTCAAGGCCCAGACCCGCTCCACAACATTGTGAAGCTCCCGGACATTTCCAGCAAAAGGATATTCTCCCAGGATTTCCAGATCCCCCGGACGGATCCTGGGAACCGGACGGTTCTGCTCTCTCCCCATCTGTTTCAGAAGCCGTAGAAACAGCATCTGGATATCTTGTTCCCGCTGTCTCAGCGGCGGAAGAAAGATGCGCAGTACATCCAGTCTGTATACCAGATCCCGGCGGAACAAGCCGTTGTCCGCCAGCTGATGGATACTTTTGTTGGTGGCAGAGATGATCCTGACATCCACAGAGATTACTTTATTGTCTCCGATCCGCCGGATCTCCCGTTCCTGAATGGCACGCAGAAGCCTGGTCTGAATCGCCATGGATATCTCCCCGATCTCATCCAGAAACAGCGTTCCCCCATGGGCCTGCTCAAACAGTCCCATCTTTCCGCCCTTTGCGGTGCCGGTAAATGCCCCCTCCACATACCCGAACAGCTCACTCTCCAGAAGATTCTCCGGCAGGGCTGCGCAGTTGATCGCCACAAAGGGGCCTTTCCGCCGGTTGCTGGCATTGTGTATACTCTGGGCAAAAAGCTCTTTTCCGGTTCCCGTCTCTCCTACAAGGATCACATTGGACTCAGACACCGCGTACCGCTTTGCCGTCTCAATCGTCTTATTCATGATCTCGCTTTCATGGAGAATATCATCAAATGTATATTTTGCCCTGAGTCCCTTTTCGCTTAATGTGCGGCGGATCTGCTCCTCCAGCTTCTGCACCTGGGTAACATCTGTCATCATAATCACAATTCCGGATATGGTCTCATTGACAATCACTGGCGTGAAGGAGACAGACACCGTCATCTGGCTGCCGGGAAGCTTAAAAATTTTTCCTGCATTTTCCTTTCCCGAATTCAGTGTCTCCCTATACAACGGATACAGAAAGGGAAATACCTCCTTCAGCCTTCTGTTTATCAGACTGTCTCCGTTATTCATTACCCGCGCAGTATGATTACGCACCTTGATTATGCCATTGTGGTCTACAAATAAGATTCCGTTTTTAGAAGAATATATAATGGTTTTGTAGGTTTCGGAACGGATCTGCTCCTTGTGAATCTCGTCAACGGTACGGACTGCCTCATTGAGGGTCTGGAGAACCGTGTCTTCCCCGGTGCGGATCAGCCGGAAGGGAAGTCCCAGCTTTTCGGCGTATTTTCCCGAAGAAAATCCGCCGATCAGCGCGTCGCATCCATTCCGCTTTGCTTCTTCCACGTTCCTTTCCAGTTGCTGGTAGGTATCCGGGGAATAGATCTCCACCTCGCAGCCAAGGGCACGGCAAAGATCTGCCGCTTCGTACAGCTTCCCGAAAAAGCCGCATATGGCGATCTTTTTGGCGCCGCAGGCCTCCCTGCAATCCATCACCGTCCGTATAATATCATAACCGGAAATCACCATATCAATCACAGGCAGCTGGGGATAATTGAGCTGCAGCTGGCGGGCGCTGTAGCCCCTGGCTATGACTGCGTCAAAATCTCTCACCGGCAGCTGCTCCACTTCGTCCACACTCCGCACCAGAACCTTTGCCCAGATACGCTGCCGCTCTGGATGGTTTCTGAGTATATAATCAATGATATGCTCCAGTTCCGGATAGGGAACGACAAATAGCAGGCGAATCATAGGTACTCCCTTCTTTTCTGATCTGTTTTCCTGCACAGGACAAACGGTCTGGCGGTTGCATTTTTCTTATGATTGTAGCTTCCCTTCTGTTTTCCGTCAATATCATTGTAGCATATTGTTGCAAACGAAACACTTTTGGCAAATTCTTCAACAGACCTGCCATGCCGGGGTATTGAAAACCGGCTGCTGCGGGTTTGGCACTATATTTGCTGTTGTAATAGGCATATAAAAGCAGGTGCGGACAGACCCGGAGAGTACATGCATACCAAAAACGAGGAGGATTTTCATATGGATTACAGTTTTCTGACAAAAAATGGCACCCCAAAAAAATCGAGAGTAGGAATCGTAGGTGCTACCAGCGGCTATGGCTACACCCTTCTGGCCCAGATCGCCCAGGTGCCCCTTATAGAGCTGCGCGCGGTCTGTGCCCTCAGTGTGGAGGATTGCCAGAGGGTTCTTCTTGAGCTGGGCTATAAGAAAGAAAATCTGGTCATCTGCGGGACTGTCCAGCAGATCCAGACCGCGCCTTCCCACAAGGTTCTGATCCTTACGGATTACCGTCTTGTTCCTGAGACGGATATCACGGCCCTGGTGGAGTGCACCGGCAATCCCGCCGTGGGTTCCGGGCTTTCCGAAGCGGCTCTGAAAAAGGGGAAAAACGTTTACATGGTCTCCAAGGAAACCGACAGTGTATGTGGGACGATCATGAATCAGACCGCCCTGGAAAACCACTGCGTCTATACCCTGGTCAACGGCGACCAGCCCCGCAATCTGCTTGACCTTATTTCCTGGGGGCGTATCCTTGGGCTGGATATTATCTGTGCCGGAAAATCCAGCGAATACGATTTTGTCTGGGATCCGGACACCACAGAATTCACCTGTCTTAATGATACAGACCAGCCCCACGAGCCTATGCCTGGTATGAAAGACCTTTGGCATTACCGGGGGCCGGAGACTTTAAGGCAGAGAGCGGCCATAACTGCCAAATACCGGTCCGTCATCTCTGCGGATCTGTGCGAAATGAATCTGGTCTCCAATGTATCCGGCATGGCTCCCGCATGTCCCCATATGCATTATCCGGTTGCCAGAATCAGCGAGCTGGCTGATATTTTCATCCCAAGAGAGGACGGGGGCATCCTGGAAAAGACCGGAGTGGTCGATGTGTTCTACAACCTCCGGCAGCCCGGTGAGGCAAGCTTTGCCGGCGGTGTTTTCATCATCATCTGCTGTGAAAATGAAACAGTCTGGAATATCCTCGCCGGCAAGGGCCATGTGGTCAGCCGGAACAAAAAGTATGCCTGTGTATATCTTCCCTACCATTACATGGGTCTGGAATCCCCGGTCTCCATTCTCCTTGGCGATCTCATGGGAATCGGCACCAATGAAGGCTGCCGTCAGACTGCGGTCATGGCTGCCGTGGCCCAGGAGGATATCCCCAGGGGAACCGTGCTCAGGGTACATGGCCACCACCATTCCATTGATCATATGGTTCCTGAGCTTTGGGAGAAAAAGGACGCGGCAGATATCGCGCCATTCTATCTGTTAAATGGCATGTCTCTGGTACGGGATGTAAAAAAAGGCGCTCCCGTGACCCTGGGTGACGTGAATCTGGAAGGTCAGAAGCTGTATGAATTATACCGGCGCGGGCTGGCCCTTGACTGATCCTGACCGGGAAGAGAGCCTTTGGCTGGCTCCGGCCGGGAAAATGGACTTTGACTGGCTCCGACCGGGAAAATGACCTTTGGCTGGCTCCGGCCGGGAAAATGGACTTTGACTGGCTCTGCCAGGAATTTGGCCTTTGATTGACTCTGATCAAGAAAAGAGGTATGGAAATGAACGATCAACTATTATGGGGATGTATTGCCGATGATTTTACCGGCGCCAGCGACGCTGCCTCCTTCCTTGTGGCAGGCGGCCTGAAAACGCTTTTGTTCAACGGTCTTCCTTCCGGTGTACCGGATCCCGGTTGTCAGGCCGTGGTTATCGCCCTGAAAACCAGAACCCAGGAAACTGCCTGTGCCGTCCAGGATACGCTTCAGGCTGCCAGATGGCTCAAAAGCCATGGTGCGAAGCAGCTTTATATCAAGTACTGTTCCACCTTTGACTCCACACCCAGGGGCAACATCGGCCCCATCCTGGATGCCCTGCTGGAGGAATATGCGCTGCCCTGCACCATCCTCTGTCCGGCCCTCCCAGTCAACGGACGCCAGGTGATCCATGGAAGGCTCTATGTCAATGGTATCCCTCTGGACCAGAGCCCCATGGGCCAGCATCCGCTGACTCCCATGTGGGATTCCCGGATCAGCGTACTGATGGAAGCCCAGAGCAAATATCCCTGCATCCATGTGGATGGCAGCCAGTATCTGCTTCCTGGTGGACAAGGAGACTCACGGGCGAAGGGACATGGCCGTGGTCTGGCTCCGGCAGACCAGACTCCCGGCACACGAGGAGACTCACGGACGCAGGGCCATGGCCGTGGTCTGGCTCTGGCAGACCAGACTTTTACCGCCATAGAGCAGTTTGCTGCCGGACACCCGCATTTTTACATTATCCCGGATTATGCCCGGGATGAGGATGCTTCCGCCATTGCAGATCTTTTTGGGGATCTGCCGCTTCTTTCCGGCGGTTCCGGTCTTCTGATGGAGCTGGCCCGACGGATGTCTGCGGACGTGGATAAGAAGCCATCCCCCACCAGGCCCTGCTTTCATAAGGAGGAGCCAAAAACTGCCTGCCCGCTGCCGGAGAACAGACATGGGCAGCAGCCTTTGACCATGCCCTGCCACCATACAGAGGAGGAAAAAGCTGCCCGCCAGGTATGGGCGGGAAAGGATGACCGCAATGGGCAAAAAGTCCATACCCGGACCACCGGTTCCGGGCTTCTGCTGGCAGGCAGCTGTTCCGAGATGACCCGCCGCCAGATTGCCTATGCCCAGAATCACCATATTCCCTCCCTGCAGATTGTCCCCCAGAAACTGCTGGACGGCAGTCAGACCCTGGAGGAACTGTGGCATTTTATCCGCTCCCACCAGGGGCAGGAGGTCCTGGTATACAGCTCGGATTCTCCTGAGAATGTCAAAGCCGTCCAGAAATCCGGTAAGGAACGGATTGCGCAGCTTTTGGAGCAGACTGCCGCCCAGCTTGCCCTCAAAGCCGTGGAGGAAGGGTATACCCGGATCATCGTGGCGGGTGGTGAAACCTCCGGGGCTGTCACAAGAGCTCTGGGCTTTGACTCCTACATCATCGGGGAAAGCGTGGCCCCTGGCGTCCCCGTAATGATCCCCCAGAACCGTCCGGAAATCCGGCTTGTACTGAAATCCGGTAACTTTGGGCAGGAGGATTTTTTCTTAAGGGCATTGGAGATTACGAGCGGGCAGGATCCGTCTTTTGCAGCCCAGGGGCTTTAAGATGTAACCGTTCAAACAGGTTTGCCCACTCTGGCAACCCATAGGGCGGGGAAAGCCAGACAAAACAGTCATCAAGCCCGCTTGCAGGACTATTTGTGTCTGGTTTTCCACATCGGGCTGATGCCTGATGCTTCTTGTCCGGCAAATCCGGACAAGAAAATGCTTCCCCATGGACAGTAACTATTTTTCACCAAGCTTTAATACTTCACTTTTATGCTCCAGAATCAAATCATACATCCACTTATAGATATATCCCTCATTGTCACTTATCCATTCGTCTATTCTTTCCGTTTCATCCAACCATTCCTCCGGGTAATCATAGTTTTTCTGATATTTTTCATTTGCGTAATCATGTATGCCGCAGGCATAAATATCTGCCAGTTATTAATTTCCATATATAAAAGCAATGTCTGGAATGTCCGCAAACGGCGTGTCCTTAAATCTGTTATAAAACAGCATGAAAAATTCTCCTTCATACTTCCAGAAATTTTCATGCCCCGATGATTCAATAGAAACAATCAACTTATTTATAGCGTTGTAAGTCATATCATATCACCATAAACTCCAAATTTGTCCAATTGATACGGGCAAAGTATATTACCAGTACTGGCAACTTTCACCCCATATTTGTGGGCGCTGATCGCGGTGGCAGGCAATGCGTTACTGTTCAGGGGGCTGAACTGTCATTTGTTTTGTTACTTGCTTTTCAATTTATGCTTGTATAAAGCCCAGACTTGTGATAATATAAATTTGCATTTCCCGGAAGTCTCTATCCGGGTCAGGTCTGGCAGTTCTGCCAGTGAATCCAGAGATTTGATTTCGTAAATTTTACGGGGAGGTATTGTGTATGCAAAGAGACACAGAGAATTATTGTTGGTCAGGAAAATTATTCTGGAAAATTCCAGTCAGGGAAGGGATCCTTATAAGTCCGAAGCCAGTCGTTGTCGCTGAAGCTTTACTACAGCAGTTGGTCTTGCAAATCAGCGCTGCAGATGTTAGTATAAGGGTACAGAAAGAAGGTACCCCGGCTCATGGAATCGGGGTGACCATTAGTGGCAGATAAGCGTATTTTAGAGGAAACTGCCATCCAGTGGCATCCGGCTTTCTACGGCGCGGCGGAACTGGAATTTAGAGACAATAAGGATGACCTGGAATTCCAGCCGGAGTACAATCTAAACAAGGAGCCGCTCCGGGTTGATTTACTGGTAGTCAAGAAACTGGTAGATGTCCGGGTGAAAAATGAGATCGGGCACATTTTCAAACAGTACAACATAATCGAGTACAAAAGTCCGGAGGATGGACTGACAATTGATGATTTTTACAAGACCCTTGGCTACGCCTGCCTGTACAAAGGACTTGGTGGGAAGGTGAACCAGGTTCCGGTTGGGGAATTGTCTGTATCTATCTTTCGTGAAAGCTATCCCTCGAAACTGTTTAAAATGCTGAGGAGCCTTGGAATGAAGATTGAGAGACGTTATCCCGGTATCTACTATATCTGCGACTGGCAGGGGATGCCTGACACACAGATCGTGGTGACCGGACGGCTTTGCGAAGGAACGCACCGGGCCTTGAAGGTTCTCTCAAGGAATGCAATGGAAGAGGATGTGTGGGCCTTTGCCGAGGAGGCTTCACGGCTGACGGAACCAGGAGACAAGAGCAACGTGGATGCGGTGATGCAGGCCAGTGTTGCTGCAAACAGAGCGTTATATGAACGGATAAGGAGGTGCAGTCCATTTATGTGCGAGGCGTTGAGGGATTTGTTCAAGGATGAGATTGAGAGTGAGATTGCGGAGCGGGAGCAAATAGCAGCGCAGAAAGCGGCACGGAAAGCAGCACAGAAAGCGGTGCAAAAGACCCAGCAGAAAACGATTAAGAATCTAATGGAAACTATGAAGTGGACAGCCGAACAGGCCATGGAAGCCATGAAAATTCCGGTTAAGGACAGAGAGAAGTATATGGCAGGATTGTAATATAATTTGATACGGAAAAATAGTGTAACATTGACGCCTTTCTATTGGAACACATTAGTACTACAGCGCACATTCCGAAATCAGTCTATGTGAAATTACGGTATTCGACTATAATTACTGCTGATTTCACAAAAATTTCGTTGTAAAAAGCAGGTATCATGTCATAAGTTCGCTGTAGTACTAATGTGTATCTGATTTTCAGGAAGAGTGTAAGAAAAAACGGATCAGAAGCTCGGATAACACCCATCCCACACAATCTTCCGGTAGTTTTCCTGATCTGTATCTCCTTCAGTGGAGATGCAAAGCACTTTTGAAGCTTCTCCAATCCCGATCTTCGCTCTCAGCTCATCCAGACTGGCATTCATCATCAGTTCCGCCAGGAATCCCGTGGTGGCGGCGCCGCTTTCGCCGGAAATGATCCTGTCATCACTGCCCACCGGATTACCCAGAATGCGCATTCCTTTTGCCGCCACATAGTCTGGGACAGATACAAAATGGTCTGCATACCGCCGCAGCATCTCCCAGCCGATGGTGCAGGGCTCCCCGCAGGCCAGACCAGCCATGATGGTGTCCATGTCGCCGCCTACAGTGTGGAGTTTTCCGTCATTTGCCGCTGCTGTGCGGTAAATACAGTCAGCTTTGTTGGGTTCAACGATCACAATCGTCGGTTTCTCTTCCTTATAATAATCTGCAAAAAATGCGCTCAGGGCGCCGGACATGGCGCCGACTCCGGCCTGGAGGAAAATGTGGGTCGGGATCTCATCTCCCATCTGCTCCGCCGCCTCCAGGGCCAGTGTGGTATAGCCCTGCATGATCCATGTGGGGATAGTCTCGTATCCCTCCCAGGCAGTGTCCTGAACCAGGATCCAGCCCTTCTCCCGCTCACAGCCGGCAGCGAACCGGACTGTATCATCATAGTTTAAGTCTGTGATTTCCGCTTCGGCTCCCAGCCGGCGGATGTTCTCCAGACGCTCTGCGGCACTTCCCCTTGGCATATAGACCACTGCCTTCAGTCCCAGCTCATGAGCTGTCCACGCGATACCCCGGCCATGATTGCCATCGGTGGCTGTCACGAAGGTGCAGCCCTGGGCTTCCTTTTGCACCGGCTCCTTTTGCAGCTGGTCAAATGTCAGCTGCTCCTCTGCCAGACCCGCCCGCTCTGCCAGAACCCTTCCGATACAGTAGCTTCCGCCCAGGCCCTTAAAGGCATTGAGGCCGAATCGGGAGCTTTCGTCCTTTACATATACCTTTTTCACTCCCAGGGCCGCGGCCAGACCCGCCAGCTCTGCCAGCTTTGTCGGCCTGTAAGTGGGGAAGCTCCTGTGATATGCCCTCACTGTCTGCGCTTTATCTTTTCCAAATACCTCTGCCTTTTCCCAGTCCCTGCACGTGGAGGGATTGCCGGCATATTTCACTGATTCGTTCATGTATATATTCTCTCCTTATTTTTATCTTTACTGCAGGCGCGTCCTTGCTACTTCATAGAAGAACCATGCACCGGCCTCCAGTGTATCATCATTATAATCAAAGTGCGGATTGTGGCAGGTGTATACTTCCTCCTGGTTCTCCCTCATGCCGCCGATGAACAGATAACACCCGGGAACCTTTGCCAGAAACTGTGCGAAATCTTCGGATGCCATAACAGGCTTTGTGTCTGTGCTCACGTTCTCCCTGCCGGCTACCTTGGCGGCGGCTTCTGCGGCAACCTCCACACATGCTTTATCATTTACCAGAGGGATGAATTCGTGGGTGTATTTGAATTCGCATTCAGCCCCATATGCCTGACAGATACTCCGGCAGATTTCCTCCATGCGCCTCTGGATAATCTGCTGTGCTTCTAAAGAGGTGCTTCTGGTGTCGCCCAGAATCGTCACCGTAGAGGGAATCGTATTATGTACGCCGTCTGTATGCAGTTCCGTGCAGGAAACCACGCTGGGATCCACCGGGTTCTCACTCCGGGATACGATGGTCTGAAGGGCCAGAATGATCTGGGCCGCTACTACCAGCGGGTCTATGGCGCCATGGGGTGCAGACGCATGTCCTCCCTTTCCTTTAATGATGATCTCGAAGTTGTCTTCACTGGCCATGATACCGCCAACCCGTGTATGAAATGTTCCCGCCGGTTCCAGGGGCCAGTTGTGGAGCGCGTACATCTCGTCCATGGGGAACCGCTCAAACAGTCCGTCTTCCATCATGGCCAGAGCGCCTTTGCCTGGTTCCTCGGCAGGCTGGAATACCAGTCTCACAGTTCCGTTGAAGTCCCGGTTTCTGGCCATCAGTTCTGCTGCTCCAAGCAGGGATACCGTATGACCTTCATGTCCGCACCCATGCATACGGCCGGGAATCCGGGATGTATAGGGATGTACTCCCTGCTCTGTATTGCAGATGCAGTCCATATCGGCCCTGAATCCGATGGTCCTGCCGCCAGTGCCGCATGTCAGTGTGGCTACAACCCCGGTTCTGCCTATACCGGTATGCACCTGATAGCCCAGCTCCTTCAGCCGGTCAGCCACCAGCTTCGCTGTCTGAACCTCCTCAAATGCTGCTTCCGGATTCTGATGGAGCTGATGCCGCCACTCTTTTAACTGGTTTGCAAATGCCTCATTGTGAATCATGATGACCCTCCTTCTCATATTTGATTTTCTTTCCATTCCGGTTCTTTGTTCCCGTCCCTAAGCTGCGTATCATAGTCCTTCAACACATGCTTGACGTGGCTAAACAGCGCGATCAATGGTACCAGATTAAAGAATACCAGGAATGCCGCACACAAGTCAACCAGAGTCCAAAGCAATGGCAGGGAAAGGACAGATCCCATAACCACGATTACCACAGCCAGTATCTTGTACCCCATAACAACACGTTCCGTATCATTTTTGAACAAATAGCGGATACTTGCTTCCCCATAGAAAATGTCTGCGATCAGAGTGGTAAAGCCAAACAGAATCATAGCAATCAGGACGATCCAGTTGCCAGCGTTTCCCAGAGTGGCGGCAAACGCGGCCTGAACCAGATTGATTCCATCCTTACCGCTGCTGACAGCACCCGTCAGCAGAATCGAAAATCCGGTGCAGCTGCAGATCAGGATCGTTGTAATAAAGGTACCCAGCATAGCAGCCAGCCCCTGGTCTCCCGGATGCTTCACAACCGCAGATGCATGCATGGCAGACGCACCGCCGTTTCCTGCATCATTGGAAAACAGTCCTCTTGCCACTCCGTTCCGGAATGCCTGCTGCATGGTATAGCCTACAGCTCCGCCAGCTGCTGCCCTGCCGGTAAATGCGGAAGAAAAAATATCTGCCAGCATGGCTGGCACTTGTCCCATGTTCATAACCACAATAGCGATCGTGATCAGTATGTAGGCGCCTGCCATGAAAGGAACAATGGCTGACGCGGTATCTGTGATCCGCCTGACGCCGCCCATAACAATCAGCGCCGCGATCCCGCCTACAAACAGACCGGGAATGATCTTCGGCACCGGAACCACTTCCACAACCGCGGAGGAGATGGAGTTGTTCTGGATCATCGCAATACAGAAGCCTACGGCGAATACTGTGGTGATCGCATAGAGAGTTGCCAGCACCTCATTATGAAGCCCCTGTTTCATATAATAAGGTGCGCCGCCGTAATAATTGCCGTCCTCTCCTTTCAGGCGGAACACCTGGCCCAGGACTGCCTCTCCGAAGCTGATAGCCATCCCCAGCAGAGCCGTAACCCACATCCAGAACATAGCCCCTGGGCCACCTGCTGCCAGTGCACTGGCCACGCCTACCAGGCTGCCTGTACCCACCTGACCGCCGACTGTGGCACAAAATGCGGAAAATCCGGATACGGATCCGTCTTTCGTCTTCTGTCCCTTCAGAACCGTAGGGAGCAGACGCGTAAAATGCCGGATCTGCGGAAATCCAAGGCAAACCGTGTAATACGCCCCTGCCAGCAATAACAGTCCCGCTACCGGATAGCTCCATAAGAAATTGTCAATAGCTGATAGTAACTCCATAGCCTTCTTTGCAACAGTCCAGACAAGAAAAAGATCCGTCTGAACTGTTGCCCTCCTCCTTTCTCCGTTTAAAAGCAATATATTTCATTCAATATATCACATTTTTCTGTTGAAAATGATTATATATTGCGTTATAATTTTTGTCAATAGGGAAAATCAGACTTTCAGGGAGATTACATATGCCGATTCCGAAGAAAACACAGACACCTGTTCCAAAGACAGCCAGGGAGCGGGTCTACCAGACATTGAAAAAGTGGATCGAATCCAACACCATGAAACCTGGTGAAAAAATCTCCGATACAGAGCTGGCCTCCTACTTTGAGGTCAGCCGGACGCCTGTGCGGGAGGCCATGCAGCTTCTTGCCGACCAGCGTCTCATCGAGATCCGCCCCGGGAAAGAGAGTATTGTCGCTCCCATTGATCTTGCATCCACCAAGGAAATCTATGTCATACTGGGCCAGCTGCAGGCCACTGCTGTCCGCTTTGCCTTTCCGCGCATCACGGACCAGTTCATACGTCAGCTGGAGCAGATCAACCAGAAGATTCCGGGCACCTCCGCCGAAAGCTTTATCACCACGGACAATGCCTTTCACCAGTGTATCCTGGATCTTGCCGGCAATCCGTTCCTGGACAGCTTCTGCAACATGCTCAGCGCCCATATTACCCGCTTCCAGCTCTCCTATTTCGAACAGACCCCTGACTATAGCATTCAGGGAACCTTCCGGTCCCACCAGCGGATCATTGATGCGCTGAAAAACGGAGATCTGCCCGTGGCAGAAAAGGAGATCTATGAGAACTTCACCTTCATGATCGAAAAAATAGAAGCCATTGCAGAATAGCTGGCAGGAATCTGCGTTGGGGGAACCTTTTTTCCAGGGCTTCCCCCCCCCCCCCGGAACACCCACCCAAAAGATCATCTGCCAATACTTGAAACCTCGCCTTGCGGCGGGTTTCTTTTTAGTGTATACTGGTTTTATTAAAAGAAAGGAATGACCAATCATGCAGACTATCCTAGTATGTGACGATGACAAACAGATCGTGGATGCCATTGATATCTACTTAACCGGGGAGGGCTTCCGGGTTCTGAAGGCTTATGACGGGTATGAAGCCCTGGAGATCCTGGAGAAGCAGCCGGCGGATCTTATGATCGTGGATGTGATGATGCCGGGGCTGGACGGAATCCGGACGACCCTGAAGGTCCGGGAGACAAGCAGTATCCCCATCATCATCCTCTCCGCCAAGTCGGAGGATACGGACAAGATCCTGGGACTGAATATCGGCGCGGACGATTACATTTCCAAGCCCTTCAATCCCCTGGAGCTGGTGGCGCGGGTCAAATCCCAGCTGCGCCGCTATACCCAGCTGGGCAATGTGAACCAGCAGACCGGGGACAAGGTCTATAAGTGCGGGGGACTCACCATCAATGACGACACCAAGGAGGTATGGGTGGATGACGAGCCTATCAGGCTGACTCCCATTGAATACAATATCCTCCTGCTGCTGGTGAAGAACACGGGCAAGGTCTTTTCCATTGATGAAATCTATGAGCAGATCTGGAATGAGGAGGCCATCGGGGCGGACAACACGGTGGCGGTTCATATCCGCCACATCCGGGAGAAGATCGAGATCAATCCCAGAGAGCCACGTTACTTAAAAGTAGTCTGGGGCGTGGGCTATAAGATCGAGAAACAGTAGGAGCAGCCATGAAATCCATAAAACCCAGGTATTATTCTCTTCAGATTAAGAAAAATATCGCCGTTCTGCTACATATCCTGTTCCTGTTTCTGGCAGTCCACGGCATCAGCTTCATCTACTTGAATATGGGCACGGGCGCGGGCATTTCCTGGCTTTTTGAACACAACTATGAGGATTCGGATGCATTTCAGGCCCGTTTTCAGGAAGATCTGGATCACATCTTCAACTATGTGTCTTACCGGGACTGCCTGGAATCGGAAGGGGTTCTGGATCTGACCAGCCAGATGTTCGCGGTATCCAACCGGGACGGCCCGGAGATCATCTACACCCTGGAGGAGGTGCTGCGGTATGCCAAGAGCCAGGGATATTACCTCAATGACCATTTTGATGTGGTCAATGATATGTTCCTCTATGACAATGCGGCCATTGACCGGAACCTGCGGATCAGCTGGCGGGCTTACATGACGGACCAGAAGCTCTCGGAACCGGGAGATGCTTATACCTCCCTGCTGGAGCTTTCCAAGGAAGTTCTCTACTGCCTCAGCGAGTACTACAAGGTTCATTACCGGATGATCGTGAATCCGTCCAACCTGTATTTCCAGATCGTATACCAGAACCAGGGCATGGATCCAGTCATCTACAGCAACTGTCCGGAGCTGTCCATGGAGGAAATGTCTTCTATGGGCATATTCTGCCGCCAGAGCAGTGATTCCATCTTCATCGACACCAATTTAAAGGAGATTCCGCAGAATATCACCATGGCCATGGAGAAGAATGATTTCTACAGCGCAGAGCATTATTATCTCATGGCGGCGGTGGATACCAGGTATCAGGCGGATGATGACTATGCGGATGCCGCCAGGGAGTATGAACTTTTGCACCGGCGGCTGCTGGAGTCGGCGGCTACGGTCCTGGTGGGGATCCTGGGTTGTCTGGCTACCCTTTCCTATCTGGCAGTAACGTCCGGGTTCCGGGATGCAGAACGCACAAAGCCCAACATCCACTCCATTGACATGATCTACACCGAGTCCTGCGTGGTGCTGACTGCTGTGTGTACACTGTTCATGCTGTTTCTGGGGGAGAAAATCGGATATCCCCTGCTGCATCTGTTCATGGCTTATGACAGCTGGGCTTTTGCGGAACGGATGCTCCGGGCAGTGCTGATCTATGGATGCTGTATGGTGGGCGCCTTCAGCCTGCTGCGGCGGTACAAAACAGGGCTTTTGTGGAAGGGCAGTATGACCCGGCATATCCGGGAAAATATTTCCCTGTATTTTGAGGACCGGACTTTTTCCCACCGGCTGTTGTGCGGGTATCTGGCATTTCTGGGGGTTCAGGCTGCCGGGTTCGGGATTCTGGGCGTGTCTTTGTATTTCCTGCGCTTTCCGGCGGCCAGAGCAGTGCTGCTGGTGGGATTGTTCCTGATGATCGCGGCAGATTACCTGGTGTACCACAAGCTGTTTATGGAGTCGGTTCAGGAGGACAGGATCGCGGATGCCATTGCCCGGATCGCCGGCGGGGACACGGCCTACCAGATGGATACGGCAGGGCTTACCGGCAAGGAGCTGGCCATCGCCCGGATGATCAACAGCATCGGCACCGGGCTGGAACATGCCCTTCAGGAGCAGGTCAAAAGCGAGCGGCTGAAGGCGGATCTGATCACAAATGTATCCCATGATATCAAAACACCTCTCACTTCCATCATCAATTATGTGGATTTGATCAAGCGGGAGCAGATCCAGAATCCCAAGATCCAGGAGTATCTGACGGTGCTGGAGCAGAAGTCCCAGCGTCTCAAGAACCTGACAGAGGACCTGGTAGAAGCGTCCAAGGTCAGCTCCGGAAACGTGAAGCTGGAGATGACCCAGCTGGATCTGGTGGAGATGATCTGGCAGACCAACGGAGAGTTCGAGGAGAAGTTCGCCACCAGAAATCTGGAGCTGGTCTCTTCCCTGCCGTCGGAATGCATGATGATCCAGGCGGACGGGCGCCATCTGTGGCGGGTGCTTGAGAACCTTTACAACAATGCTTTTAAGTATGCCATGGCCCATACACGGGTGTACGCAGAGGTGGTCAGCGAGGATGGCCAGGTGTGGTTCACCATCAAGAATGTGTCGGAAAATCCGCTGAATATCAGTCCTGATGAGCTGACAGAACGTTTTGTCCGGGGGGATGTATCCAGGACTACGGAAGGAAGCGGACTGGGGCTGTCCATTGCCCAGAGTCTGATGAAGCTGCAGGATGGTACCTTCAGGATACTGATTGACGGGGATTTGTTTAAGGTGAAGATCGGATTTAAGCTGGTACGGTAAAGTGTGTCTTTAAATCGATTCCTGACAGCTGTTCTGGCTTATCCACTCCAGGACACTTTCCGGGAAAATAAAAACGTCATCCAGGCCCAAGGTATATGGACGTCTGGATGACGTTTATTTTGAAAGTTCAGCGCTCCGGCGCTGAACTGCGCGAAAATGGGGTCACGAAGTGACATCTTCCATTCCCATTTTCTGCGCATCCGCCGGAGGCTTAAAGTAAACCCACTTTCATTCATGGGGGTATCTGCAAGGCTGATATGGGGGTTTACTTTAAAAGTT